>Ga0068855_100000198_pt1 | contig 77745 bp, 61 predicted proteins | sample KBSCornC52_FD_66592 | JGI IMG/M metagenome (GOLD analysis project Ga0068855, IMG submission 66592) | Corn rhizosphere microbial communities from Kellogg Biological Station, Michigan, USA - KBS Corn C5-2 | ecosystem: Host-associated > Plants > Roots > Rhizosphere > Soil ...
GGCGTGTCCTCGATGTGCACGAAGTGCAGCTGGATGTCCTGGCGCGTGGTGACGTGCAGGATCTGGTCCGAGTATTCCTCGGCCAAGTCGCACAGGGTGTCCATCTGCGCCGCCGTCATCTTCCCGTACGGGATCTTGATGCGCATCATGCCCGGCGCGTCGAACACCGTGACCGGGCCCTTGGTCAGGTCACCGCAGGGAAACTTGAGCTCTTGCGTCTTCTCGCCGTCGTGGCGCTGACCGTTGTCGTAGCGCTGACCGTAGATGCCGCGGCGCAAGCGCGTTTCGGCGAACATCTTCTCTTCGAACTTCCCCTTCTTGCGCAGCTCGATCTGCGTCTCGAAGACGTCTATCTCGCGCGCCCAGTCCTCGCGCATTCGACCGTTGAGGCGTTCTTTCCAGCTCTGGCTCTGCGTGCTCGTCATCGGGGGTCCGGACCATACTCCCATTTTCCGGTGCGACAACTGTAGAATGGTCCAAACGGGCTCGGCCGGCGCACCGAAGCAAAACCTTAACCTACTAGAATTACAACACTTTATAGTAGCTAGCGAGCGCCCATGCTAGGACCCGCCTCCGAACGATGCGTTATGCGCGCGCGCTGATCCCCACGCTCAAGGAGGCTCCTGCCGACGCCACCAGCGTGAGCCACGTCCTGCTGCTGCGCGCCGGTTACGCCCGCCGGGTGGGGGCCGGAATTTACGCCTACCTACCGCTCGGGTTGAAGGTGCTGCGCAAAATCGAGCGCCTGGTCCGTGACGAGCTCGATCGGGCCGGAGCGCTCGAGCTGCTGCTGCCGGCGCTTTTGCCCGCCGAGTACTTTCAGGAGACCGGGCGCTGGGACACTTATGGCGACGTGCTCTTTCGCCTCAATGACCGCAAGGGCGGCGATTACCACTTGGGCCCCACCCACGAAGAAATCATCACCGACTTGGCGCGGCGCGAGATCAAGAGTTACCGCGATCTGCCCAAGAACCTGTACCAGGTTCAAACCAAGTTTCGCGACGAGCCACGTCCACGCGGTGGCCTCTTGCGCGGGCGGGAGTTCATCATGAAGGACGCTTACTCGTTCGACGTCGACGAGGAGCAAGCGCAAAAGAGCTATCTTGCCATGCGCGCCGCCTACCAGCGCATCTTCGAGCGCATGGGCTTTCACTACCGCGTGGTCAACGCCGACGGCGGCTCGATCGGCGGCTCGCGCAGCGAAGAATTCCAGGTGCTGGTGCACAGCGGCGAGGACCAGCTGGCGGCGTGTCTGCAGTGCTCCTACGCGGCCAATTTGGAGGTCGCGACCAGCCCGCCCTACCCGCGGCGCGGGCCGGCTTTGTCCGAGCTTTTGCCGCGCGAACGGCTGCACACCCCCGGCCATGGCGGCATCGCCGACGTGGTGGCCTTCACCCAGCTACCGGTCACCAGCTTCTTGAAGAGCCTGGTGTACGTCGCGGGCGAGCAAACGCTGCTGGCGGTCGTGCGCGGCGACCACGAGGTGAACGAAGTCAAGTTGGCGCGCGCCCTGGGCGTGGCCGAGGTGCGCTTGGCCAGCGCCGACGAGGTCAGGCGCGCCACCGGCGCCGGCGTCGGCTACGCTGGGCCGGTCGGGTTCACGGGCAAGGTCGTCGTGGATCGCGACGCAGCCAGCGTGAGCGACGGCGTGACGGGCGCCAACGAAACCGACTACCACTTGCTGCACGTCGCCTACGGTCGCGACTTCGACGGTCAGGTTGCGGACATTCGCAGCGTCGTGGACGGCGACCTGTGCCCCGAGTGCGGAGCTTCGCTGAAGCTCTATCGCGGCATCGAGGTCGGACACGTGTTCTTGCTGGGCACGAAGTACTCGGCCGCCATGAATGCGACTTACTTGGACGAGACGGGCGCCTCGCGACCGCTGGTGATGGGCTGCTACGGCATCGGCATTTCGCGCTTGCTGGCGGCGCTGGTCGAGCAGCACCACGACGCCGACGGCATCGTCTGGCCGATGGCGGTCGCGCCGTTTCAGGTGCACGTGGTGCAACTGGGCAGCGAGCCCCAGGTGCTGCAGGCCGTCGCGCGCTTGGAGGCGGAGCTGGAGGGGCACGGGCTGGAGGTGCTGGTCGACGACCGCGACGACCGCCCGGGCGTGAAATTCAAAGACGCCGATCTCCTGGGGGTGCCGCTGCGCCTGACCGTCGGCAAAAAATCGCTGGAGAGCGGCGGCGTCGAGCTGAAGCTCCGCGCCGGCGGCGGCGCCCGCAACAATGAAATCGTCGCGCTCGATCGAGCCGCGACGCTGGTATTCGAGCTGGTGCAGCAGGCGCTTCGCGCTCCCGCTGCCGGCGAGGCAGCATGAGCGAACCCAAACACAAACCGATTTCGTCCACGGACGCCGTGCACGCGGGCATCGAGCGAGCGCGCTCGCACCACACCCTCACCCCGTCGATCGCCCAAACGGCCACCTATACCTTCGAGAACACGGCCACGCTCGAGCGCTACATGCGCGGCGAGGATCCGGATCCGGAGCGGGAAGAGTACGGCCGATACGGTAACCCGACGGTGCGTGAGCTGGAGCGGCGCGTGGCCGCCCTGGAAGGCGGGGAGGACGCGGTGGCGTTCGCCAGCGGCATGGCCGCGACGAGCACGGCGCTGTTCGCGTTGCTCAAAGCCGGCGACCACGTGGTGCTGTTTCGCGACTGCTACCGGCGCACCCGCCAGCTGATCACCCAGACGCTCTTGCGCTTTGGGGTGGAGCACACGGTCGTCGACGCGGGAGATCTGGCAGCCATGGAGGCGGCGCTGCGCCCCAACACGCGACTGGTGGTCACCGAGTCTCCGACCAACCCGCTCAATTTCTGCGTCGACCTCGAGAAACTGTCGGCCACGGTCAAGGCTAAGGGACGCATCCGCACGCTGGTCGACTCCACCTTCGCGACCCCCGTCAACTCCACGCCGCTTTCGCTGGGCATCGATTTGGTGCTGCACAGCGCCACCAAGTACCTATCGGGCCACAACGACGTATTGGGCGGCGTCGTCGCTGGCCCCTCGCACTTGATTTCGCTGCTCCGCGACACGCGCGGCATTGTCGGCTCCGTGCTCGATCCGCACGCCGCGTTCTTGATCATGCGCGGGCTCAAGACGTTGGCCTTGCGCGTGGAGCGGCAGAATCAAAGCGCGCTAGCGCTGGCTCGTGCGCTCGATCGACATCCGAAGGTCGAGCGCGTGCACTACCCCTGGCTCGAGAGCCACCCCTCCTACCCGATCGCGTCCACGCAGATGCGCGGCGGAGGGGCGGTCGTCAGCTTCGTCGTACGCGGCGGGCGCGCCGCCGCTTCGCGGGTCGTCGACGCGACGCGCATTCCGCAGATTGCAGCGTCGCTGGGCGGCGTCGAAAGCTTGATCGAGCAGCCCGCGATCATGAGCTTCTTCGAGCTGACGGACGAAGAGCTGTCCAAGATTGGGATCGATCCCGCTTTGATACGCCTCTCCGTCGGCATCGAAGAGACCGCCGATCTGGTGGAAGATCTACTAGCCGCGCTCGACCACGCCTGACGTCCTGACGCACTGCGCGAAAGTCCACGCCGCCAACGAGTGGCGGCGAGCGCAGCCAAATTTCGCGGAAGTCGCGCGGACTCCTTGGCTTTGTAAGCGCGCCGTAGATTGCGGGATGGCGGCGATGGCGGAGCTTCACCCACATACTGCTCGCCCTCGACCGATTCCCGAGGTAGGTTGTTCTACACGGGTAAATTCTGAGGGGCCCAAAGCTTTGACGCATCGACTCAGAAGCTGGTTTTTGCGAGGAGTGCTGGAGGCGCTGGAGCGCCAGTACGGCACCAGCGCGCTCGCCCTTTTGACCGAAAAAGTTCCGCGCCGGCTGCTGCCGCACGCCTCGCTCGACCGCCTGCGAGCCAGCGCCGCCCTCGACACCATCCTGCTCGACGACGGCGAAGAGCTGTTGCTCTTCATCGACGGCCTGTTGGGTGAGGGCAACGGGCGCGTGCTCGAGGGCATCGGCCAAGAGCTCGCCGCGCGCGCTCTCGGTCAAGGCGGGGTCGCCAAGTTCGGGGATTTACACGGCACCGTCGCCCGCCTGCAGGCCTTCTTGGATCATCCCTTCGTCGAAACGCCCACCCTGTTCGAGCTGAAGCGCACCGATCTGGGCTTCAACCTGACGGTGGGCGTGCTGAGTCGGCCCCGGGCCACGCGCGTGCTGCGGCACCTGGCCATCGGCGCGGTCACCGCCGCCGAGCGTTCGGCTCGCGAAGGCGGCGGCATGAAGCTGAGCTCGGAGCTGCTGGCCGATCGCGCGACGCTCACCGTCCTCTATCAGCGCAGTGAGTCACCGTTTCGCACCGACAGCGAGCCCCCGCCGACGTCGGTACGACGCCCCGCGCATTCGGTCCGCCCGCCTTCGCTCAGCCAAGAGGTCGAGCGCATTTTGGCTTCTCACAAGGCGCAGGCCGTTCACGTTCCGCGCCCCACGCCCGCTCCGGGCTCTTACCGCAGCTCGCAAAGCTCCCAGCCAACGGTCGTGGAGCGCACTTCCGACGTTCAGCCAGTAGCGCCGCGCAGCTCGGTGCCCGACAGTGAGCGCGCCACGGTCCCGCCTCCCCCGCTCAAGCTCCGCAAGGGCTGAGGCTGTCGTCGTCCGAGTCCATGCGAGCCCTTCGTGCCAGCGGAGCCTTGTTCGCGCTGGTCGCGTGCGCCGGCCAAGCTCCGCTGCCGCTACCGCCGCCGACGCTCGGCACCGCGCCGCCAAAAGCTCCGCCACCACCCGCCGCGCCCGTCGCGGCCACTCCGTCCACGCCGAGCGCGGCGGGGCCGGCGCCGCTGCTGCCGCCGCGCGCAGAAGCCTTGCCGGTGTCGCTCGGTGACATCGGCGGCGCCGGGCCGCTCGCGCTGTTGGCAAGCTCGACGAGCGGGTCCTGGGTTGCGCTGTGCGACGGCGCCGAAAAGACCGCCAAGCTCGTGCTCGGCTCCGGCAGCGGTGAAGGGATCGACGACGTGCTCGCGCAAGCTCCGGGCGGGCGCTACCTGGTCGTGCTGCAGGGCGGCGCCGCGCTGCTGGTCGACGCCACCCTGGGTAGGCGCGTCAATCTTACCGAGCTAGGCGCCGACGTGCGGCGCCTGCGCGCCGACTACGCCCAACACCGCACGCTCAGCTTCGACGCACGCGGTGAGCACCTGGCGTACTTGCGAGCGCGGCCGGGCGGCTCGGAGCTGGTGGTGCGCACGCTCGAAAGCGGCGTCGAGCGAGCGGTTGCCAGCGGGCCGGGCGAGGTGTTCCGACTCAAGCTGAGCGCCGACGCCCGCTTCGTGACGTTCGACGTGCTGCGCGAAGACACCAACCACAACGGCAAGCTCGACTGGCCCGCGCCCGAAGAGCCAGCCCGCAAGAACGCTTGCGAAAAGCCCAGCCTGCCCAAGTTTCGCAGCTTTGCTTACCAGGGGCGGGGCGACGTGCCGACCCGCGCCGCGCTTTCGCTGGAAACGGGCGTGGTACGAGACGTTCCGGAGCTTTTGACTCCACTCGGCCAAAGCTTGCTGGTGCGCGAAGCCGACGGCAGCCTTCGCCTCGACCAGGGCGGCAAGCGCAGCCCCTTGGCGCCCGCCAGCTGCGCCGGGCGCGTGTTGTTCGCCGACGCGGAGCGCGGCCTGTTGCTTGCCACCTGCGCCCCGCCGCCGCCGCCGAAAAAGAGTCACGCCGCCGCGCCGGTCAGCGGCAAGCGCGAGGTCTGGCTGTTCGGTAACGGCTACGCCAAGAACCTGCAGAGCGAGCTGTACGAGACGACGACGGACCGCGACGCTGTGGTAGGCACGCGGCTGGTCCCGCTCTACCCCGGCAGCGACGCCAGCGTGCTCGACCTCGAACGTCGTGAAGTCTTGCCGCTCGCTGCCGGGTCCCGCGTCGTCGCCACCCAGGGCGCCCAAGCCTTGATCTGGCGCGGGAACGAGCTTTATCGCTACGACGCGCTGGCCAAGCAAGAGCAATTGCTCGCGCGCGGCGTGCTCAAGAATCCGGATCTGCTCCAAGCCGACAGCACCGTTCTGCTCAGCCCGTTCGTGGTCGTCGCTTGCGAAGGGCCAGCCTTCCCCAGCCCGGCCCGATCGCTGGCCCTGTCGACCAACGGCTTCGTCCTGACCGCCAGCGCTGGCGCCGGTGCGACGACGGCTTCCTTGCGGCCGGCGAGCGAGATCCAGGGCCCGTTGCATTGGGTGGACGCCAAGGTGCTGCCCCCCGACGCCCCCCGTTGAGTCGTGTCAGCGGGACGACGAGCGGGTCTTCTGATAGAGGGTGAGCGCGTATGGATCTTCTCGCTGATCTCGAGTTTCGCGGCCAGCTGCACCAGCTGACCGACCCTGCCGGCCTCCGTGAGCATTTGGCCACGCCGCGCCGGGTCTACGCCGGTTTCGATCCGACCAAAGACTCGCTGACCATCGGCAATCTCGTGCAAATCCTGCTGCTGCGTCGCTTCCAGCAAGCCGGGCACACGCCCATCGTGGTCACCGGCGGCGGCACCGGTATGATCGGTGACCCTTCGGGCAAGGAAGCGGAGCGGCAGATTCTGACGCCGGAGCAGGTGGCCCTCAACGTGGCCGGGCAGCGCGTGATCTACGAACGCTTGCTCAGCTTCGAAGGCCCCAACGCCGCACAGATTTTGAACAACGCCGACTGGCTGGGCAAGCTCGGCTTTTTGGAGGCCTTGCGTGACATCGGCAAGCACTTCTCGGTCAACATGATGATCCAGAAGGACAGCGTGCGCGAGCGGCTGAACAACCGCGACCAGGGCATCAGCTACACCGAGTTTTCGTACATGCTGCTGCAGGCCTATGATTTTGCGTACCTGATGCAGCACCACGGCGTTACCGTGCAGTCGTCGGGCTCCGATCAGTGGGGCAACATCGTGGCGGGCATCGACTTGATCCGCCGCACCCAGCACAAAGAAGCCTTCGGTCTCACCACTCCGCTCGTCACCAAGGCGGACGGCGGCAAGTTCGGCAAAACCGAAGCAGGCGCGGTTTGGCTCACGGCCGAACGCACGTCACCGTACGCCTTCTACCAATTCTGGGTGAACGCCGCCGACGCGGACGTGCCCAAGTTCTTGCGCACCTTCACGTTCTTCTCGCACGAACGCATCTTGGAGCTCGAGGCGGAGCACGCCCAGAACCCGGGCGCGCGCACGGCGCACAAAGCGCTGGCTCAGCACCTGACCGAGCTGCTCCACGGCCCCGAGGGCTTGGCCCAAGCGCAAAAGACGACCGAGGCGCTGTTCAGCGGCAACGTGGCGGAGCTATCGCAGGCCAGCATCGCCGACCTGTTCGGCAACGCGCCCACCGCGACGCTGTCCAAAGAAAAGCTGGCGGGGGACGGCTACTTGGCCGTCGATTTGCTGGTCGACGGCGGCGTGGTCAAGAGCAAGCGCGAAGCCCGCGAGTTTCTCAGCAACGGCGCCATTTTGGTCAACGGCCGCACCCCGGGCGCCGAGAGCCGCATCGCCGAAGACTGGCTGCTGCACGACGGCGTGTTGCTAATCCGTCGCGGCAAGAAGCATTGGTACGTCGCGCGCTTCGGCTGAAGCAAAGGCGAGCGCATGAGCGCTGCCAGCAGCGACTGAAGAGCGCTTCACTCCAGCGTGAAGTCGGCGAAATCTGCGCTGCTGGGGCTGGCGGTTTGATCACCGTCGCTCATCAAGCCGACGCCGAAGAGATCGGGAACCTCGGCCTTGGGATCACCGTCTTCGAAGTGGCGACGGAACTCAGCCGGTAGGTCCAGCTCGACGCTGCGCCACTCGTTCAGCGGGCCGCCCGATTCGCGAATGATGGTGTCCTGCGCCAAGAAGGGGTTGCGCTTCTTGTCACACACCGCCCCGCGCGTGCCGACCGCGCTCCACACGTACTTGAGCGTGTAGTAGCGGAGGCCGCGCTTCCACGACACGTACACGACCGCTGCCGAATCACCCTTGCCGTCGCGACACTCGTCCCCGCCGCGCGGCAAGGTGACCGCGCGCCAGCGCCAGCGCAGCTTGCTGGCGCGCGCTTGCCACGCCTTCGCGTCGTAGCCGACGACGGCGGTTTTGTAGCCGGGCTGATAGTCACTGCGGATGTGTGAAGGCGGCCCGGGCAAGACCGTGTAGTAGTTGATGGGCCCCGACACGCGCTCGACCAAGCGAAAGCTTTGCACCGGTACCGGCCAGGGCGCGGCGGGCGCGGCCTGCACGGCGACGACGCCAGCGCCCAGCGCCAACAGCGCCGAGAGCGCCAAGCCGGGCAGCCGCCACGAACGCCGCATGAGCTTGGGGATGGGGCCAAAACCGCCAACGTCAAGGGGCCGGCCCCACGCCCCCGGTCGAGCCCGGCGCGTGGACTTCGGCGGCGAGGCTGACTAACGATCGGCCCTGGTGGCTCGTCCTGCCAGCCGTTACGTAGCGTTCTTGCGCGGCGTGAGCCCGCTGAACGCCAAGATGCCGGAGCTGAAGCGCGCGTTCGAGCAGGCCGGCTTCGAAGACGTCGAAACGCTGCTGACCAGCGGCAACGTCGTCTTCAGCGCGCGCGGCGGGAGCGAGCGAGCCATTGCCCAAAGAGCCGAAGCCGCCATGACCCAGCACCTGGGCCGCTCGTTCGTCACCTTCATTCGCTCCGTCGACCAGTTGCGCCAACTCCTGCAAACGTTCCCCTACGCCGGGTACCGCCCCCGTCCCCGCTCCAAGCGCGTCGTCACGTTTCTCGACGAGTCTCCGCCGCACATGCCGTCGCTCCCGCTCGAGCTGCCCGGCGTCCGAATCCTGTGCGTTGCCGGCCGGGAAGTCTTCTCCGACTACGCCGCCGAAACCCGCGGCCCCGCCCTGATGCAGCTCCTCCAAAAGACCTTCGGCAAATCCAACACCACTCGCACCTGGCAAACCGTCGAGAAGGCGGCCGCCGATGTGAAGGCGAAGGCGAACGGACGGGCGACCGCGAGCAAGCGCGCGAAGGCGAAAGTAAAGCGAAGGCGAACCGCGAAGTGACGCGCGGTCGCCACTGGTGACCGTCACCTCCCCTCCCATTCGGGCGAACGCCCGAATTTGGGAGGGGCAGGCGCGCGCAGGCCAGGGGCCGAGCACGCCTGGGGGTGGGCAGCTCATCATTGGTCTCATTTCAGCTGTTAGCGACGCCCGCTGATCCTGGCCTCTGGCGAGGCTTAGCGGGCGGGCAGCTGCCAAATGAGACCAATGGTCAGGTGGGCAGCCCTTACGGCACCGCTGGCGGAATCACGCCCTTGTTGCGCGCGATGTCGCAGCCGCGCTGCACGCCGGTGTTGCCCTCGTCGGTCTTGACGATCTTGAACTCGACGCGGCGGTTCTTTTCCCAGGCGGCCGGGTTGGAGGCGGCGTCGAGCGGGCAGTATTCGCCGTAGCCTTGCGAGACCAATCGCTTGGCGGCGACCCCGCGCTTCATCATCGCCTCCATCACGGCTTGGGCGCGCGCCTTGGTCAGCTGCAGGTTGTGCTCGTCGGTGGAGCGCTCGTCGGCGTGGCCGGCGATTTCCATGACCAGGAACTCCGGGTGCCCCTTCATCGTCGCCGCCACCGCGTCCAGGATCTCGTTGGATTGCGGCAAGATCTTGGCGCTGTTGGTCTCGAACTGCACCTTCTCGAGGATCACGATGTCGCTACCTTCGATGATGACCTTGCCCTTGTCGGGGCAGCCGTCTTCGTCCTGGAAGCCGTTGTAGGTCTCCGGATCGTTCGGGCACTTGTCCTTCACGTCCGGGATTTGATCTTTGTCGTTGTCGGGGTCCGGGCAGCCGTCTTCGTCCTCGAACTTGTCTTTGTCCTCGGCGTCGTCGGGGCACTGATCTTGCTTGTCCGGGATGCCGTCCTTGTCGTTGTCGAGCTCGGGGCAGCCGTCGAGGTCCTCGAAGCCGTCCTTGTCCTCCGGCACGTCGGGGCACTTGTCCTTCGAATCCGGGATGCCGTCGCCGTCGCGATCACCGTCGCGGTTGGCTTCGGGGCAGCCGTCTTCGTCGTGGTCGCCGTCGCGGTCCTCGGCGATGTTCGGGCAGCGATCGTCGACGTCGAGGATGCCGTCGTTGTCGTTGTCCGGATCCGGGCAGCCGTCGCCGTCTTGGAAACCGTCGAAATCTTCAGGTTCGTCCGGGCACTGATCCTGGTCGTCCTTGTAGCCGTCGCCGTCGCGATCGCCGATGGACGGCTCGTACACGAAGCCGAGAATCAAGCGCACGTCGGCGGCTTCGAAGCCTTTCGAGAACGCGCGGCTGCCGCCGCCCAGCATCAAGTAGCTGTTGTGCTCGACGAACAGCTTGATGCCGCCCACGATTTCTTCCGAGAATTTTTGTTTGCTGTCCGAGTCGCCACCGACCTGATAGCTGCCGTAGGTCTCGGCCACCAAGTCGAGCGCTTCCAGCACGCGATACGACAAGCCCAAGCTGAAGGTGCCGAGGTCGGAGCCTTCGAACAAGCCTTCCTTGAGCTGCAGTGCGTTGTTGCGATCGAGCCCGAACTTGGAGTTCTTGCCGGTGTGGCCGCGATAACCCACGTTCACGCCGACGTGGAATGCCCGCGTCGAGCCGAACTGATTTTCGGCCACCAGCTGGGGCCAGTACCAAAAGCCGGGATCGGCGCCGAGATCGCGGGGGGCGCTGGCGATGGGAATGCCGGCCTGCAGCACCGCCGCCAGGCCGATCATGCGATCGACGCGAGTGATGCGGAACTTGCCGTGCAGCGCCAAAGACGAGATCTTTTGCGCGTTCAGCTCGGCCGAGTTGTACGTGTTGCCGGTGGGGCCGATGCCGTAAGCGGCGTCACCCGTCATCAAAATGACCGGGATGGACAGGCCCACGACGCCGATGTTGGCGACGCCGTAGTTGAAGCCGAAGGTGCCTTGAATCGAGTTGGGCACCAGGGCCTTCACGCCCGTGCCGCCTTCACCGGCGTCGACGATGCACGTCTCGTCTTCGCACTTGCCCGGCACCATCATCTGCTCGTCGTTGGTGATGGTGCCGTTCGGCACGCGGTGCGAGCGCGTGCGCATCAAGTTCCGCCCGTAGTCGAGCACCAAGCCGAAGCTCAGGTTCTTGGCACCGAGGATGTCGGAGCCGTTGACGGAGAAGAAGCCTTTGGAGTCGACGGCGGGACGGAACAGATGCGTGTCGAGACCGTCGGCGTTGCTGGCCGGCGCGCGCTCGTCCTTCGCTTGAGCGAGCGCCACCGCGGGCAGACCGAGGATGGAAAGGAGTATTGCCGTTTGGCTAGTCTTCGCGCCCCAGCGTTCGAACGCCTTCAGCATCCTGGTCGTCTCCATAGGGTCGGGCAGTCACTTGTTCGCGGAGTCCGCGGAAAAGCTGGCAAATCCAGCGTTTGCGCACGCTAGCATCGCCAAAATTGGCATGTCAACGTAGGCTCCGGGTCCTTTTGCAGATGCGTGTTTTCCAGCGCCCCTGGCCCTTTCCACGCCTCGCCCTGATCGCGGCGATGATTTTTGCCTTCGCGCTTTCGAGCCGCCTCGGAAGCGCGGAGGTACCGACGCTTGCAGGGACCTGGACCGCGAGCCCGCTGTCGGTGAGCTGGCAGCTGGGTGATTGGGGCAAGGCGTGCGGACCCGCGCCGAGCGGAGGCGGCGAGTCGGGCGGGTCGGTGACCATCACGCAGAGCGGTAACGAGCTTACGATCGTAGGCGTCGGCCGCAGCTACACGACCGGTGAGTGCTGGGAGCGCTACCCGGGCATTCAGCGCATCAGCCACAGCGCGTCGGCGCGCTCGTTCCAAAACGTGTGCAAGACCGCCAACGGTGACCCGCGCCAGGCCAAGCTGGTGACGACCATCAGCGCTACCGATTCGCGCATCAACTTCGACGAGACCGGTCAGTACCAATTCGTGATCGAAGGACAGAATTGCACCGCCAGCGTGCGCCGCACGCGCAGCTACTCGTTGGTGTCGCGCCTGGGCGACGCGCCCTCGCCCACGCCCAGCGCCTCCAGCGCGCCCGCCAAGCCGGCGGCTCGCACCGCGAGCGACTGCACCGGCACGGGTCTACCCGAGCGCTTGGAGGTGCGCCCCTCGCGCAAGCTGATGCGACCGGGCGAATCTTTCGAATTTCGCAGCAGCGTGCTGGATGCGCACGGTTGTCCGCTGCCGGTAACGCCGACGTGGCGCGTGATCGCTGGCGCCAATTTTCTGAGCGTCACGGCCCCGGGCAAGGTCACCGCCAGTCCCAACGCCAGCGAATCCGAGGCCACCCTGGAGGTAACGCTGGGTGACCGCTCGGTGCGGGTGGACGTCGAAATCGCCTCGAAGGAACGCTACGACGCGCTGCTGCAGGCGCGCGGCCTCGACGAGAGCGGTGAATCGAAGGAGGCGGCCGTGCTGCGCGTCGCCTCCGAGTCGATGGGCGCCCGCGAGGTAGTGGCCCGCGACGAAGCCCCGAGCCGCACGCGCTGGTTCGTCGGTATTGCCGGCGCCTGTGCGCTGCTGCTGGGGCTATTGGGCTTGCTGCTGGTCCGGCGCAGCCGGCGCGTGCCCGAAGCGCCGCCGTCCGAAGCTCCTTCGCGGCCGCGCGCTTCGGCGCCCAGCGCGAGCGCGAGCGCGAGCGTGAGCGTGAAAGCGTGCCCCACCTGCCGGGAAGAGTTCCCCCCCGAAGCGGAGTTCTGTCCCAACGACGGCAACCGCCTGGTCGCGCAAACCACGCTGGGCACCGGTCCCGGTGGCTCGGTGTGCCCGGTGTGTGGTCGCGGCTTCAACCCCGGCACGTTGACGTGCCCCGAGCACGGCGAAGAGCTGGTGCCCGCCTCCGCCTACGCGCCGCCGGCGCGCCTGCAAACGCTGTTCATCACGCGCACCATTTGCCCGGTGTGCGGCACGCAATACACCAGCGAAACGCGCTTCTGCGGCGAATGCGGCGCCGCCGTCGTCCCTGTCAACTAACGGCCGTCTCGAATGCGCTTGGCGACGGTGCCGAAAGGCGCGGTCCAAACCTGGGTCTTCTTTTCGACCAGGTACTGAACGAGCGCCGCGTGCGCTTCGCTACTGGTCGTCAGGTAATTGATCATGCATTGGTCGGGCGCGTAGACGAGGCTACCGTTGCAGCTCGCTTCGCTGCCCACGCCGTGAAACAACAGCACGAGCCAGCCCTTTTTGGCGATGGCGTCGTCGACCATCTGTTTCAGCTGGTCACCCGTCTTCCCGCCGGTGTCGAGCTGCGGGACGTGCAGCAAATCGACGGCGCTGGGATCGGCGATGCCGGAAACCGAGACGCGCGCGGCGACGAATCGCGCCGCCACCAGCGGTGAATAGTCTTCACCGCTGGGGCCGACGCCCTTTTTATCGCTGGCGCAAGGATACGCGAAGGTGAGCGGTGACTGCGCGTCCAGGCGAGCGAGACGCGCCAGGTTCTCGTCGAGCTCGGCGGCCATGCGCGCCAGGGTGTAGTTGACGAGGTGGTAGTTGGGAGCTTTCGCGGGGTCGTCGCACGGGTGGTTGACGGTGTGGCCGGCGAGCTCGTGGCCCCTTTGCCCCGCCGCTTGCCAGGCCAAGTGGCGCGGCAAGAGCGCTTCGAGCGGAGCCGCTACGCTGGGTAAGGCCCAGTCGTGCTCGACGCCCTCGAAGTTGGAGAGGAAGAAGGTACCGCGCAGACCGGCCGCTTCCAACGCCGGCTGCACTATTGCCAGGTGTGGGTCGAGCCCGTCGTCGTAGGTGAGACTCACCGCGGCGATCGCGCCGCCTTCGAACGTGACCGTCCCGGAGCCGCCGCCGCTCGCGCTACCGGCGGCTCCCGCCGTGACGGTCCCGCCCGTATTCGCGCCGCCCGCACCCGCACCCGCGCCTCCGCTCGCCGGCACGCTCGCGGTCCCGCTACCGTTCACTCCCGCGCCTGCGCCGCCGCCACCGCCACCGGGCGCGCCGGCTTGCGCGCTCGACGAGCCCGTCGCGAGCACGGCAGCGGGCGGGTCGGAGCAGGCAACGCACACGCTCACGACCACGCTGACGAAAGCCAGCATTTTAGACGTACACGGCACGCCTGCTTCATGTGCGGTCCCGGCGCGCCTGATCACAAAACCACGCGGCAAAGTCGCGGCAAAATCCCTAAGACGGAACTGCTTCCGCGTGGCGACTAACCGCCACGAGCATGAGCATCTTCGACATTTCCGGGAAAGTCGCGTTGGTCACGGGCGGCGGGCGTGACATCGGCCGCGCCGTCAGTCTGGCCTTGGCGGGCCAAGGCGCAGACGTCGTCATCAACTACCAGGGCAGTGAATCTGCTGCCGCCGAGACCGCGCGCGAAGTGCAGGCGCTAGGTCGGCGCGCGCTCATCGTGCGCGCCGACGTGACCCAGAAGACCGAGGTCGAGCGATTGACCGCAGAGGCTTTGACGTTCGGCAACGGTCGTATCGACATTTTGGTCAACAACGCCGGCGGCCTGGTCAAGCGCGCCAAGCTGGGCGAGCTGACCGAAGAGCTGCTGGAGCAAGTGATGCGCCTCAACTTCACCAGCGTGGTTTTGGTGTGCCAGGCGGTGATTCCGCACATGGTGAAGAACGGCGGCGGGCGCGTGATCAACATCTCGTCACTGGCAGGACACAACGGCGGCGGCCCTACGACACCGCACTACGGCCCCGCCAAGGCCGCGGTGGGCAACCTCACGCGGACGTTGACCAAGGAATTCGCCAGCCAGGGCATCAACGTGAACAGCGTGGCGCCGGGCCTGATCGACAACAACTTTCACGCCGTCTTCACCGCGCCCGACGCGTTCAGGGCGCAAATTGCCGGCATTCCGATGGCGCGCCCGGGTCGGAGCGAGGAGGTCGCGGGCGCCGTGGCGTTCTTGGCGTCGCCCGCCGCGAGCTTCGTGAACGGTGAAGTGATTCACGTGAACGGCGGCGCCTATTTCGGACAATAGGTCAAAAGCTCACGGCACGTCCGTCGAGCGGACATCGAAAGGTGAAGATCCATGATGAAGTGGACGCACGTGTGCCCGCTGCTCGGCGTTGCGCTGCTCGCTTGCGCAACGGGTGAAAATCAGGGCCCCGAACCGCTCGGGCTGGGCTCGGCCGGCAGCGACTTGTCCAACACTTCGCAAGACTTCGCCGCGCCCGTCATCGAGTCGGCCGACGGCGTGACCGGTTCGATCGTGGTGCCGGTCGTTCCGGCAAAGACCGGCCAATACCTGACCGTCCGCCAGACGGGCGCAGACGCGGTCGGGGACATCGCGTGGTGGTCGCTGCACGAAGTCTCGATCGCCTGCAAATAGCGAGCGTTGGCGCTTGGTTCAGAACGCGACCGCCAGCTCCAACGCCGCTTCGCCACGCAGGCTGTCGACCTCGTGCACGACCACCGGATCGTTCTTGATGCGAAAGCGCGCGTCACCCAGCGGGTAGCCAGCTTCGACCTCGGTGCGCAGACGGAAGCGCCGCGTGAGGCTCCACTCGAGGGTCACGCCAGCCGCCAGCGAGCCGATTTGCGTCGAGACGGTGTGGGTGACGTCCGTGCCCGTGCCGGTGCCGGTCAGCTGGTCGAAGCGACCGCCGAGGCAACCGTAGAACGTGAGCGCACCGGGGTAGCCCGCGCAGGCGAAAGCACCGGCCGTGTACAGCTGAAACGAACCGCCGACCTCGGTGCCAGCCAACGTGTGGTGCGAAGCCGCAAAACCGGCGCCCCGAAAAGAAAGGCGCCAAAACGCCCGGCTATATGCCAGAGACAGACCGACCCCGGCGTTCAATTCGGGCGCCATGCCCATGGCCAGGTGCGGGCCAAGCCCCACCGACCACGGCAAAGCGGGCGGCGGAGATGGCGCGGGTGCCGGCGGCGGAGGTGGCGGCGCGGGTGCCGGCGGCGGAGGTGGCGGCGGCGGATTCCCGACCGACAGCGCTACGAGCAGGGCGGCCGCGCGTGAAGCGTCGTTGCAGTCGTCAACCGGCAGCACGCGCTCGCCGCTTTGACCTTCGTGGCTCACCCGCACACGCAGCTGAAACCCCGGCTCGCCTTCGCGCAGCGTGACCTCGGCCAGCACCTCCACGGCACCGCGGCCCTGCAGGTGGGCCAACGCCGACGCGATCTCTTCTTCGACCTGAGCCTGGCTGGGACAACCCTCGGGAGCCTGCCAATGGACAGAAAATGGCGGTGGTTGACCAGCCGCCGCGGCACTGGCGGCTCCTAGCGGGACCCAAAGCGTCCCGAGCGTGACTAGCAAGCGCCTAAACAGGGAGTCGATCCTCGCACCCCCTGGTGTCCGAACGGAAGACCCTTGATCCAGGCTCGTCGGATCACATGCCGGAGTCGCGCGCCGAGCCCCAGGAACCATCGAGCGCTTTTCGCGATCCATGTCGCCCCTGCTGGACACGGAGCACTAGGTGAGGCTCCGGCCACTGATTTGGCGCCAATCGCGCTCTGCGCGGAGCGCCCTGATCGTCGCTAGCGTTCTCGCGTCAGCTTCGTCCGGCTGCGGCTCGCACGAAGATCTGATCATCGGTGAAAACGACTTCACGCTCGAACGCCGAGACGACTTCGACGGGCCCAAGCTCGATCTGGACTACTGGGAGCTCGCCAGCCACACCTTCGAGCCGAATTTGGCCTGGTTTTCTCCGACCAACGCCCGAATCGACGACGGACATTTGGTGTTGTCGATCACGGCTGACGCCGCGCCAGCCAATCCGTTGCCCAACGAGGTGCCCAAGCCCTACTCGGCGGCCGAAGTGCGAACGCGCGTCTCGTTCTTGTACGGTCGTTTTCGCGCGCGCGTGCGCTTCGCATCGGGGCTGGGCGTGGTGTCGTCACTGTGGGGGTTTTACGACCGCTACGCCGCCAGCAACGGCACTCAGCTCGACAACCAAATCGTGATCGAAAGCGGCATTCCTCGGACTTACGGCGAGCATCAGCTCCGCTACACGCTGACGGTGCCGAACGCGCCCGAGGCGAGCAACGAAGCCGCGCCGTTCGATCCGTCGGCGGGCTTTCACGTCATTGGCTACGACTGGACGCCCACTGAGGTGCGCTTTTCCATCGATGGGTCGACGCGCTTCGTGGTGACGGGTGCCTCCGCCCAAGAGCTCACGCAGTACCAACGCCTGGTGTTGAGCGCCTACCCGTCGAAGGCAGACTGGCTCAGCGACTTCGACCCGAAGCAATTGCCCCTCACGGCCGAGCTCGACTGGGTCGAGATCTCTTCCTACCAAGGCCCGCGCCCTTGACGCCCAGGGCAGTCGGCATGGTCAGGCGGATTTCCCTCCGAAGCAGGGAGGATATCCTCCGACCTATTTTTTTCGAGCCGGGGGCAAACCCGCTCCAGACCGCCCGCGCGGGCCGTGCTGACTCGCTTTTTCCCTCATGAATCCATGGACTTGACCGAGCCGTGCCTCCACCACCGGGCTAAACTCTTAGCCCCGCTGAAATCCGAGATGGGCGCGCGTGAACCCGGACACCAATCAAACGAGTGAGGCGCAGCCTCGAGTCGTGCCGCCAAACCCAGCTGTTGACCGCCAGACTTTCCCTTTTTGCGGCCTCCAGGGACGACAACACCCCGGAGTCCACCGTCGAGCTAAACTCTCGGGTTCTGCCTCGTCCTGACTTCGTCCGTCCGACGTTCGACCAGGTGTACGCAGAAACCTTCCCCTCCGTTTGGCGCACCGCGCGCCGGCTCGGCGTCGTCGAAAGCGCGGTGGACGACGTCGTCCAGGAAGTGTTTGTCACCGTCTACCGAAGACTCGACCAATTCGAGGGCCGCTGCGCATTAAAGACGTGGGTGTTCGGGATCTTGATGCGAGTCGTCAACAATTACCGTCGGACGCGGCGCCGAAAGGGCGCCGGGCACGCCACGTCCTCAGTGGTGGGGGATCCTGACGTGGTGGTCGATGCCGGAGCCGACCCGCTGGAGCTGGCCAGCCGCAGCGAGGCGGGGCGCATTTTGCACGAGCTACTGGAAAAGCTCGACGAGGGCAAAGCGGCGGTGTTCGTGCTGGCCGAGATCGAGGGCATGAGCGTGCCCGAGATTGCCGAGGTCACCGAAACCAACGTGAACACGGTCTATTCGCGGCTGCGTGCCGCACGGAAGGAATTCGAGCGAGCGCTGAAACAGCGCGCGCTTCGCAGGGAGGCTCGTGATGGATGACCTCAGCCCGGGGGCGCGCTCGCTGCTGCAAGCGGCCGATACCTACGACGATCCAAGTCCGGCGGACGCAGCGCGCGTGCGGCGCGCAGTGCTGGCGCGAGTGGGTGCGATTGGCGTCACGGCCGCAGTCGTGACGGCCGGCTCGACGCAAGCCAAAGCGGCTTCGGTCGTCTCGATCGCGGTGAAGCTCACGGCCGCGCTGGCCATCACGGCCGGTGGCGTGGCCGCGACCTGGACCTACGTCAATCACCAACGGGAGGTCTCGGTAGCGGCGCCCGCGCCCGTGAAGGTCAAGCCCTCCGCAACCGTGCATGCGCCCGTCGCTCCGCGAGTAGCCGCCCCCGCCATCGTCTCGCCCGAAGGCGTGAAGCTCGAAGAAGACGCGCCGGCTCTGAAAGCGCCGCGCACCGTTGCGCGCGCAGCGCGCCCGGAAACTACCGACAAGGCCGAGCCGACGCCGGCCGACCTCGAGGCGGAAATGAAGCTGATTCGCGGAGCCGACTCGGCGCTGCGCGCCGGCCGCGCCAGCGAAGCGCTCACCCTTCTGGCGCAACATCAGGCCGAGCACCCGCACGCCGCGCTGGCTCATGAGCGTGAGGGTCTGCGCGCGATTGCCAATTGTCAGCTCGGTGCCGCCGGCAGCGCGGCCGCCGCCGAGCGCTTCTTGAGTCGCGCCCCGCATTCGCCGCTGGCCCCACGCCTGCGCAGCGCTTGCCGCATCACGGAGTAGCGGCGAAAGCTCGCCCCGCGACGCCCGCCGAAGCCCCACCGGGCCAGCTCCGAGATCCAGCCGCCGGCGGATTCTAGTCAGGGCGAATCAGTGATCAGCAGGCAACCGCTGAGACACGTGCGGTTCATCAGCCCGTGTCGCATCGCCTATTGATCGCCGCTACTGCGTGTCTCCTCGGCTGTGCGGCCTGCGGCCCCGGCACTGGTACCGAGGGTGTCGAGGTTGGCCCGCTGCAGGGGCGCTTCTACGTCTCCGACGAGTTTTCGCCCAGCGGTCACATGGGCGACGGGCAGAACCCGGGCTTCATCACCGCCGACATCGACGAGCACTGCAAAGAGCGCGCGCCCGGTGCCGGCGGGGCTTGCTACCGCTACACCTATCAGCCCGATCTCCGCCCCGGCGCCAACATGTGGGCTGGCGTGTACTGGGTTTACCCGAGCAACGACTGGGGCACGCGTCCGGGGCGCTTGCTGATTCCGCCGTACAAGCGCGTGCGCTTCAAGGCCGCCGCCGACCTGCGTCCCGATCCGTCGAACCCCGACACCAAGCCCACGCCGCGCGTCAGCTTCTTGGTCGGTGGCATCGGCAGCAACCCGGCCGATCCGCAACCGTACAGCGACGAGACCGTCGGCAAGCAGCAAGCGATCAAGAACGCCTACCTGACGACGGAGTGGCAAGACCTCGAGATCGATCTCGGCTCTGTCGTGCCGACGTCGGCGTTTCACATGATCAGCGGGTTCTGTTGGACCGTGAACTACCAGCCCGGCGTTCCCACCCCGCAGTCGCCGCCAACGGTCATCTATCTCGACGACATCGTTTGGGACACCGAATGAAGCGTTTTTTTCGCGGGCTAGCCGCCCTGCTCGGTCTCGGCGCCGGCCTCGTGGTTGCGCCTGGCTTGGCCCACGCCGAAGACCCGGAGCTCAACCCGTACGAATGCCTCGGTCGCTACGAGGCCGCCACCGGCAACCGCACGATCTCGCAGATCCAGCGAGAGATCAAAAAGCGCCTGCCCGAGCTCGACGACAAGGACGAGCCGAAGAGCGTCAACGCCATGAAGCATTGCGTGGTGGCGATGCTGATGAGCCGCACTGGCGACGGCGACGCGCCGGTGCACTACGAGCTAGCCGTCAAGAACGCGCCGCAGGAGCCGGGCTACGAGCTGTGGTGGGCCAACCACTACAGCATGTTCCGCGGCGCTCGCTCGCCGGTGACCGAGACGGCCGAAGTGCACTATTACGCGGCGCTGAAAAAGCTGGACGCCCTACGCCAAGGCGGCAAGTACCGCGCGTACCACGCCGTCGTCGAAGAGTGGACCAAGAAGCGACTGATGGTCCTGTATCAGCAGGACGGCCTGCACCTGATCCCGGGCAAGCAATACCCGCAAAGCTCGGGCGGCCTGTATCGCCCGAGCTTTTCCGTGGGCGCCGTCGCCAGCATTTCCAAAGATACCCGCGACTTCAATCGCAAGGGCGACTGGAACGAGATGCGCACGTTCACGCTGGAACGCGAGTTCGGTGACGCCGACATCCGCGCGGGTGGCGCGAACCGGCCCGCGCCGTACGGCAAAGGTCTGCGCGATTTCGAGAAGTACGCCATCCCGCGCGCGCCGCTGCGCTACCACCTCGACGCCAAGCTGCGCTACCGCCAAAATCCGATCGGGGCACTGGACTTCACCTACGACCAGTCGCACGCCGAGCAGGCGCAGATCACCAGCTTTTACTATCCGGCAGGCTGTTCGCTGACGGCGTTGTGCACGGAGCTGGACGGCAGCCTCAACGGCCTGAACGACGTGAACGTGCGCCAGATTGGCGGCGCCTACGAGCGCGTGTTTCCGCTCTATCCGTTGTTCGACCTGAAGCTGGGCGTGGACTACAAGCGCGTGCACCGCACCGGCGTGGTCGAGTTTCTGCCCAACAAGGCCGAAGACTTCAACCTGTACGAAGGCAAGCTGGCCCTTTCGCGCTTCGTCGGCTCCGACAAGATTACCGCCGAATTCGCCTACACCTACATGAAGATGCCGCTTGGCCAGGGACCGGTGGCAGAGCAGCAACGCAGCCGGCACATCCGCTCTGCGCGGCTCGAATACGCGCTGTACTCGCCGCTGGTTTTGCCCAGCCTGACCCCGGGCGAGCCGAGCTTTTTGCGCACGTCCACGCGCGGTTGGTACTTCTACGCCGGCATCGTGCAAGACGACGAGCTTTACGGCTTTCGCAACGTGAGCAAGCGCGACGTCTTCCTCGGCTCTCGCTTCGAAGGCTCGGGCATCTTCGACGTGACCTTGCAGGGCACGTACGCCACTGGCAAGCAGACCTACAGCGACGCCGACACCGGCATGCTGTTCAGCGATCCGTCACAAGAGTTTGCCGGCTTTCGCAGCAACCTGACGCCGCAAATTCGCATCATCAACCCCGACGCCATTCCCGGAATTTCCTGGGGCTTCGACTCGCTGATGTTGGTGTTTCCGATTTCGCACGACCTTGGCCTGAAGAAGCCGAGTAGGGACTATGAAAACATCCGCGCCGGCGTCGAGCTGTGGGGGCGCGTGTTTTCGCCGGTGCTGGGCCCCGCCTTCTTGATGACGGCCGGCTACACCTACCAAGATTTCTACAACATCAATGGCGGCGCCAACCCCAAGGGCCTGCACCTGTTCATGCTGAATCTGCGCATGGGTTGGGGAGACTTGTGATGAAGCCCCGCGTCGTCGTCACGCTGCTGCTCGGAGCGCTCACGGCTTGCGGCGCATCTCAGCTGGATCTGCGCACGCCCCCGACGCCGCCCCAAGGCTCGGCCGAAGCGCACGGCGCCGGCTACGTTTCCAAGCAGGCGCCGCGGGGCGTGGCCATCGCCACCGATCGCCGCAACGAGCCCGTCAAACCGAAGGTCACCACCGACTTCAGCGGCCCCCCCAAGAGCAACAGCTGGTGGTCGTCGCTGATTTGGCAGTTCGACGAGACCAATCCTTACTCGATGAACCTGCACGCGCACCCGTTGGTCATGCGGGCCGGCGCGCAGGGGCTGGGGCTCGGCTATCCGGACAAGCCCGTGATCCGTCCGCGCGAGTACATGTATCGCTACGCCGAGGATCTCACGCTGGGCCTCGAGGGCGAGAAGTTTCCGGATACGCGCGTGGCCGGCTACTCCGATTTTGCGGTCACGGCGTCGTGGAAGAACGACGACTCGGAGCTGCGAGCGACCCTGGGCCACGGCATGCCCTACGTGTACGCCACTCGCACCGGCGGCGCGCGGGCGCTGGTCGGCATTGCCCGCGGCACGATGATGGACGTCGTCAAAGACGAGGGCAACGCGCTCTTGCTCAAGCTCGGCGCGCACTTTTACGGCATTTTCGCCCCGACCAAGAGCCGCTGGGACAAGGTCGAGGCCGGCTACGCTTCGGACCTGGGCGGCAAAGATTACTTTTCGGTCGCGGTGCTGCCTGACGGCGACGCCGCCACCTTCGGCCTGTTCAAGGCGCACGCCTACGCCTTCGTCACCGACACCCGAGTGAGCTGGACCTACGACGATGCCACGGCCGAGCTCTCGACCCAGTTCGTCGCCACCACGACGTCGAAAGAATCCGGCAAGGGCCTGGAAGACTCGGCCATTTTGGCGCTCTATCGCCACCAATGGCTGCACACGACCGACGCCCTCGAGCCGGCGACGTACGCCTCGCCGCGCGGGCAGATGAAGCTGCACGTGGGCAGTGAGTTCACGACGCGCTCCAACTTTCCGGGCGTTTTGCCGATCTTGCCGAATGCCGCCGGTCTCAGCCTGAGCGACCTCGGCAGCCAGCTGAGCGAAGCTACGGGCGCGAGCGACCTTTTCCCCCGCGGCTTCGGCCCCGGTCCGGAGCGCGACGCCTACTGGGCCGGCAAATCATTGGGGCGCAACGCGAGCAACCTGTACCTCGCCGACCAGCTCGGCGGCGAAACCGAGAAAAAGCGCATGGTCACCGCGCTCGAAAACGAGCTAGGCGACTGGTTCGACGGCAGCGAGCCGCGCCGCATGTACTACGACGCGACTTGGCACAGCTTGATCGCGCTGCCCGCCAGCTACGGCTCCGCCGAGCAGCTGAACGACCATCACTTTCACTACGGCTATTTCATCGCCGCCGCCGCCGCCATCGCGCGCTTCGATCCGCTCTGGGCCGAGAAGTACGCGCCCATGGTCGAAATGCTGGTGCGCGACGCTGCCTGCTGGAAGCACGACGACGAGCGTTTTCCGTTCTTGCGCCACATGGACGCCTACGCCGGACATTCGTGGGCCAATGGCCCCGCGCAATTCGACGAGGGTAACAACGAAGAGTCCTCGTCCGAAGACATCTTGTTCTCGGCCAGCCTCGTGCTGTGGGGCGCGACCATCGACGACAAACCGCTGCGAGATTTGGGCATTTTCTTGTTCACGACCCAGGTGCTGGCGGCCGAGCAATACTGGTTCGACGTCGACGACGCCGTGTTCCCCGAAGGCTTCGACCACAGCGCGGTGGCGATGGTTTGGGGCGCGGGCGCCAAGTACGACACCTGGTTCGACGCCGACCCGATCATGGTCCACGGCATCAACTACCTGCCGTTCACGGGCGCTTCGACCTACCTGGGTCGACACCCCAGCTACGTCAGCAAGAACTTTTCCGAGGTCTTCGAGCGCAGCCAAGGCTCCATCTATTCTTGGCGCGACTACCTGCTGATGTACCTGTCGCTGGCGGAGCCCGAGCGCGCGCAGAAGATGTTCGACGACGACGCCTACTTCAACGTCGAGTTCGGCAACACGCGCCTGCTCTTGCGTCACTGGCTGAAGAACGTCTCGGCGCTCGGCCAAGTCGACACGACCGTGACCGCCAGCGTGCCGACCTACGGCGTGTTCAAGGGCCCGAAGGGCCACAGCTACGTCGCTTACAATCCCTCCGGCAACGCCGTCGAGGTGAGCTTCTCGGACGGGAAGAAGCTCAAGGTGGCGCCGCGCTCGCTGGGCTTGAAGGTATCCAAGTAGACGAGCTTTCAGCCGTCACGCTGGATCTGTTCACGCCGGTCGGACGTGGCGACAACAGCCGTCGGATTTGCCGTTTGAGCGTGATCCTGATCGTGGGGCTTGGACATTCATGCGGTCGGAGCACCCGCGAATGTCAATCAAGGATTTTTCCCCGCTTTTCGCTCTGTCCTGCCTCTCGGGCCTCGCGCTTTCGTACGTCGGCTGCTCGGACCCACCCGCGGCCGGCAATCCGCCCGGTGCCGGCAGTAGCAACACGGGTACGGCGGGCACGACGACCTCGACCGCGGGCACTGCCACCGGCACCAGCGGCACGGCAACCGGCGGCTCAACCACCGGCACGTCCGGCTCCGCCGCTGGCGGCGCTTCGACCCCGGGCAGCGGCACGGCTGGCGGAACCGGCGGCAGCGCGCCGACCGGTGGCACCGGCACGGGCGACGGCGGCAGCAACGCGCCCACGTACCCGGGCTACACCCTGGTCATCGATCAAGGCTTCGACGCGCCCATCGACCTCGACAAAGACGAGATCTGGACCTGGTCCGACGGTGGTCTGTCCGAAGGTCAGGTGCGCTACGTCAAAGACGCCATCACCTTCGCCGATGGGCACATGAAGATCACGACCAGCAAGCCCGCCGCGCCCATCGCCGGCGGTCAGTCGTTTGCTGAAAACGGCACGGTCGGAAGCTATTCGCTACAAAGTGGCGAGTTTCGCAGCAAGTTCAACAACTACCGCTACGGACGCTACGAGGCCAGCATCAAGGCGCCGGTGCCGGTGCCGGCCGACATGGCCGCCGGCAATTTCATCAATACGCTGTTCACGTTTCGCACCCCTAAGGTCGAGGACTGGCGCGAAATCGACATCGAGATCATCGGCGGGGGCATCAACAAGGTGTTCAGCAACATCGTGTACGGCGACAACAAGAGCAGCTACGACCAAACCATGCACGGCGCGGCGCAAGTCACGGCTCCGGCCGGGCTCGACACGCGCGCTGCGTTCCACACCTACGCCTTCGTGTGGAAGGCCGACAGCATCACCTGGTACATCGACAACCAGCCCACGGCCGTGCGCACCTACCCGGGCCAGCCCGCCGGCGACGGCAACCCGATGATTCCGAACAAGTCGGCCAAGATCATGATGAGCATGTGGGTGTTCGGCGGCAGCTACGCCTTCGGCGGCGTGGACGGCGACCAGAACATGTACCCGTTCACGGCCGAGTACGACTTCTTCCGCTTCTACAAGCAAGACGGCGAAACGTACCCGATGGACCCCGCGTCGTTGCCGGCCGAGGACTTGAACACGTCCAAGAACAACCCGAACGAGACCGACACCCAAGGCTGAGCTCTCTTGCTCTGGCGGCATCTTCGATGGAGATCCCGACGCCACGACCAGCTTTCCCCAGGAAATTCAGGTCGACTACGTGAGCGTCTCGAAGCTAGGCGGCACCTGAGCGGTCGCGGCGCCGGACCCAAGCTTACGCCGCGCTGCGTGTTCGTAGCTTTCATGGCGAGCCGTACGACGAGATCGAGGCTGGGAATGATCGTGACGTTGAGCATCCTGGCGGCCGGTGTGCTGTCGGGCTGCGCCGGAGCCAGTGAGCCGAACGCGGTGTTGCGGGTTGGCTCGCGCAATCTGCGCTGCCCACAGGGCGATCTGGAAACGGCGCTGAACCGCGAGAGCAGCCAGGTGCGCGAGTACTACGTTGGCTGTGACTTCATGTACACGCGAGTGCTGTGCACCAAACCGAGCGACGGTCAGCTGGCAGCACAATGTCACCCGGCCAAGCCGCAACCTCCTTGTTTCGGCGGGGGCTGCTTCAAGGAAAACCCGACCACGTTCGAGTGGGAGTTGGATGAAACGTTGGCCAGCGCCGAGCCCGCCGTCGACGCCAGCGCGCTGTTTCCGGCGCGGTAGGTCGCCGGGCGCCTCCCATTCCAGCCGAGCCGACCGTCAGCCCTGGTTCGGTTTTCGAGCTACAGCCGCCCGAGGTCAGCGCGGCCAGGGGCAGGAGCCAAAGGCCCGCCCGTCGGCCCAATCGGGCGCGTCGTTTCACTCTCAGCATTGCTTTCAAGCTCAGCGCGAAGACAGGCGGCGTGGAATGCCCTCCCGGTCGCCTCGTCCCCGGCCAGTGTCCCGGAAGCTGCAACTTCGTGGCGGTTTTCGCGGACCGACGGCTCGAACCAGGCGCGCCGGACAGGCCTGCCACCCCGGGGAAAAACCCCACAATTGAGGGCAAATCCCCAGCAGAGTTGATACAGTCCCGCCCGCGATGAAAGTCACCTGCCAGGCGTGCAGCGCGCAGTACACGATCGCCGACGACAAGGTTAAGGGCAGGAAGGTCAAGATACGCTGCAAGGCGTGCCAGACCCCGATCGTGGTGGACGGGCAAAATCCGCCTCCAGAAGCCCCCAGCACCGGACTGTCAGAGGCACCTCCCGCGCTCGATCCGTTCGCACCGGAAACAGCTCTCGCGCCTGACGCAGACGTCTGGAACGTCAACCTGAGCGACACCGATTCGCGGACGATGACGACGGCCGAGGTCATCGAAGGCTTCCGCTCTGGTCTGATCACGACTGACGCATTCGTCTGGAAAGACGGCATGGGCGACTGGTTGCCGATCATGGATTGCGTGGAGCTTGCTCCGTTGCTGTCCGGTCCGACCGCTCCGCCCGCGCCGGTGGCTGGCCAGACGCCGCTCGCGCCTGCGGTCACGGCCGCGGCGCCAAAGGTCGGCGGCATGCCGAACCTGTCCGCGCCGGGCGCAGTGCAAGGTGCGCTCGCGGCGCGCGCGGCGAGCGCGAAGGCCTCGGCCGGAGCCGATTTGTTCGGCGATATCGACGCCGCCGGGAGTGAAAGCGAGGACGTCGATCTAGCTACCAGCGCGCGCGTGGTGCCGACCGCACCGGGCTCCACCGCCTACGACGACAAGCCGACCGGAGCGCGCAACGAGAACTCGGTGTTGTTCTCGCTCGATTCACTCAAAGCGGGCTTCGTCGGCAGCGCGCCGAGCGTGGCCGAAAAGTCGAAGCCGTCCGCGCCGAAGCCCGGTGCGCCGCGCCCGACGCAACCATCGAACCCGGATGATCCGTTCGGCATGGGTGCGAGCGCGGGGCTCGCCGGCATGGGCGCGGGTGGCAATCCGTTGTTCAGCTTGGGCGCCAACCAAGCCTTGCTCACCGCTCCTGCGCCGCCGGAGCCGAAGCCCGTTGCCGTGCCCGCGTTCAGCGCTGCCACCGGTGCTGCGCCTGCGGGCATGGATGCAAAGACGAAGAAGCTCGTCATGTTCGGAGGCGCCGGCGCTGGCGGCGTCATCTTGCTGTTGCTCGGGCTGTTGGTGTTCGGAGGCAAGAAGAGCGAGCCTGCGGACGACGCCGCCAAGGCCGCGCTCTCGGCCAAGGCCGAAGAAAAGAAGCCCGAGGAAAAGAAGGAAGAGCCGAAGGCCGAAGAAAAGAAGGAAGAGCCCGCCGCTGCTCCTTCCGCCTCGGCCGAGGAAAAGAAGCCCGAAGAGGCGAAGACCGAAGCCGCCAAGACCGAGCCCAGCAAGACGGGCACCGGTCACGCCGCCGCGGTCACCACCGCAAAGAAGGAGGAGCCGGCGGCCCCCGGTCCGAGCACCGCGCCTCCGTTCAGCAAAGCTTCCGCCATCTCCGCCTTGGGCGGCGCGGCGGGCTCGGCCGGTGGCTGCAAGAAAGCCGGCGGCCCTACTGGCGTCGGCAAGGTGCAAGTCACCTTTGCTCCGAGTGGTCGCGTGACCAGCGCCACCGTGATGGGCCCGCCCTTCGCCGGTACCGCCGTCGGCGGCTGTGTCGCCAGCGCCTTCCGTCGCGCCAAGGTGCCCGCGTTCTCGGGCAACCCCGTCACGGTGTCGAAGTCGTTCTCGATCAACTGATCCGCGCGGCGCCTCGCGTTGCGTTCACGCGACGCGAGGACGCAGATTTTTTCATAGGATCTTGGGCTGCCGAGCCGCAGCCTGAATCGCAGAAGCTTCTGTAGCGAATCTGCAGCGCCATTGCAGACTGAGCCCCTTTGGCTTTCTCTCGAGGGAAGGTCTCATAGGCTTGATGGAGGCGATCAGAAGTGGTCGCGCATGGTGGCCTCGCGCCGACACGGAAGCTTCTGCGATTCGGGCTGCAATTTGGCAGCCAACGAGCAGAGACAACGTGAGACATCTGCGCCCGTGATCCGGATGCCATAGCGTCTGATCCTGGACAGCCTGGGGGCGGTCGCACATAGTGGAAGTCTTATTGGCGCGGGCTTTGCGAAGGAGTTTTGTATGTTGAAACGAGCTTCTCAGGTCACGGGTATTGGCGTCGCTTTGTTGCTCGGCGGCGTTCTCATCGTGCCGGCTTGCGGCAGCGGGGACGACGTCGACGCGCCCAGCGGCGGCTCTAGCGGCTCGTCGACGACCGGCGGTAGCGCGGGCTCCTCCACCGGCGGCAGCAGCGGCTCGACCACGGGCGGAACCGCAGGCAGCGGCGGTAACACGGTGCAAGTCGTCACCGAATGTCCGGGCGTCGTGCCCGGCGCGGCGCTGATCGCCGATTTCGACACGGCTCCCGAGGCGGGCGCGGCCTACGAGTGGGGCTCCCCCGAGCAGGGCACGATGGATTTCTGGGGCGGTACTTTCACGTACCCCGCTGCCATCGAGCTCACGTTCGCCGATGGCGCGATGACCGCCGCGGGTCACGTCGCCGACTACTCTGGCTTCGGCCTGTACGTGCAAAACTGCGCCGACGCTTCGTCGTTCGAAGGCGTGCGCTTCAAGATCAAGGGCGACCCACCCATGGGCAAGATCAGCTTTGCCTTGCAGACCAACCAGAACGAGTGGGCCAGCGGCACCAAGGGCTCCTGCTTGGCTCCCGACGCTCAGCGGTATATCGCCTGCGTGCCCCCCAGCGTACCGGTCGCGGTCACGGCGGACTTCACCACCGTCGAGATCAAGTGGGCCGATCTCAAAGGCGGCAAGCCTGCCGCGAGCGCCACGACCGACGGGTCGGACGTCATCGGCTTGCAGTTCATTCTGCCGTGGGTCGACAAGGGCACGCCCTACGACACCAGCGTGACCATCGACGACGTCGAATTCATCGGTATGGGCTCCGGTAGTGGCGGTGCCGGGGGAGCTGGCGCGGGTGGCGCAGGTGGCGCAGGCGCCGGGGGCGAGCCGGGAGCCGGCGCGGGCGGGGCTCCTTAGAGCCAGACGTCGAAAAAAGCAGCTGTGAGCTGAGCGCGGAAACTCCCGGTGCTAGATCCCGGGAGTTTCCGTGATTCGTATCGAAGGCATTCAAAAAGACTATGGGCGAGGCGAGGCCGCGGTGCGCGTGCTGCGCGACGTCAGCTTGCGCATCGAAACCGGCGAGCTGGTCTCGATCATGGGCTCGTCAGGCTCCGGTAAGTCCACGCTGCTCAACATCTTGGGCATCTTGGACGACTACGACCGAGGCGCTTACTATCTCGACGACAAGCTGATTCGAGATTTGAGCGAACGCGAAGCCGCGCACTACCGAAACCGGCTGATTGGCTTCGTGTTTCAGTCGTTCAACCTGCTCGGCTTCAAGACCGCCGCCGAGAACGTCGCCCTGCCACTCTACTACCAAGGTGTTTCGCGCCGCGCGCGCAACAAGCTGGCGCGCGAGTACCTGGAGCGAGTGGGCTTGGGAGCGCGGGCCGAGCATTTGCCTTCCGAAATGTCGGGCGGAGAAAAGCAGCGCGTGGCGGTGGCGCGCGCGCTCATCACCCAACCCAAGCTGCTGTTGGCGGACGAGCCCACCGGCGCGCTCGACACTGCCACCTCGTACCAGCTGATGGATCTGCTGCGCGAGATCAACGCCCAGGGCATGACGGTCGTGGTCGTAACCCACGAGCACGACATTGCCGAGCTGACCTCGCGCACCATTCGCTTGAAGGATGGGCGCATCGAGCAGCCGGAGCTTGCGGCCACATGATCGAGGCGCTGCTCGAGCTGTGGGACGTGCTGAGCCGCAACGCCCTCCGCACCCTGCTGACGGGGTTGTCGGTGGCGTGGGGTGTGTTCATGCTGGTGGTGCTGCTGGGCGCGGGCAATGGTCTGGAAAACGGCACCAATTGGGAGTTTCGGGACGACGCCCAAAACTCGATCTGGATTGGCGGCGGCAAGACGTCGGTGCCGTTCAAGGGCCGCAGCCCGGGTCGACCCATCCAATTCAAGAACCAAGACTTCGACGATTTACCGCGCAACGTGCCGGGCATCGAGCGCTTGACCGGCCGCTTCTGGCTCTGGGGTGAGTTCAGCGTCACGTACGGCGCCAAGCGCTCGTCGTTCAATATTTTGGGCGTGCACCCCGACCATCGCTACCTCGAAAAGACGTTGATGACGCGCGGCCGCTACTTGGACGCCAACGACCAGGCCGAAAAGCGCAAGGTGTGCGTCATCGGCAGCAAGGTGCGCGAGATTCTGTTCGGCAACCGCGATCCGATCGGCGAGTACGTGAACATCCGCGGCTTGGCCTACAAGGTCGTCGGCGAGTTCGAGGACGTAGGCGGAGAGAACGAGCTTCGCAAAATCTACGTGCCCATCAGCACTGCGCAGCTCGTCTACAACCAGCCGCACATCATTCACCAGCTGATTTTCACCGTCGGTGACGCGACGGTGGAGCAGAGCCAGGCCATGGCCGAGCAGGCGCGCGCGGCGCTGGCCAAGAGCCACGGCTTTGCTTTGGAAGATCGCCGCGCCTTGCGCATCGGCAACAACCTCGAGCAATTCACGCGCATTACCGGCGTTTTTCGCTGGATTCGCATCTTCGTTTGGGTGGTGGGGGTGGGCACGCTGCTGGCCGGCATCGTCGGCATCGGCAACATCATGCTGATCTCGGTGGCGGAGCGCACCAAAGAGATCGGCATCCGAAAAGCGCTCGGCGCCACGCCCGCCGCCATCATCCGCATGGTGCTGGGCGAGGCGTTGGTATTGACCGGCGTCAGCGGCTACGCCGGGCTGGTGGCGGGCGTGGGCGTGGTGGAGCTGGTGGCGGCGCGCTTCCCGGACGCACCGTTCTTTCGCCAGCCGAGCGTGAGCCTGCAGGTGGCGGTCAGCGCCACGTTGCTGATCATGGCCGCGGGCGCGCTGGCCGGCTTCTTCCCGGCCTACCGCGCGGCGCGCGTGAACCCCATCGTGGCGCTGCGGAGCGAGTAGCGCATGTTCGACTTGGACTCGTGGCAAGAGGTTTGGTCGACGCTGCGCAAGAATCGCCTGCGCGCGGTGCTGACGGCCTGCGGCGTGTTTTGGGGCATGTTCATGCTGATGGTGCTGCTGGGCTTGGGCACCGGTCTCGAGCGCGGCGTGGTCCGCAGCCTGGGCGGCATGGCGCTGCACAGCGTGTACGTTTGGTCGCAGCGCACCAGCATGCCGTACAAGGGCCTGCAGCCCGGCCGCTACGTCAAATTCACGAACCAGGACATCGGCACCATTCAGCACGTACCGGGCGTCCTGTACGTGGCACCACGCCTCCAGCTGGGCGGCTGGCGCGACGGCCAGAACATCACGCGCGGCCCCAAAACGGGCAACTTCAACGTCGTCGGCGACGTGCCCGAATTTCCCCTGGTCGAGCCGCTGGTGATCCAGCGCGGGCGCTTCTTCAACCGCTTCGACATGAGCGAAGAGCGCAAGGTGGCGGTCGTCGGCCAGCTGGTCACCAAAGAGCTGTTCGAGCCAGACGAAGACCCTGTCGGAAAGTACATCCAGATCAAGGGCGTCAATTTCTTGATCGTCGGCGAGGTGAAGAGCCTGAAGTTCGGCGACGAGGGCGAGAAGCTGAGCGCCACCGTGTTCATTCCCTTCGCCACCTTTCAAAACGCCTTCAACCAGCGAGATCGCGTGGGCTGGTTCACGGTCGGAACCGATCCGACCTATCCGGCGGTGTGGGTCGAGGATTCGATCAAGGTCGCGCTGGCGGAAAAGCACCGTATCCATCCCGCCGACAATCAAGCCTTCGGCTCCTTCAACGCCGCCGACAAGTTCGAGAAGATTCAGGGATTATTCCGCGGCATCCGTTGGTTCGTGTGGATGGTCGGGGCGCTGACTTTGGCCGCCGGCATGCTGGGCGTGAGCAATATCTTGCTGATCACGGTCAAAGAGCGCACGCGCGAGATTGGCATTCGCAAGGCGCTCGGGGCGACCCCCGGCTCGATCGTGCGTATGGTCGTCAAAGAGTCGGTCGTGCTGACGATGCTGGCCGGCTATGTGGGGCTGGTCGCGGCCGTGGCCACTCTCGAGGGCTTTGCCAAGGTGCTTGCCAAGCTGCCCGAAGCCCCGGTTTCCCGGCCCGAAGTGGACTTCAAGGCCGCGTTGGCGGCTCAAATCCTGCTGATTGCCGCCGGCCTGATAGCTGCCATCATGCCCGCGCGCCACGCCGCCCGGGTGCACCCCGTCGAGGCTCTGAGATCCGAATGACTAGCCTTCCCTCGCTGCTCCCCCGCATCGTCACATGATCCGTCGCATCGTCCCCCTGCTGCTTGCGCTGAGCATCGTCGGCGCATTCGTGCTCACGCTGCTATTTCTGTATCAAAAGTCGCAGGCCAAGCCGATCGTGTTCGAGACGGCCAAGCCGGTCGTGATGGACATCGTGAAAAAGACGGTAGCGCCGGGGGCCATCGTGCCGCGCCGCGAGATTGCCATCAAGCCGCACGTGTCGGGCACGCTCGAGAAGCTGTACGTCGAAGCCGGGCAGATCGTGAAAGATCGCCAGCTTTTGGCCAAGATTCAGATCATTCCCAACGTGGTGGCGCTGAACAACGCCGAGTCGGCCATTCGCGCCGCGCAGATCGGCTACGACAACGCGCAGAGCCAAATGCAGCGCTACCAGCAGCTGTTCGACCAAAAGCTGATGGGCGAAACCGAGTTCAACCAGTTCAAGCTCGGCTTCGAGCTGAAGCGTCAAGAGCTGGAGACGGCGCAGAGCAACCGCGAGCTGATCAAAGAGGGCGCCTCCAAGCGCACCGGCAAGGTCTCCAACCTGGTCAACTCGACGGTCGACGGCATGGTGCTGGACGTGCCCGTCAAAGAAGGCTCGAGCGTGATTGAGGCCAACAACTTCAACGAAGGCACGACGATTGCTGCCATTGCCGACATGGGCGACATGATTTTTCTCGGCCGCGTCGACGAGTCGGAGGTGGGCAAGCTGAGCCCCGGTATGCCCGTCACCATCACCGTCGGCGCGCTGGGCGAAGAGCGCCTGGAAGGCAACCTCGAGTACATCGCGCCCAAGGGCAAAGAGAAAGAGGGCACCATCGAGTTCGAGGTCAAGGCCAAGGTAACCCTCAAGCAGGGCGTGCTGGTGCGAGCCAACTACAGCGCCAACGCCGACATCATCCTCGACACCCGTCGCGGCGTGATGGCCATCGAAGAGAGCCTCGTGCAGTTCGACAAGGGCAAGGCTTTCGTGGAAGTGGAGACGGCGCCGCAAGCCTTCAGCCGCCGGGAGGTGAAGCTGGGCCTATCCGACGGCATCAACGTCGAGGTGCTTTCGGGCTTGAACGCCAGCGATCGCGTGAAGAAGCCGCTGAGCGAAGCCCCTGCCGACGCCAAAGCCAAGAAGCCTTGATAGAGTGAGCACCAGCATGACTCGGGTCGGATTTCAAAAAAGCGTGCGCATGTTCCACAAGTTCTCGGACGAGACCATGCGGCGGCGCGGAGCCGATCAGTCCAGTCGCGAGAGCGTGGCGGCGCTCGGCGCCATCGAGTCGGTGCTGAAAGCCGAGCGATTGTTCGACGCCTCGCTGCTCGAGCCATTGGCGGCCTTCACCAACTTGCTACAAAGCTCGCAGCTCCCGCCCGATTTCGGCGACTACAGCTTCGGCGACGCCTTGTTGGCGATCGAGGAAGCGCACGCCGAGCTGCGCCAGAACGCCGAGCAAGTCTGGGAGTTTGCGCCCGAGCTGACCGACAGCGCCGCGGCCGGTCTCGGCTGTTTTGCGACGCGCGCCTCGACGGCACCTAGCGCCCCCGAGCACGCCGCCAAGCTGCGCCGTTTCGTGTTGGAAGCCGCGCGCACGGCTCAACCCGGCTCCGCGCTGGTCGTCGGCGCGCTGGCCAGCCCCGATCTACCGCTGGCGGAGCTGGCCGCACGCTTCGAGCGCCTCACGCTGAGCGACCTTAATTTGCCGCAACTCGAGGAGCTGGTGCGCCGCTCCATCCCGGAAGCACAGCGGAGTCGCGTGCGGCTCGAGCGCTACGACGTGACGGGTAGCTACGCCGCTTTCGCCGAAGGCGTGAAAACCGCCGTCGGCAACGCCAGCGGTCCGGCCGCCGCCGAGAGCGCGCTGCTTTCGCTGATAGAAAGCTACGACGTGAGCGCGGGCAGCGCCGGCCTGAGCGCCCTCGAAGAGAAGCCCAGCCTGGCGGTTTCGGCCATGCTGCTCTCCGAGCTGGGCCATGGCTACGCGCCGTGCATCTCCGAAGCTCTGGCCGCCCGGGGCTGGGACACGCAGGCTCCAAACCGCGCCCCGCTTTCGCCGAGCCTGGCTTTTTTGCGGTGTTTAGTCACTCAACACCACATTCACGCGCTCTTGCGCCGCGCCAAATCCGCCGTCTTGATCAGCAGCGTGAGCCAAGTGGAATGGCGCGGCGGGCCCGGCAGCAAGGGCGCCGCCGCCGGCGAGCCCAGCGACCTCTTGTCGGTGGAACGGCTGGTCGAGCGCCTGCCGGAAATCGCCGAGGTGAAGGCGGAGCAAAGCTGGGAGTGGCGGCAAGATCCGCCCGCCGGCGTCGAACAGAGCAGCATGCTCAGCCTGGTCGAGGCCGTGCTCGTCTAGTAGCTCAACGGAGGGCGTGGCGGAGGCGGTCGCGCAAGCGCGTCACGCGCTCTTCGCGGCGCACCTCGCCCAGAGCCAATTTCAGGGCGCGCGGATCGGCTACGAGCACGCACAGCTTTTTTCCGCGTGTGACCGCGGTGTACACCAAATTGCGCGACAACATCACGAAGTGCGCGGTCAAGAGCGGAATCACGACCGCCGGGTACTCGCTGCCTTGGCTCTTGTGGATGCTGGTAGCGTAGGCCAGGGTGAGCATGTCGAGGTCGGCGTCTTGGTACTCCACGTCGCGGTTGTCGAAGCGCACGCTCAGCTGCCGCTCCTCCAAGCTCACACGCGTCACGATGCCCAGGTCGCCGTTGTGGACCTCGCGCTCGTAGTCGTTCTTCAGTTGCAGCACCTTGTCGCCGACGCGAAAGGTTTGGCCATGGTGCTCGATGGATGCCCCGTGCGGGTTGAGCGCCGCCTGCAGCATTTGATTGAGCGCCGTGGTGCCGGCCGGACCGCGATGCATCGGCGTCAGAACTTGGATATCGCGCAGCGGGTCGAAGCCAAAACGCCTAGGAATACGGACAGTTACCAGCTCTCGGACCGTCTCGGCCGCTTCTTCGGCCTCCCGCCGCGGCACCACGAAGAAATCGGCGCGCGGCGAGTCCGGATCGGCGCTTTCGGGCATCTCGCCCAGCAAAATGCGGTGCGCGTTTTGCACGATGCGGCTCTCGCCTGCCTGACGAAAGATCTCGTTGAGGCGCACCGTCGTCACCACGTTCGAGTCGATGATGTCGCGCAACAGCGCGCCGGGACCGACCGACGGCAGCTGGTCGGCGTCGCCCACGATGATCAGACGCGCCGCGTCGGGCAGCGCCGACAGCAGGGAGGCCCCCAGCGGCACGTCGATCATCGAGGCTTCGTCGACGATGACCACGTCGGCTTCCAGCGGCTTCTGCTCACCGACTTGGAAACCGCCCTGGCGCGGGTCGTACTCGAGCAGCCGATGCAAGGTCGTAGCCTCGTGCTGCGTGGCCTCGAACAGCCGCTTGGCGGCACGCCCCGTCGGCGCCGCCAGGCGAACGTTGAGGTGCGCGCGCTTCATCACGTCCAAAATGGCGCGCACGATCGTGGTCTTGCCGACACCGGGCCCGCCCGTAACGACGATCAGCTTGTGCTCGGCAGCGCCTTTGACGGCGGCGCGCTGGGCCGGAGCCAACGTCACCTTGGCGTGCTTTTCGAAGCGCTCGATGGTGCTCTCGATGCCAGCCAGCACTCGGCCGGGCCGCGACAAAAGCCGCGCCAGCCCCTCCACTAAGGCCGTTTCGGCGCGGTGCAGGCGCGTCAGGTACACGCCCTGGTCCTCCACCACGACCAGCCCGCTCGCCCACAGCTTGTCAATCGCGGGGCCGATGTGGCCAACGTCGATTTCGAGCATGGCGGCGGCGCGGTCGCTGAGCGGCTCGCGCTCGAACAGCACATGGCCTTGGTCGGCCAAAGTGTTCAGCTCGTGCAGCACGCCCGCCTGCACCCGATCGGGGTGGTCACCGGCGATGCCCAGCGACTTGGCGATGCGGTCGGCGGTCTTGAAGCCGATGCCGCGCACTTCCATGGCCAGCCGGTACGGCGCCTCTTGCACGATGCGAGCAGCGTTGTCGCCGTAGTGTTTGTGAATGCGCGCAGCCAAAGCCGGCGAAGCCCCGTGCGTCTGCAGCAGCAGCATCACGTTGCTGATGGCGCGCTGCGACGCCCAAGCCTTCTTCACCTCTTCGATGCGCCGTTCGCCCATCCCGGGGATCAACTTGAGCCGGTCGGGCTCGTGGTCGAGCATGGTCAGGCTTTCCATCCCGAACGCGGCCACGATGCGCTTGGCAAAGGCGGGGCCGATGCCGGGAATCAAGCCCGAGCCGAGGTAGCGCTCGAGCCCGACCAGCGTCTCGGGCGCCAACGTCACCAACGTGTCGGCGCGGAACTGCTCGCCGTGCTTCGGATCCTGGCGAAAGTCTCCGGTGACCCGCACCCGCACGCCGCTACCGACTGGCGGCAGCATGCCGACGACCGTAACGCTGCGGCGCTTGCCCTGCGGCCCCTCCAGCGAGCTCAGCTTGAGCACGCGAAAGCCGGTCGCCTCACTTTCGTAAGTGATGCGTTCGACTTCGCCGGTCAACGTAAGCGCCACGACAGGCCTATCTTACCCGCAGCCGAGGTACGCCTGGCATAGCGCTGATATTTGCTGGCAGGCGTGGGTCGCCGCCGGCGCGCGGGTATCTCGATTCGCACCAGAGGCGCGTCCCCCCGAACCTTCTGCCCTTCTGTCCGTCCTGTGAAAATCTCGGGGTTTCATGGTCGACCAGGGGCGGCTCGCCACTATAGTACCGGCCCGATGACGGTTTCGCAGAGACTCCACGAGCGCTGTGGTTGTGGTGCAGCGAAGAGCACCTTCAGCTTGGCTGGCACCGAACGCAAGTACGAGCGCTCGCGGCCGTACCGAATCGACCACCTGTTCATCGACCTGACGCTCGATTTCGAGACCAAGTCGGTGCGCGGGCGCGCGGTGCTCGATTTCAGCCGCGTCTCTCCGAAAGAGAGCGGGCTGCTCGTCGACGCCATCGGGTTCGAGCTGGAGAGCGTGCGCGTGGACGACGGCACAGGCTTGAAGCCGGCCAGCTTCAGCTACGACGGAGAGGTGTTGGCGCTGGAGGGTCTGCCCGAGCGCGGCCAGCTACGCATCGACTACAAGGCGACGCCCAAGCGCGGTCTGTACTTCTTGGCCCCCGACGAACAGGTGAAGCACCGTCCGCTCCAGGCCTGGACTCAGTGCCAAGACGAAGACGCGCGACATTTCATTCCGTGCGTCGACAAGCCGCACGTCAAAATGACGACCGAGCTCCAAGCCACCGTGCCGGCCGGCTTTCAGGTGTTGTCGAATGGCGAGCGCATCAGCGCCGAGACCCGCGGCAAGGCGCCGTGGACGTACCGCTTCAAGCTGGAGCAACCCCATCCGAGCTATTTGCTCACGCTCGTGGTCGGGCATTTCGACGTGGTGGAAGATCGCCCAGCGACGTTGAGCGCGCGCCAGGTGCCGATCAGCTATTTGGTGCCGGTGGGACAGGCCGCCAGCGCGACCCGCAGCCTGGGCGAAACGCCGCGAATGCTGGAGTTCTTCTCGCAGCGCTTCGGCGTGGATTTCCCGTGGCAGCGCTATTCGCAGGTGGTCGTCAGCGACTTCATTTTCGGCGGCATGGAGAACACGACCGCTACCACCCTCTACGAGCACGTGCTCTTGGACGAGCGCGCGGCCTTGGACATCAACTCCAACGATTTGGTCGCGCACGAGCTGGCCCACCAATGGTTCGGCGACTACGTCACCTGCCGCGATTGGTCGCATGCCTGGCTGAACGAAGGCTTTGCCACGTTTTGCGAGCACCTGGAGCGCGAGCAGCGCCTGGGGCGCGACGAGTACGACTACGGGGTCGCCGGCGACGTCGACACCTATCTCAGTGAAGCGGCTGGACGCTACCAGCGACCGATCGTCTGCCGCGACTACGCCGAGCCCATCGATTTGTTCGATCGCCACCTGTACGAAAAGGGTGGCTTGGTCCTGCACATGCTGCGGCGCGAGCTGACCGATGCCGTCTTCTTCGAGGGCGTGCAGAAATACTTGAAGCGACACGCCTTCGGCATCGTGGAGACGACGGATCTGATGCGCGCCTTCGAGGAGGTATCGGGCCGCTCGCTCGAGCGCTTCTTCGACCACTGGGTGTATCGCCCCGGCCACCCTGAGCTGTCGATCAAGGTCAGCTACGACGACGGTTTGCTCAGCGTGGCGGTGAAACAGGCGCAAAAACACGGAGAAGTCGCGATATTTGCGCTACCCATCGAGATCGAGGTCATGCACAACGACGGCACCCGCACCCGCCATCACAAGCTGGTGACGGAGGCTCACGACGTGCTGACCCTGCCGCTCGACAAGCGCCCGCTGCACGTCGGCTTCGACCCCGAGCAGCGCGTGATCAGCAAGCTGACGTTCGAGGCGCCCGGGGACATGCTGCGCCATCAGCTGAGCGAGGGCTCGAACGCGCTCTTGCGCTGGACGTCCGCCGACGCGCTGTCGAAGAAAAACGACCCCGCCAGCGTGAAGGCGCTCGGTACCGCGCTGTCGAACGAGAGAGAAGGCTGGATGGTGCGGGTCGAGGCGGCGCGCGCGCTGGGCAAAGTGCGCTCGGACGACGCGCTCGAGATCTTGCTGGCGGCGGTCGGCACGCCCCAGCCAAAAGTGCGGCGCGCGGTCGTCGGTGCGCTCGGCGCGTTCAAGACCCCAGCCGCCGCCAAAGCCTTGCAGCACTTGTTGAGCGCCGAGCCAAGCTACCTGGTGAGCGCCGACGCCGCCCGCTCGCTCGGCCGCACACGGCAGCCGGGAGCGCTGGAAACGCTGAAATCCGTGGTGGATCAGGCATCGTGGGCCGACGTGATCCGCGCCGGCGCCCTGGATGGGATGGCGGCCTTACGCGACGAAGCCGCGCTCGACGTGGTCGCCAAGCGCACGCGCTACGGCATCCCGACGCGGGGCCGCCGGGCGGCCGTGCATGCCTTGGCCAGCCTGGGCGAGGGACGCAAGACCCGCGAGCAGCTCGAAGACTTGCTGGACGACAAGGATCCGCACTTCAAAATCGACGTCGTGTCGGCGCTCACCAGCTTGGGCGACGGCAAGAGCCGCGGCGCCATGCGGCGCGCGCTGGACCGCGAGCTGGACGGGCGCGTGTCACGCCGCCTGCGCGAAGCCTTGCGCGATCTGGGTGACAGCCCGACCCAAGACAAGAAGCGTCTGAACGACGAGCTCGAAAGCGTGCGCGACGAGCTCACCGAGCTCAAGAATCGCCTGGCCAAGCTGGAAGGTCGCAAGACCGACAAAGCCAAGCCCACCGTCGAAGGCAAGCCGGTCGAAAAACTGGTCGCCAAACCCAAGCCGGCCGCACCCACCAAGCCAACCGCTCCCGCCAAGCCGGCCGCACCCGCCAAGCCAACCGCACCCGCCAAGCCGACTGCGCCCGCCCTTGCCGCCGCCGCCAAACGAGCGCTCGCCAAGAAATCCGCAGCTCGCCCTCCAGCAGCGCCCGCCCCCGCGGCGCAAAAGGCGGCCAAGAAAGCGCCGGCCAAGAGGCGGCGATGACGGACTCTGCCGGCGTTCGGCTGGAACGGCGCGGCAGCATCGCGCTCGTCACGCTCGACCGGCCCGAGCGCATGAACGCGCTCTCACGCGCGCTGGTGGCGCGCTTCGGCGAGATTGGTCGCGAGGTGGCAGCGCAAGAAGACGTGCGGCTGGTCATCGTCACGGGCGCCGGCGACAAGGCGTTCTGCGCCGGGGCCGACTTGAAGGAGCGCGCCGGCATGAGCCAAGACGACGTGCGCGCGCTGCTGCTGGCGTACGAATCGGAGCTGGGTTGGCTGGAGACGTGCCCCGTACCGACCATCGCCGCCATCAACGGCGCAGCCCTGGGCGGCGGCCTGGAGCTGGCCCTATTGTGTGATCTGCGCTTGGCCGCACATCACGCCGTGCTCGGATTGCCCGAGACGAGCCTGGGGGTCATTCCCGGGGCGGGTGGCACGCAGCGCTTGCCACGACTGTTGGGCGAAGCCCGCGCCAAAGAGCTGATTTTGCGGGCCGCGCGCTTGACCGCGCCCGAGGCTCTGATCTTGGGCTTGGTCAATCAGGTGCTGCCCAAGAGCGACGACTTCGTGCTCGAGGTGATGAACTGGGCCGAACCGATCTTGAACGGCGCACCCTTGGCCATCCGCGCCGCGCTGAGCGCCATGCGCGGCGCCACCACGCGCGACCTCGGCGAAGGGCTCGCGCTCGAGCGCGCCGCCTACGAACGGTGCTTGAACAGCGAAGACCGCGTGGAAGCCTTGGCGGCGTTTTCCGAGAAGCGCCGCCCGGTGTTTCAGGGCCGCTGAGAAGCGGCTCGCGAGCCTACGCGCGAGCGCGCGTCACTTCGCCGCGGAGGCCGGCGGCTCGACCACGGCTTTCGGCTTGCCCTTGTCGACCTTCATCTTGACGTGAAAGAACTGCTTCACGGGCCGCCGATCCTCGCTGCTGTCGCCGAGACCCCACAGCGCCACTTCCATGTCGAGCGTCTCCCCGATTGCCAGCACGCGGCCCCCCTTGGCCGGAAATTCGCGCGAGAAAGTGCTGGCCGACGCGCCTACCTTCACTTCGCCGTCGCCTTCGCGCGAGTCGGGGATGCGCTCGGCCTCGGTGCTGCCTTTCTTGAAGACCGCGGCCGCAAACGCGATGGGCCCGTTCTTGGGGTTCAAAAGCACGTGCTCTTTGCCGTCGAGCGCCTCGGCCTTGATGGTCACCTTGGCGCCCCAACCTTGAGCAATCTGCTTGGCTTCGGCCGAAGCCAGGAAGCGCACTCCGGCAACCTCGATCTTCAGCCCCTCGGGCGTGACGACGTACTTCACCTCGCGCGGAGCGTTGGGATCTTTGGCCGGCTTGGCTTCGGCCTCGGGTTTGGCTTCGGCTTCGGGTTTGGCGTCGTCGCCGGCCGGAGCCGCGACGGCGACCGGAGCCGCCGACTCGGACGGAGCCGCAACGGGCGCGGTGTCGGCGGTCTTGGGCTCGGGCGCGGCGTCGCCACCGCAAGCCGACAGCGACGTGGCCACTAGCCAACCGCCGACCAAGACTTGAAAACCAACGCCCGCGAACGCGCAGCTCTTCATGGCAGAAACGATAGTCCGGAGCGCGACGTCGAACAACGGCCGCGAGCAGGTCCGCCCACGCGAAGCCTCAGCTGTGGTGCGCTACGTCGGTGATGCGACGCACGGTTTCGGCGTGAAGCTCGAGCCCCTTTTTGCGAATGCCCAGCTTGCCCACCAGCGAGAAAAGCCGCGGCAAATGCGTCCAAAACGGCCCCTTCCAACCCAACACGCGGAAGGCTTGCTTCATGGTCGAAGCCATGGCCGGGCTCATCACGGTCTCGGCGTTGGTCATCCAATTCGGGTGTACCTGCGCCGCTTTCACCAGCACACCGTACAGCTCGTTCAAATCTAGCTTGGGCGACAGGAACCACGACGGCTCGAACAGCGGATCGTCCTCCGCGAACCAGCCCATGTCTTTACAGGTACGCTCGAGCGGGGTGCCCGCGTACACGCGAATACCGGTCGAGAACAAAACCATGTCGGTGCGAGGAATGTGCTCTTCGCAGAAGGCGAGCGTCTCCTTCACCGTTTCCATGGTCTCGTCCGGGGCGCCGAGCATGAAGAACCAATAGGTTGGCATGCCGGCCTCGCGCAGGGCCTTGGCGGCGCGAATGACGGCGTGCTTTTGGAAACCTTTGTGCAGCGTACGCAGCGTCGTTTCGGATGCGCTCTCGGGCGTGCACATCACGTTCTTGAAACCGGCGGCCTTCAGCATGGTGACGAGCTCCGGCGTCACCGCAGCCGGGTTCAGCCCCATGGTCGAGTACTGCGCGGGCAGCTTGCGCTCCGCCAGCGCTTCACACAGGGCGCGCGCGTGCGAAAGCGGCAAATTGAAGGTCGAATCGACGAAATCTACGGCCGTAACTCCGTGGCCCAGCACGGCTCGCTCGATTTCGTCGACGACCTCGCGCGTCTCGCGCAGCCGGTAGGCGTGCCCTTCGATGTTGTTGTAGACGCAGTACGAGCACTTCAACGCGCAGCCGCGCTTGGTTTGCACCGAATAGGGCGAGCCGGCGCGCGCGTAGCGCGCCAAATCCAACCAACGAAAAGCTTCGCTGCGGGCCGAGCTCTTCAAGTCGTGCACGACCGCGCGGCCCCCGAGCGGCTCGCCCGTCAGCAGGCGCCCGGTGTCGAGCACCGGCAACGGCGAGGTACTGCCGCCACCGCGCGGCAACACGCCCGACAGACGCTCCACGCGCGCGCCGCTCTGGAAAGCGGCGAGCACGTCCGGAAACGCTTCCTCGCCTTCACCGACGACGGCCAAGTCGGCTTCCAGGTACGACAGCACGTCGCGCGGTGAAACGTTGACGGCCGCGCCGCCCAGCACGAGCTTGGCGTTCGGCGCCGCCTCGCGCACGCTCTTCACGACCTCGTCGCGAATCTCCGGTAGGTAGAAGTGCGGCAGCTCGAAGTTGCAGTTGTCGATGTTGCGGATGGTGATGCCGACGACGTCCGGCTGCTCTTTGCGCACGCCGGCGAGCGTGTCCTTGCCCGGTTGCTTGGAGAAGGCCAAGTCGAGCACGCTCACGTCGTGGCCGGCGCGCGCGGTGGCCGTCGCGACCGTGCACAGGCCGACCGGCAATGCGGGCCACGGCACCTGCTCACGATTCGGATTGATCAGCAGCACCTTCATGCGTCTGGCCCGGCCCACACAATTGCAGCTTTGTCGCGGTTCAGGAAGCGCGTCGGGCTGGGCTGCCGATCCGGGCGGCTTTCGGGGCCGCGGGTAAGTCAGCCTCAGTTCGAAGAGGTCGGCGCTTCACGCAGCAGCCGCGCCAGCCGCAGCGCCCAAGCCTCTTGGCCTTGGGCGTCAGCCAGCAGATCTTGGCGAACCTCGAGCTCGACGTGGGGCAAGCCCCGGCGCTCACCGTGCTCGATCAGACCGTAGTCGGTCTGTTCGCTAGCCGCGTAGGGCTCGTTGTCGCCCACCACCAAGTCGGGCTCGGCCCGCAAGGCACGCAACAGGGGCGTGGCCACGCGCCCGTCCTTGTGACGCAGCACCCCGGCGTGCCAGGGCCGCGCCACCCCGCGAAACGTCGGCGTGAACGTGTGCAGAAAAATCAGAATCGAGGCCTGACCGCGCGTGGCTCGCTCGGTCAGCTCGCGGCTGATGCGCGCGTGGTACGGCCCGAAGATGCAGTGCGCCCGCGCTTCGGCTTGCTCGGGCGAGATAGCCAGGTTTCCGGGCACCACCGTGTCCTCGCTGTGCTGCACGATGGAATCGGGGCTGTCGAGCGGGCGATTGCAGTCGATGACCAGCCGCGAATACTCCTGCAAGATCACCCACGCGCCCAGCTCCGTTCCGAGCCGACGCGCCAAAGCGGCCGCGCCCAGATCCCAAGCAATGTGCCGGCCCAGGTCGGCCTCCGACAAGCCCAACGAGCCCAAAGCGCGCGGTACGCTGCGCCCCGCATGATCGCAAACGATGATGTACGGTGACGCGGCGCTGCCCTGAAGCACGCGGAACGGCGCGGGATCGTATTCACCGAGCAGCGCGCGCAGTGACAACCTCACGGCTGCCTCGGCGTCGACGGCGCGCAAATCCGGCTTTTCAAGCCGAGCTTCTACGCTCGCACGCCTGATCTGTCAAACGTGCGAGCACGGACGCGCCCGGATCTACAGCGATTCGAGATAGGCAACGAGGTCGGCGCGCTGAGCCTCGCTCAGGCCCGCCGTGTTGCCGTGCGCGTTGCCGCCGCACTTCGGATCGAAGCGATCGGCCAAGGTGGCGGCGCAGCCGTTGTGCATGAACGGCGCCCGATAACCAATGGCGACCAGCGACGGCACCTGCAGCTTGGTGGTGGCGACGGTGTCGATGGCGACCGTTTGGTTGTTGGTCAGCTTGTCGCCGGAGTGACAAGTGGTGCAGCCGACGTCGGCCGACCGAAACAACGCTTGACCGCGCACCGCGGATTCGTCGCCGGCGTCGCGGATGGTGCCCGGAGCCTTGAGTGAAAAGAGCCAGTCGGACAAGGCGGAGACGCGCTGATCGCTCTCGCGAACGCCGCCCATGCGGCCCACGAACACCTCCGTCATCACCGCGCCCACGTCCGGAAGATCGCCGTTCCAGTGGAACGGCGCCGTATCGCGCAGGCCGACGTGAAGAGCTTGCGTGCGACGATCACCCGTGCCCTTGAACTTCCAAGTGCGGCCGTCTTCGCCCCCTTCGGGATGGCACGATGCGCAGGCGATGCCGCCGCCGGCGTCGCGATGAAACAGGTCGTGACCGGTGTCCAGGCGCGACTCACCCGGCAGCGCAATGGCCGTGGACGCACCGAACGGAAGCTCCGTCATTACCAACAGCTGGGCCGGCTCGCGCGTCTGCGCCAAAAGCTTGCCGTTCGGGGTGAAGGCCACCGCCACCACCGGCTCGTTGCTGAGGCCACCTTCCGAGAAAGCGCACTGGCCGCCGCTATTCAGGTTGCTAGTCGACATCAGCGACACCGCGGAACCGAACCGACCGGGGAACGCGACTCCGCCGCTGGCGCTGGGTCCGCTGTCGCTGCGGGGGAACTCCAGGCTGGGCTGCGGCGCGTTGGTGTCCGGCACGCCGGCGTGTGCGACGGCCACCCAAGCCTGATCGGCGGAGACGGCGACGTCGACCGGCAGCGGCGAGCCGTTGAATGGAACGCTGGTGGAGCTGCCGTCCGGCGCCACGGTGGTGATCACGTTCTTTACGATGCCGCCACAGCCCATGCCGTCTTGCCCGCCACCGTAAGCGCTACCCGAAGCGCTCGGCGGCGTGACCTCGACTTCGTCGGCGACCGCGTCTTGATGCACGATCACGGCGCCACCTGCGTTGTTCGAAACCGCGCGCCAGGCCGTGCCGGGCTCCAGCGTCACGTCCTTCGGCTGCCGGAAGTTGCCGTCTTTGTCGGGCGGCTGTGACAGCTGGCCCACCGCTTGCGGAATGCGCAGTCGCTTGTCGACTGAGCCGGTGCTGCCGACGCGTAGGATCTCAGCCGACTTGAAGCGCGTCACCCACAGCTCGCTACCGCGCACCAACACGTCGCGCAGATCGGGCTCGAGGGTGAGCGTGCGCACGGCCGCGCCGCCTTGCGCCGGCAGCGACACCAACTTGCCTTCGGCACAAGCGACGTGCACGAGGTTGGTCACGGCCTCGAAGGCGAGGCCGCGCGGCGACTTGCACACCGCTTGCCGATCGAGCACGGTGCCCGAGACGGGATCGATCGTCACGACGGCGCCCCCACGACGGAGCGCCAGGTGAATGTGCTTCTGCGCGTCCTCGACGCTGCGCCCCGGCTCGTCCCCCGGTTGGAGCTCGATGGTACTGCGCAGCGCGAGCGAATTGAGGTCGACGATCGATACGCGATCCCGCTCGGGATCGGCCACGATGGCGACCGAGCTGTCGGAGAGGACGCTCAGCGTGCCGCCGCTGATTGCAGGCGGCGTGACCGGCGCCGTGGACGCGGGACGCTCGTCGAGCGGAATCACCAGCCGCGGCTGGTTGTCACTGACGTCTGCCGCCTTGTCGAAAGAATTGCAGCCCCCGAGTGCGAGCCCGAGCGCCATCCCACCGAACAGCCCAGATTGCCGCATTCCAATCATCCGCATTTGCTCTCCTCATTCTCGCCCCGTGGAGCGAGCCACCTAGGGCCAGAGTAGCGCAGCCGCGGGCGGCGCGCCGCGCAATTCGGCTCTTCGACCCTCCAAACCGGTGTAGCGAAATAACGACACTTCCCTTTCCCCACCTGGAATGCCATACACGCCTGGGGAGTCGAGATGGCCTGGTGGTTGAATAAGATCGCGGTGTTGACGGCCCTCGCGGCTGGTCTGGCGCTGACTGGCACGTCGGGGGCGCGGGCGGACGAGCCGTTGCCGCCCGATTGGCTTTCAGCCCAGGTGAACGAAAACGCCCAGCATTGCGAGCGTCGCGCGGAGCATTCGCTCGGCAAGAGACTGTTTCTGGCCTGCGGAGCCGCGGGGGTGTGGGAGATCGCGCGGGACGACGCCGCTCCTCGCTTCGTGCGCAGCTACGCATTCTCGGGCGACGTCGTCGGCTTCGTCACCGAGCCGGATGGACGACTGTGGGTGAAACTGCAAGTCCTGGAAGCGCGTCCCTTCGCGCCGGCAAGCACGCCGGGTGCGGTGTTGTTCCCCGACAGCGCGCAACGGCCCGAAGCGCCCTCAGCGCCCATCGCGCCCTCGGCGCCCGTGGAGACTGCGGCGCAGGGCGCGGCTCCGCCCGCCCCCGCTCCGCCGATAGAAACGCTCGGGCGTGTGGTGCGCAGCGCCCCGGGTGAGGTCGTGATCTCGCTCGGCAAGCTGAACGGCATCACGCGCAACGATCACATCGAGCTTTCCCTGGAGCGCGCCGACGAGCTGGCCGCGGACGAAGTGGCGTTGTCGCGCGAGCCGGTCGCGGTAGGCCTGGTGACCAACGTGTCGAACGGCAACGCGCGGGTGCGGCTCGGGCTGAACGAAAATGTGCCGGTGGGGGCCATCGCGATCGCGACGCGCGCATCGGTGACCAGCAGTCTCTCGGCGCCGCCGCGCGTCAGCGGCATCTGGGGGCTCGAGCTGTTCGCGCGCCCGTTCGCGGCTTTGGACGAGCTGGGCGGAGGCGCCTTGCTGAGCGGCGCCATCGGCTATCGTTTCAAGCACCTGCACCTTCAAGCGGTCGTAGATCCGTTGGCGTTCGCCGACGTCCAGGACAAAAGCAGCGTGGCGGCGGCCAATGCCGGTTTGATCGCCAGCTACGACTCACAGTATTTCGAGATGGGGCTCGGTTTGGGCGCGCAGAGCGTGAACGAGACGAGCAACTTCCTCGAACCGGGCTCGGGGTTGGCCGCGCTTCAGCTGATTCGCCTGGGCGCTCAAGACGGCCTGAACATCAGCGCGCGCACCAGCGTCGCACTGTTCCACAGTGAGTTTCAATTCGGAGGCATGGTCGCCAGCGGACAAATTCCGGTCACGCGCGGCTACTGGCTGCTGTTGAACGGTGGCGGCGGCAACGTCGGCTACGGCTTCGGCGAGCTTGGCCTGCGGGTGCTGTTGACCGGCAACGGATTGGCCGGCTCCAAATTCCTCACCGTCACCGCTGGCGGCGCTGGCGTCTTCAAGTCCGGCGCGTGCCCGCCGTTCGAGTTCTGCGGCAACCGCATCTCGTACGGTGGCCCCATGGCAGGCGTGGGCGGAGAGTGGCGCTTCTGAGGGCCAGCCAAACCGGGAGCCCACGCGACCGTCACTTTGCTCGTGCCAGCGCCGAGATCACCTCCGCTACCTCTTTGAGGTCGTCGTTGAGCTGATGATCGCGCCCCGGCAAGCGATGAACGCAAGCCTGCGGAACGGCGCGGGCGTAGAGATCGGCGTGTGCGGGCGGCGCGGTGTCGTCTTCCAGCCCGTGAAAGAAGTGGATCGGGACGCCCCGAGGCAAGCGCGCACCGAGGTCGACCGGAAGCTTCATCTCGGTGGCGGGCCAACCGCCCTTGCCGACGAACGGCGCTGCGAGCAAGAAGACCGCGCCGAGTTTCGGCGTCGCGGTCAGCTCCGCCAGCGCCGCCAGCAAAATGGCGCCACCGATCGAGTGACCGACGAGGATGGCGCCGTCCGACAGTCTCGCGAAGACGCTCTCGAGCTTCGCTTTCCACGCAGCATAGCTCGGCTCGGCTTCTCGGGGCATGCGCGGATAGTGGATGTCGTAGCCCTGTCCGAGCTCGCGTCGCAGGCTCGCGACGAGCTTGTCGTCCCATTCGTCATGGGTGCCCTTGCCGCCGCCCTGAATGAACACCAACTGTCGTCCGACCGGCATTCCGTTCTCCATCCACCGCTAGTCGGCTAGCGGTCGTTCATGCCCAGGCCCGCCAAGATCTTGGGCACACATTTCTCGATTCGCGAGCTGCGCGTCGCGCTCTGCTTAGCCGCGTTGAAATGCAATAGATAGCCCCGTCGCCGGCCCGGCGTCAGCGCGTCGAAGGCTCTCGCCAGGCGGGCGTTCTTCTTCAGCATTCGCGTCAGCTCTTCCGGAAGCTCGAGCTCGTGCTTGGCCTTGAAGTCGACCTTGAGCCCCGCCTTTTCCACCGCGATGGCCTGCTTGACGTAGGCCTTGAGCGGCGCCTTCATCACTTGTGCCATGCTCGTGAACTCCAAGCGCAGAGCCGCTTGCGTGTTCTGGCCTTGGCTGCGCAACAGCCCATGAGTGTCTCGAAGCAATGCGCCTTTGAAGAACATGAGCGCGCAGTGCTGTTTGAAGGGTTGGATGATGGCGACGTTGCTGCCCTCGAACATGAAGCAGGGCTTGCCCCACTTCAGCCCTTCGTCGAGACCACAGCCGAGCAGCGTCGTCCGCAGCTTCTGCATCTCCCCCCGCCACGCTTTGGCCCGGCCGAGGAACGCGTCTACCTCGGGATCAGGCCGGCTCATTCGCGCGTCCACGTCCGACAGTGGTCATCGCAGCGCGCATCCCCGACTCAGCCTCGCGCGAACTCGGCCTTCACGCCTTCGAGCAGCTTCGGATCTTCCAGTAGGTCCAAGGTAGTCCGCGCCATGGCTTTGGCCGCGGTCAGCATGGTCTGAAAGCCGCGCTCGCTCGCCGCGCAAGCGGCAAACGCGTGCTGGTGACAGAGGGTCTCGCCTTCGTCGCAGATTGCCAGATACGGGTGAATCGAAGGCACGGCTTGGCTCAAGTCGCCCATGTCGGTCGAGCCGGAGCCTACGCGAGGATCGGTTTCGCGGGCGGGGCGGCCCAAGGCCTCCAGGGCGGCGCCGAAGCGGCGGGCAATGGCCAGGTTGTTCCTCATTTCGCGGTAACCCTGGCGAATCGAGATGTCGACTTCGACCCCGCAGGCCATGGCCGACCCGCGTGCGCAGCGCTCGACGATGGCGGCCACCCGCTCCAGCTCGGCCTTGAAGGGCGCGCGCACCGAGAACTCGCACGCGGCGTGCTCGGGGATGATGTTGACGGCTTGGCCGCCGTTGGTGACGTAGCCGTGCACGCGCACGCCATCGCGAAAATGCACGCGCTGGGAGTCAATCAAGCGAAAGGTTTCGAGGCACGCGGTCAGTGCCGAGTTGCCGTCCCACGGCGCAGCGGCGGCGTGGGCGGGCGTGCCCTGGAACTTCATGGTGAGCCAGCGGCTGGCTAGCGCCGGGTGCGCGAGGATGTCGCGGTCGTACGGGTGGAACATCATGGCGGCGTCGACGCCTTCGAAGACACCGGCGTGCAGCAAGCGGATTTTGCCGCCGCCGCCTTCTTCAGCGGGAGTGCCGATCAGGTCCACGTTGCCGGGCAGCTTGCCTTGCTTGGCCAGCGCCAAAAAGGCGCCCAGCGCGCCGCCGGCGATCAGGTTGTGGCCGCAGGCGTGGCCGATTTCGGGCAGCGCGTCGTACTCGGCCAGGATGGCGATGCGCGGGCCGCTGCCCGCACCGAGTCGGGCCCGGAAGGCCGTCGGCAAGTCGCCCACGCCCCGCTCCACGGCGATGCCAGCCTGTTCCAGGGAGTCAGCGAGCCACCCGGCGGCGCGGTGCTCTTCGAAACGCAACTCGGGGTGGGCGTGAATCTGCTTGGAGAGAGCGATGACCTGCGGCGCCAGGGCGTCCACGCTGCGGTCGATCTGTTCGCGGTCAATCATGGCGACGTCTCCCTTCTCGCACGGAGGGGTGGTAAGCATACTCGCCATGAGCGCGAGCGCGCGAAATCAGCGAAATCACCGAGGTTTCTGGTTGGCTCTGACGCTCGCAGCGGGCGCCGCCGTGGCTTCTGGCTGCGACGGCGCGCATTCGAAGAGTGGTGCGGCTGGAAGTGCGACGCCGACCGGCGCCCAACCCCAAGCCGCGCCCGCGAACGCCATGACTGGCCTTCAGCCGAGCGCCAGCGCCGTCACCAGCCCGAGCGCGCCTTTTCAACCGACCAAAGTGGAGGTGCAAGACGAGGCGATGGGCACGAGCCTGCACTTCATCGCCTACACCACCCCTCAGGTAGACGAGTCCTCGACCCGAACCGCGATCGCCAAAGCGATAGCGGAGATGCGGCGGCTGGAAACCGTGCTCAGCGAGTGGAGATCCGACACCGAGATCGGACAGGTGAACGCGCACGCAGGCGAGTGGGTGAGCATCGGCCCGGAAGCTGCCGCCGTGATTGAGCGCGGGCTGTGGGCTGGCAAGCTCTCGAAGGGCAGCTTCGACATCACCTTTCAGGCTTTGTCGAAAGTCTGGAAGTTTGGCAGCGCACAGGAAGCCCAACCCAAGCTGCCGAACCGAGAGGTGGTCGAGAAGCTGCGCAAGCTGGTCGACTACCGACGGGTCGAGCTCGACCAGCCGGGCGGACGTGTGCGCATTGGCAAAGACCAACAGCTGGGATTGGGCGGCATTGCCAAGGGCTACATCGTGGACCAAGCGGCAAAGGTGCTGCGGGCCAGCGGAGTGCAGGGCTTCTTGGCGCAAGCCGGCGGTGATTTGTATGGGTCCGGACGCAAACCCGACGGTTCACCCTGGGTAAGCGGGGTGCAGGACCCGCGCGCGGCGCAGGGCGAGTTTTTCGCGGTGATCGAGCTGACCGACCACGCTTTTTCGACCGCGGGGGACTACGCGCGAGCGTATGTCGTGGGCGGTAAGCGGTACCACCACATCATCGATCCCAAGACCGGCTACCCGGCGACGGCTTGTCGGAGCGTTACAATCTGGGCGCCCGACGCCACGACGGCCGATGGCGTCGACGACGCGGTCTTTATTTTGGGCCCAGAGGAAGGGCTGAAGCTGGTGGCATCGCTGGACGGTGTGGGCGCCGTAATCGTGGACGCCGAAAACCGCGTCTTCATCAGCGAGCGTGTCAAAGACAAGGTCAAGGTATTGAAGCCACCTACTGACGCTCTCTGAACAGACTCAGTATCGACGTTGCTCTCGAGACCGGGGCAACAAATCCCACGCTCGCCGCCGCTAGTCAGATCACAGCTGACAGTCAAATCCCAGCGCGCGACGCTAAGCCGCCTGCCTTAACGCGGGTCGCCGCCCCCAGGCTCTTGCCCGCGAATTTCGCTACCGAATAGGCATTTTTCAGGCAATATCTGACGGTGCCCTCGTACACGCCCGTCGCGACTCCGGTAGTCCCCGCGCCCCAACGCAAACATGAAGATCGACCGCGCACGGCTCGGCCGCGCCCCGAGCTGCATGCACCCGTGACCGTCATCACGCCGCAGGGAGAAATGGAGCTCGGTCAGGGCTCACTCTTGATCGGCCGACTGCCGGAATGCGACGTGCTGTTGAACGACACGTTGGTGAGCCGCATGCACGCGCGAATCAGCGTCCAGGGCGACAGCGTGGTCGTCGAAGATTTGCACAGCACCAATGGCGTGTACGTGAACGGCGTGCGCGTTGGTCACAGCACCGTGCTGTGTGAGGGCGATCGCATTCTGATCGGCACCACTGAATTTTCTCTGTTCGAGAGCCGCGACTCGAGCTTGATGCGCCTGCGCGCCGCTCGTCCCGCGTCGTCGATCCCGGGTGATCGCGTCACGCCGCTCGTGCACTCGGTCGAAATCCTGTCGACGAAGTCGACCCGGCGCCTGACGCCCGAGCCGTCGGTGCCGCTCGTCGTGCCCCCTCAACTGGAGAAGGTGCCGTCGACGGCGCGCGCCGACGCGCTGAAGATGATCGGCGGTCTCGCCGATCGCTTGGCCGCGACCGGCAACTTGGAAGAGGCCGCGCAGGTGTTGTCCGGCCACTTGAAGCGCATTCTGAAGGGCGCCAACTCCGGACTGCTGGTGACTCCCGAGGTTGCCAGCTCGGCGTCGCATCACGCCCTCACCCTGGCGCGCTGGACCAAGCTACCGCTGTGGGCCGACTACGTGGTCGAGCTTCACCTGTCGGCGCGCCTGGTCATGAGCGCCGTCACGTTGGCCTCGTTCGAAGATGCCATCTCGAAGCTCGACTTCGATCGCATGCTGCTCGGCTACTACGTCGATGGCTTGAAAGATCGCCTCGAGAAGCTGGACATGGACGAGCGTCGGCGCGTCGAGCGGTTGCGCTTCTTGGTCGAAGAAAAGCGCTGAGCGCAGGTATTTCTAAAAGCTGCCGGCGAGGCTGACCGAGCCCGGCCCGAGGCCGACGCTGGCCTTGCGCGGGTGACCGAAATCGACGAACCACACGGCCAGCACCGCGCTTCCGGCTCCGCACAACAGGCTACCGGCGAGCAGCAGGTTGGTCCGCAGCTCCCGGGAGTGGCCGTTGCGAACGCGAGCATCCGCCTGCGCCTGGTCCAGATGGGGCAAGGCGCGCTGATAGTCGGAAAGCGCGCTCTGGGTATCCAGCCCGCTCCACACCGTGAGACCGGTCAACGCGACGGTGGCACCGGCCCCGGCGTAAAACCAAATCGGCGAGAGCTTGGCGCGGGGTGGTGACGAGGATGGCGGCAAGGGCTTGGCAGCCGGCGACGGCTTTTTTTCCGCCTGCGGGGGACGGGCCGGGTCGGGCACGACGACGACGTCGATGCGCCGCGAGCGCTCACCCACCCGGAGCTCCACGCGCTCGCCCGGAGACAGGTCCAGCTCTTGATCGAGCACGACGGAGCTGCCGGAGATGACCCGCACGTGGTGCGTACCGGGGTCGAGCGAAAGCTCACCGGCGTCGGTCACCCGCACCGAGGCGCCGTCCAGCTCGACGCTTTCCCGCGTCGGATCGGAGAGCCGGAAGGTGACGCGCGAGAGCGCCTGCGAGGCGCTGCGCTGCTCCCGCTCGGCGCGAGCCCGCAGGTCTTTGTCCGCCTCAGGATCGCTCTGCACCAGGGTGAGCTGCTCGATGGCGGCGCTGGGGCGGCCGAGCCGCGCGAACGACAGCGCCAAGTTGAAGCGGATGACTGGATGGGGGCGCTCGGACAAGGCCAGCTCAAACGCGCTGGCGGCGGCGGCAAAGTCTCCCTTCTCGAAGGCTTGCGTGCCGGCCTCGAAGTGTCGCCGGCCACAAGCCGTCGCGTCTTGCTCGGGACAATCGGGCGCGGGGGCAGCCTCGTCGGCGAACGCGGGCGCTGCGAGCAGGAGCGGAAGCACGAAGCCGCTCACGAGACGACACCAAGCCAGCACGGGTCGATCAGTATCACGAGCCGTGCCGGCGGGCGCGCGTCCCCGTCGAAGTGAACCGCCCGAAACAAAGAGCTCGCGCACGAAGGCCAAGGCGGGGTCAGAACGGGTAGCGACGAATCACGCCGCTCGGCGCAGGAGCCGAAGCGCGCGTGCGCTTTGCGGCCGCAGCGTCGGGCGCCTGAACGGCGGGCGGGATGGGGACCAACGTCACCATCAGGGTGCGGTCGCGATCGGGTGTGACCGAAAGCTCCGCACTTCGATAACCGGGCGCGGTCACGGTCACCGGCAGTGCCCCTGCCGATCGCGGTACCAGGCGATGGGGCGCGAGGGCGGTCACGGGCACGCCGCCTATCGACAACTGCAAACCGGCGAGCCCGGCCGGACTGACTTGCACGCCGATTTCCACGGACGAGCGCGCTTCGACCGGCGCGGAGGCAGCGCGCGGCGCGGGGACCCGTGCTTCAGGAGCACGCGCCAGCACGGCGACGGCGCCGCCCAGCACCAAAAACCCCAGAACCCAGGCCGCGGAGCTCAAGCGGGCGCGGGGGCGGTCGTGGGTCACCCGGCTGACCACGTGGCCTTGCGCGGTCGGCTCCTCGGGCGTGCGGCTGAGACGACGCAGCTCGGCGATGTCGCTGGCTTCGGCGCCCATTTCGTCTGGGAACAGGCGGCGCATCACGCTGCTCAACAGCGCGCGACCTTGAGCCGGCGAGAGTCCGGCCACGCCGTCCAGCGCGCGCGCCACCTGCGCGGCCGGGCGCAGGCGCTGATCGGGGCGGGACGCGAGCGCCTGCTGCAGCACTTTCCAAAACGGTGCCGGAAAATCCGGACGAATCTCACGCGGATCCGCTAGCTCACCGGCGACGATTTTGCGCAGCGCGACTTGCTCGTCACCGCCGAACGCAGGAATGCCGAGCGCGGCTTCGTACAAGGTCGCGCCGAGCGCGAAGGTGTCGAGCGAGCCGTCGAAGTCGAGGCCGAGCGCGTACTCGGGCGCCATGTAGCGGAATTTGCCCTTGAGCTGGCCCAAATTGGTCTGTGAGCGGCGCCCAGCCGCGCGCGCGATGCCGAAGTCGAGCAGCATCACGCGGCCGTCGTAGGTGATGAACAGGTTGTCGGGGCTGACGTCGCGGTGCACGATGCCGAGCGGCTTGCCGGCGTCGTCACGCAGGTCGTGGGCGTAGCCCAGCGCGTCGGCGGCACGCGCGCCAATCCACGCCACGAGGGCGTATTGCAGCGGCTGCCGCCATTCTTGCGCGCGTTGATACAAGCGCGAAAGCGGCTGCCCTTGCAGGTACTCCATCGCCAAGTACAGGTTTTGCTCGTCCTGACAAAGCTCGAAGCAGTGAGCAATGTTCGGATGCGACAACCGACACGCGAGGTTGGCTTCGTCGAGGAACATGGCGACGAAATCTTTGTCGGCCAACAAGTGCTCGTGCACGAGCTTGATGGCGACGACCCGATCGAAGCCTTGAGGGCCGTCCAGCCGCGCCATGTACACCGACGCGGCGCCGCCCGAGCCCAACAAGGTGCCGAGCACGTAGCGCCCGAGCGGTTGCCCCAGACGCCGTCGCCGCAGCCAATCGCTGGGCGCCCCGGCAGGCTCGTCCACGGCAAGAACGGCGGATTCGGTCATGGCTGGCAGTAGTCGACGACTAGCTTCGGGACGTTGGAAGCATTCCCTTCCTTTGAGGTGAATGCCAGCTCGGCGGGGGGCGGCGGCACCGCGCTCGTTTCCAGCACGATGAAAGGCAGCTCCGGCGTCAGGTCCGTCAATGCCTGCTCCACTGCCACGGTAACGTCGAAGTCCACCGCCGCCCGCGAGGTCCCCGCCGGGAGCGTGACCTTCGCCAGCGCCGGGCCAAAGTCACCGCCCTCCTGCTTCCAGGTGCGGCCGGCGTTGTTCCAGTTGAGCCACGAGGCACGCGCTTCGACGACCTCGTGCTCGAGCTGGCGCACGGCCAGGCGACGCGTGACGAGGTCGACATCGGCATTGGACTCGAGGTGGAGCGCCAGCGTGGCGCGCAGCAAGACGGCGCCCGTTGGCAGGGTCGGCACTTGCACCTGCACGAGGGCTCGGCGTTCAGCGCCGCCGGAAATGACCGAGAGCGTGGCGTCCGTGCCGTGGTTGTTGGCGTTGGGTTTGGCGGCCTCGATCCAGGTGTCGGCGGTCGCGGCTCCGACCATCGATTGAGGGCTCGCACAGCCCGGAGCACCGCCATCGCCGCCCGCACCGCCGGGTGCGCCTCCCGCGCCACCGGGTGGAGCACCGCCGACGCCACCTTCGCCTCCGCCTGAGCTCGCTTCGGCACCTGCGCCTGCGCTCGTTTCTGCGCCCGCGCCTGCGCCTGCGCTTGGCAGAACGCTCTCCGAGCCGCCGGCGCCCGCCGACGACGAGCTGCCTGCAGCCGAGGTGCCGGCCGCGGCTTGGGGTAGGACGGCTTCGTCCGGAAAGACCGAGCAGCTGAACGCGGTGGCGAGGGCTAGGAACCCAAGCCGGGCCGCGATTTGGAAGCGCACAGACACGTCTATGAAGGTAGCACCCATCTCGGCCTGCGCGGCAGACTAGGCGGCCCCTCGAGCTTGGAAAAGCGGCAACACTCGTGAGACCATGTGGCATGAGCCGCTGGGTTTTTGCTCGAGTTATCGTTGCCGCGGGTTGTGCGCTGCTGGCCCTTGCGTCGCTTGGCGGTTGCGGGGGTCCGGGGCCGGCCGCCAATCCGTCGTCTCGAGAGCTCGACCAGCGTCACTGCACGAGCAACAGCGATTGCGCGAGTGGGTTCTGCTCCTCGAGCGGCCGCTGCGGCTGAACGGGACCAAGGCGGAGAGCGAGCGATTTGACGAGCGCTCAGCTGACCCTTACACTGTGTTCACTTTCGTGAATCCCTCACTGCGTCGAATGCCGAGCATGCCTAGCGCAAAGCGCCGGGTAGCCGTGTATTCGATGCGTTGAGCAGTAGCCAACGAACGAGAGCAACACGAGCCGCCCGCGGGTGGCTCGTTTGGTTTTGTCCTGCGGGTCCTTCGCGTGCGGCTCCCCCACCACCGAGCCGAGGATCCCATGAACAATCCGCAATTCCCGCTATTTCTGAGCACCGCCATCCCGTACGTCAACGCCGCGCCTCACGTGGGGCACGCGCTCGAGCTTTTGCTGGGAGACGCGCTGGCACGACACGCGCGCCAGCGCGGGCGTGACGTGCGCCTCACCGGCGGCACCGACGACCACAGCCTGAAGAACGCTCGAGCCGCCGCGGCGCGAGGCATCCCCACGAGCGCGCTGGTCCGCGAGCAGGGCGAGCTCTTCCGGCGTCTGCAAGCGCCGTTGGGAGTCACGCTGGACGACTACCTACATACGTCGCGCGACGCGCGGCACGCTCCCGCGGTGACGGCGCTTTGGCGCCGCTGCGCCGAAGCCGGCGACCTGTACACCAAAGCGTACACCGGTCGCTATTGCACTGGCTGCGAGGCGTTCTTGAGCGACGCCGAGCTAGTGAACGGAGGCTGTGCGGTGCACTGCGAGCCGCTCGAAGAGGTGGAAGAAACCAATTGGTTCTTCCGCCTCTCGCGCTACGAACGGCCGTTGTTGGACGCGCTGGCGAGCGGCGTCTTGCGCGTGGAGCCGCGCGAACGCCAAAACGAGGTCGAGAGCTTCGTGCGCGGTGGCCTGGTCGACTTCAGCGTTTCCAGGAGTCGAGCGCGGGCGCGCGACGTGGGCATCGCCGTTCCAGGCGACGAAACCCAGGTCATTTACGTGTGGTTCGACGCGCTCGCCAACTACCTTTCGCTGCTGGGTTTTCCCGAACCAACACCGGAGCACGAGCGCTATTGGAGCGAGCGACCGGCGGCGCGCGAGCACCTGATCGGAAAAGACATCTTGCGCTTCCACGCCGTGTATTGGCCAGCCATCTTGCTGAGCGCGGGCCTGCCGCTGCCCAGCGCGGTCAAGGTGCACGGCTTCGTCACTCTCGAGGGTAACAAGATTGGCAAGTCCCTGGGCAACGCGGTCGATCCGTTCGGGCTGGTGGAGCGCTTCGGCACCAGCGCCGTGCGCTTCTATTGCTTGCGCCACCTGCACACCACGCGGGACAGCGACTTTCGCGTCGAACGCCTGATCGAGGCGCACGACTCGGAGCTGGCCGGCAACCTCGGCAACTTGCTGCAGCGCGTGACCACCCTGGCGTTGCGACACCCGAGCCTGCCGCTCGTGCCCGGGCGCGCGGCTGACAGCGACGCCGATCGCGAGCTGCGCGACACCGCCACGCGAGCCGGCGCCGACGTCTGCAAAGCCGTCGACGACTTTGCGCTTCATCGAGCGCTGGCCAGCATCTTGGAGCTGGCCAGCGCCGCCAACCGCTACCTCGACTCGCAGGAGCCGTGGACGCTCTCGCGGCGCGCCAAAGCCGCGAAAACGCCGGAGGCCGCGGAAGACCTGCTCGCGCAGCTCGGCCACGTGCTGTGGCGGCTGTGCGAAGGGCTGCGCGTGACCGCCGTCTTGCTCGCGCCGTTTCTGCCCGAAGCCGCGCGCAGCATCCTCGCGCGGCTGGGCGTGCCCGAGTCCGAGCTCGGCAGCCTGACTCACGCGCGGTTCGGGGCCGGGGCACGCTTCGCGCCCCAGCCGGGTAAGGCGCTATTTCCTCGCCTGGCGCCGGTCGAAGAGCGGACGACCTGAGGCCGCGCCACGACTGCCAGCCGACGGCGTCGCCTACTTGGCGGCGCCGTCGCCGGTGTTCATGTATTCGTACAAGCGGTTGGCGGGGAACATGGGTCCGTTGACGCTGCTGAACGGCCGCGAGGTAGTGGCGGCCACGGACCAGGGATCGGCGGCGCGAATGTGGGCGCCGAGCGTGGACTCGCGCACCAAAGCTTGACCGTTCGGGTAGACGCCGGTTGCCGCCAGCATGGCGTAGGTCGCCTGGTCTTTGCCGCTCTCGTCCCAAGCGCGGCCCAGATAGATGGAACCAGCCGTGCTGCCCGCGTCGGCCGTGAATTGGCTCTTGTTCACCAAGATGCCGAACGGGTTGCGCGCGTCGGTGCTGGGCGCCAAGCAGTACCCCTTGGAGCCTTGGCGCGGACTGACGAAGTGAATCTCGCTGTCGTCGATCACGAGCACACCGCGCCCGAAGATGAAATCCGTGTCGCCTTGGATGAAGCTCTTCGTCACGTAGACTCGCGCGATCACGGTCGTCGCCCCGGATTTCACGAAGAAGGTGTCCTGGTTACCAATCAAGCGCACGTTCTCGTAGATCTGCTTGTCACCCTGGGTCATCAGCGCGACGGCTTGCACGCTGCCGGTGAGACCCGTCTCGTCGAGGTCGTTCTCGAAAGTCAGATTCTTGGCCTGAAAACCGTTGGCGAACGCCGCGAAGGTGGGGCTACCGCTGGTACCGTAGGTGGTGGCCGTGAGCGCCGGGTTGCAGGGGTTGGCGGGGGTGTTGGCGTCTTTGGGCTTGCCGGCGTAGTTGTCGAACACGATGCGAGTCGCGCTGGCGTCGGGGTTCTTGCTGTACAGCGTGATCGGCGGGCCGCCGCTGGGCACGCACACGACCTCGCGGTACTCGCCGTCGGCGACCTCGATCGCGATGCGCTCGGTGCCGCCCATGGCCACCGCCTTGTCGATCGCGGCTTGAATCGTCGTGTCGCTGCCGCCGGTCGCGGCAACGGTGAACTGGGGAGTGAGGGCGGTGACGTCGCCAACCCCGGCCGTCGGATCCCAGTCGTCCTTGATCGGAGCGTCCACCGTGCTGCCATGCTCGAAGTACTTCAGCACCGTGAAGTCGGCGGCGGTGGTGGCGCCCAGTTGCGGGCGAGTCGCGCTGCCTTCGACCGGCGTGGCGCCGCCAAAGCTCACCGCGCCGCCGCTGGCCCCAGCGCTACCGGTGGTACCGCCGGCTCCGCCCGCAGCGGTGCTGCCCGCGACCCCGCCCGTGCTGACGCCGCCCGCCGTCCCCGCGCCGCTCTCGCCCGACGACGAACTGCCGCCGGAGGCCGTTCCGGCCATGGTGACGGCGGTGCCGGCCGCCCCGCTCGAGCCGTTTGGTGAGTCGCCTTTACTTCCGTCACCTCCGCAGGCCGAGGCGGCCAGGCACAGCGCGCCACAGGCGCTGGCCCCGAGACCCAAGAACAACGGGCGAAAACGGGAGATTTTGAACGCGGGCGTGTACATCGAGCACTAGCTCCAACACCCGCTGAATTGTTGAGACCATGTATCTCACGAGCGCACGCGGCTCGCAACCGCCATCCGTTCAGCCGGCGATTTTCCTTATTTCGGGTAAAGAGCGCCGCTATTGGCCTCTGGGGACACTGCTCCATCTGCAGACTGCAACTCAGCGAGGAGGCTGCCGGTGGACGACGTGGCGAAAGCGCCCTTGTCAGAATTTTCCGGAACGGAAGCGGACGCGCGTGCCAAGCTCGAAAGCGCCCTGGCGGAGCTGCGTGCGGGAGCCGACCCGCTACCCCTGCTGGAGGCCCTGCAAGAGCAAGCGGAGCAAGGCGGGCACGAAGATGCGCTGGCCGCCGCCTACGCCGCCGCATTGAGCGACGAGGCCCTGGGCGCGTTGCCGAGCCCCGCTCGCTTGGAGGTGCTGCTGCAAGCCGCCTGGCTCTGTGGACAACGCGACGAGCACGAAGCCGCCACGCTCCAAGCCGCTACGCTGGCGTTGGAGCTTTCGCCGGCCGACGAGCGCGCGCTAGCGATCGCCGAGCCGCTGTTGCTGGAAGCCGCGCAGTACAGCGAGCTGGCGAATCGCTTCGCGGTGGCGGCAAGCGTCGCGCCCAGCGAAGAGCGAGCGCGCCAGCTGTTGGAGCGAGCCATCCACATGCTGCAACCCGTCCCGGCCGCGACCCCGGCGGTCGTGGGCTTGACGGAGCGCTTGGCGAAGTTGAGCCAATCGCGCGAAGCCGAAGACGCCCTCTTGGCCGTGCTGCGCGCCGGAGGCAGCGCGGCCGCGAGCGCGCTGGTGAAGCTCGGCGAACGCTGGTTGAGCGAGGGCCGCGCTAGTGAAGGCGTGCAACTGCTGCCGTTGGATCTGGACGACGTGAAGGGCGACGCGGCGCTCGACGTGCTCGAGCGTTTGTTCGACCAGGCCGACGAGGCGAAGCGGCTGGAGCAGGTGCTGCTGCGGCGCGCGGAGCAAGAGCAAACCGCGCTGGGTCGCGGGCGCGCCCTGGAAAAGCTAGGCAACTTTCACCACGACTTTCAGCGCGATCAGGCGGCGGCGGTGGGCGCCTTTTTGGCGGCCGCGCAAGCCTACGCCCAGGCCGGAGAGACCGAAGACGCCGAGCGCGCGTACGAACGTCTGCTCGACATCGCGCCCGATCACGTCAACGCCGCCTCCCGACTGATGTCGCTGAGAGCGGAGACCGGCAACTTCGCGGGCGTGGCCGATGCGTTCGGCGTCGTGCTGCGCGCGTCCGACGACAACCGACACGCCGGCGAGCTTCTGTTGTCGGTGGCGGGCGCGGCCGGACGCTTCGGGGCGGCCGAAGAATTCGCAGAGCTGGCTGACAACCTGCAGTGGCGCCTGGGGGGCGACGAGCGTGAGCTGTCGACGCGACTGTTGCGCGAGAGCGCCGCGCTGTACGCGGCGCAGATGCGCTACGACGAAGGCGCCGAGCTTTACCGGCGTCTGATCGCCGACCGCGCGACCAGCGAGGACCTGGACGCCTATCAAGCGTTGATCGACTCGAACCCGGTCAGCGAATGGCGGCGCACCCAGCAGCGCTGGCTGTTCGAGTGGCAGGAAAACCATAGCTCGGATCGGCCGACGGTCTTGCTGGCCTGGGCGCGCTTCGAAGAAGACGAGCTCGGAGACCCCGAGTCGGCGCTGAACGTGCTCGGCAAAGCCGCCGAGCTTGCCCCCGACCGCCCGGAAATTTGGGAGAATTTGGCGCGTCTGCGGCTATTGGACGGCGACGGTGAAGGTGGAGTGGAAGCCGCCGTGCAGCTGCGCCGCCTGGGGCGAGACGTCGACGCCTCGCTCCTGGGCTTGGTGCTCGAGCACGATCCCGGCGCCCGTTGGGCGGTCGATCGCGTGAAGCTTTCGCTCAGCGCCGAGCAGCGCTGGCCCGAGCTGTTCGAGCTGTACGACCGCGCCATCGCCGCCACCGCCGACGACAAGCAGCGAGCGGCCTGGCTGGACGAAGCCGCCATCGCCGCGCGCGACGTGGCGCAAGATCGTGCCCGGGCGCTCAGCTACTGGGAGCAACATGCCGAGCTCGTGCCGGCCGATGCGCGGGTCGATCTGGCGCTCGAGCGTTTGTACGAGCAGTTCGACGCGAAGCAGGCGTTGATCCGACACTTGGAGCGTCGGCTGCTGCGGGTCGAAGCCGCGCAGCGTGACGCGCTCGAGCGGCGCATCACCGAGCTGTCGCTCGACGTGGGCGCCCTGAGCGAGGCCCTGAGCACCATCGAGCGGCTGTACGCCCGGGCTCCTGACGACGGCGCGGAGCTTTTGGAACGCCTGTTTGCTCGCAGTCTGGAGCTGGCCCAAAGCGGGCCTGTCGCCCGTGAGGCGGGCCGAAAGGCCGCACGCCTGCTGCGCGCTCGGGCGAGCGAGCAGGAGCAACCGGAAACGTCGGCGCGTCTACTGCGCGCGGAGCTGACCCTCGAGCTCGATACCGCCGAGCGTCGCGAGCTGTTGGCCGAGCTGTCGCGCCTGTGCGAGCGCGAGCTGGGCGATTTGCCAGGCGCGTTCGAGGCCGAGCGCGAGCTATTCCTCTCGACCCGAAGCGAGCGCGAGCGCAAACGGTTGGAGAAGCTGACCAAGAAGCTCGGGCGCTGGGCGGAGCTGTGCCAGGTCTACGCCGAAGCTTCTGGCGCCGAAGCGGAGCCCGACGCGCGCCGAGCCCTACTTCGGCGCGCGGCCGAGGTCGCCAAGGCGCGCCTGCAAGATGCGCCCTTGGCGGTGAGATTGTATCGCCAACTGTTCGACCTCGAGCCGGAGCACGCCAGCGTCGTTTTCGAGCAGCTGGAGAGCGAGCACGGCGAGCTGCCGGAGGCGTTCGAGGCGCTGTGCCAGCTGCTCGACCAGACGCGCCGCTTCGAAGAGCTGTCGGCGGCGCTGGTGAGAGCCACCCAAACGCGGCCCTCGCCCGCGCTGTTTTCGCGGCTCGGACGCCTGCAAGCGGACGAGCTGGGCGACGGCGCGTCGGCCATTGCCTCGCACTTGGCCGCGAGCGACGTGCGCTCGGCGGGCGAGGTTTTTCTGCGAAAGCCTTCGGTTTTCGCCGAAGATGCCGGGCCGGCCCTGGACCTCGCCGAGCGGCTGTTCGGCGTCGGGCTGCCGGAGGGCGCGCTGCGCGTGCTGCGCCACCAGCTGGCCTACTACGGCGACCACTACCCACCCGAGCGCAAGCGCGTGCACCTGGAGCTGGTCCGGGCGTTGGAGGAGTCGGGCGCCGGCGACGCGGCGCAAAGCGAGCTCCTAGAAGCGGCCAAGCGCTACCCGACCGACGCCGACGTGCAGCGCGCGTGCGCTTCGGCCGCGGCGGCGCGTGAGGATTGGGATCGCGCCGAGCAATGCTACCGCTCGTTGCTGTTGCTGCTGCACGGCACGGGAGCCGCGAACACGAGCCTGCGCCGCGCTTCGGTGTACGTGGAGCTTGGGTCCATCAAGCGCCGACGCAACGACGACGCCGCCGCCAAAGAGCTGTTCGACTCCGCCTTCGAAGCGGCGCTGGGCGACGCCGAAGAGCTGACGGCGCTGGCGCAAAGCCTGATCTCGCACGAGCAGTGGGAAGCCGCCGAGCGCGCCACGTCCGAGCTGCTACAGCTGGCGCGCGAGCTGCGCGCTTCGGCGCGCGCGCTGTGGGGCGTGGCCGAGCTTCAGCGTCGAAACAAACAGCCGTCGGCCGCCTTGCTGGAGCAAGCCCGGTCCAGTGCCGAGGCGGCGGCCGTGCGCTTCGAAGAGCTGACCGAGCCGGAAGAGCGCTCGGCGCTGCTCTCGGCGTGCGTGAGCCTGCTGCCACTACCGGCGGCGCGGCAACTGCTGGAGTCGGCGCAGGCGCACCTGACCGAGGCCCACGCCGCCCGGGCTCGTCTCGAGCTGGCGCGACGGCTGCTGGACGACGACGCTCCCGCCGCGCAAGACGAAGCGCTCGCGATCTTGCAGGCGCTGGTCAGTCACCCCAACGCGACGACGGACGCCTGGGAGCTGTTGGCGCGAGCGTGGGAAGCGCGCGGCGACGAGGCCCAGCTGGGGCAAGCTCTGGCCGCCTGGCTCGAACGCGAGCCCAAGCAGGAACAGGTGCTCGAACGCGCGCTGCGCCTGGCGTTGTCGCAGGCGGACGCAGAACGAGCCTTGGAGCTCTACGATCGCTTGACCCGTCAGGCGGGCTCCCGCACGAGCGGCCTTGCCTCGGAGCTATGCAAGCTATGCTTGAAGGCGGGCAAGACCGAGCGTGCGGTGCAGCTGTTGCGCGTCGAAGCCGATCGCGAGCGCCAGCCGTTGAAGCGGGCCGCGCTCTTGGTCGAAGCGGCCGAGCTGATGCTCGACGCTGGCGACAGCGTGGCGGCGCGCGCGACCGCCGAAGAAGCGCGCAGCCTGGATTCGGGCTCCGCCGACGCAGTTTGGCTGCTGGCGCGGCTGGCGATGGCGGCTGGCGAACGCGACGCAGCCCTGCAACTGCTGACGACGCACGCCGAAGCCAAAGAGCGTCGGCGCGGCAAGCCGCTGGCGCGCGTGCTGCGCTTGGCGGCCGATCTGCGTTTGGAGCGCGACGAGCTGGGCGAAGCCTTGCCGCTTCTGCTGGAAGCGCATCAGCTCGACAAGAGCGACGTCGACACCGCGCTCTTGCTCGGTTTGCTCGCCATCGATTTGGATCGGCTCGAGACCGCCGCCTCGGCGCTACGGGTGCTGATCGCGCAGCGTGAGCTCGGCACGCGGGAGGGCGCCGCGGCGCGCGCTCCCCACCTGGCCCAGGGCTATTTTCAGCTCGCCCGCATCGAGCAGCATCACGGCAAGAAGACCAACGCGCGGCGCATGGCCCTGCGCGCTCTCGAAGAGAACCCCAACCTCGTCCCCGCTCAGCGTCTGCTGAACGACCTCGGTTTGCACTGAACGGCTTTGGCCGCCTTTCCCGAAAATGGTCCCCTCACCCATGGCTGCATCCCTTTCCCACACCCTCGCCACCTTCGTCATTCCCAGCTCCGAGCGCAACGACCCCGAGCCGGTGCGCAGCAGCCTGGCGCAAGCGCGCGCCGATTTCGAGCGCGGCGAAGTTCGTGAAGCATTGAAGCACCTCCGGCGCGCCGCCGAGGGCGCGGACGACGCCGGCAGCGAGCTGCGCGCCGTCGCGCTGGCGCGCGCCGCAGCCGATCTTGCCACCGAGGTGGGCCCGTCGCTCACGCCGCCACCGGTCAGCGTGGCCGCCCCCGTCGGGGCCGAGTCGGCGCCGGCCACGCCCGCGGCGGCGCACGCCGGCACGCCTGCCGTCGCTCCGTCCACCGCCCCCACGTCGATGGTGCGCGGCAACGCCGACGCGGCGCTGAAGCAACTGCTGGAGTCGGGGCGAGCGGTCAAAGTCGTCGTCAAGCGCTCGGCGCGCGACGAAGATTTGTACGTGGTCCGGCGCGCCGAAGGTCACGCGCCGTCGCTGGGAACGCGAGAAGCCGTCATCGTGCTGCTCGAGCCCGACGACGGCTTCTTCACGCCGCCCGCAGGCGGTTCCTAGGTTATTGCAACAGACAAAGCCCAAGCCAGCGCCGCGCCTAGGTAGCCGCGCCTTCGTCGTCTTCGTCTCCGAACTCGGCGGAGTCGGGCAGCTCGTCGAGGCCGTTGCCGCCGCGCACCGGGATGGCGCGGGCGTGCGCCACCTTTTCGAGCGTGGCCGACAGCGACGGACGATCGGAAACCTCGGGCAAGAACGCGCGCGTGCCGTCCCACAGATCGAGCGCCACGCGGCGGGGCTGGTCCAAAATCACACGGTCAATCTGCGCCCATTTGAAGCGGCGCAGCCGCGGAATCCCCAGCGAAACGATGTCGCGGTACTCGACGCCGTCGCCGCGAATGCGCACGCCGCGCATGTTGGCGCGCAGCAAAGACGCGACCGCGCCAATCACCAAGCAGCCGGCGAACACCCGTGCGCTCATGATGCCACGCACGCCTCGCTCGACGACGTTGATGTAGAGCCAGCTGCCCGACGGGCTCGCTTCCGCCAGCAGCACCGTGACCACCGCGCCCGCTGCCAGGACCGCGTACAAGATCGACGGCATGCGGATCGACAGCGGCGGACCGAAGCTGGTTTCGGTCGGACGGTACGTCATGTCGAAGCCCGGGGGACGAGACGCGCGAGCCATCGTTGGTTGAACGTACCGGACGCCCCGAGGCTTGGAAAGTCGTGTAAGAAAGCGACGCGAGCCCCATGCCGACCCTGGTCACCCGTAAGAGAAATTTGAAGCACGACGTGCCGACTCGGCTGATCACTGGCTTGGGCAACGCCATGCTGAGCGCGCTCTCGCTGCCCCAAGCCGAGCTCAGCGTGCTGCTCACCGACGATCCGGGCATCCACCAGCTCAACCGCGACCACCGCCAGAAGGACAAGCCCACCGACGTCCTGGCCTTCCCGATGGACGAGAGCGTGCCCGATCCGGCCGGGATCCTCGGCGACGTGGTGATCTCCCTGGACACCGCCGACCGCCAGGCGCGCTCGCGCCGCCGACCTTTGATAGAGGAGGTGCGCTTCCTGCTAGCGCACGGCGTCCTACACCTCGTCGGTTACGACCACGCGGAGCCCGCCGAAAAGCGCGAGATGGTCGCCATGACGCGACAGTTGGTGCGCCAAGCCCCACTGCCAGACGCTCCAACACGCCGGCCCAAGCCACGCCGCAAACTCAAAAAAGGCTCGAAATAGTGAGCCTAACCGCGGGGGTTTGCTGGGAAAATTGGCCCCCCGGATATCCACAGGCAACGTCCCCGCATAGAACAAGGCAACCGGTGCCGAGCGGCGACGAAACGGGCCTCCTGGCCGCGACCCCGTCACCCTGCCTGTTCTGACCCGCAGAAAAAAAGCAGTATTTCGCGCCGGGGTTGTTTCTTTCCCCTTGATTGAGCTGTTCCATCCCTGTTATCGCTTCGCCCGTGCCTTGTTTGGCGGCCTACGGGAATCATTCCCGCAGGAATGAGCCCGAGGCCGGCAAAAACGGCAAAAGATTCTAGAAATCTGAGTAGGAGGTCGCATGGCTGGGAAAAGACTGACGAAGGCGCAGGTTGTTGCTGAGATCGCGAACGCTTCGGATCTCGATAAGAAGAGCGTGGGTCGTTGCTTCGAGTCGCTGCAGGAGCTCATCCGCAAGCAGCTCTCGGCGCGTGGCCCGGGCGAGTTCGTGGTTCCGGGGCTCGTCAAGCTCCGCGTGGTGAAGAAGCCGGCGACGAAAGAGCGCCAGGGCATCAACCCGTTCACCAAGGAGCCGATCACCATTCCGGCGAAGCCCGCGAGCAAGAAGGTCCGTGCGACCGCGCTCAAGGCCCTCAAAGATCTGGTTCAGTAAGACTCTGCGTCTTCGCGCCTGCGTCCCCGGTTCTTCATTGGACCGGGGACGTTCGCGTTTTGTGGGCCGCGCACAGCGGGCGCTCACCAGTAGAACGTAGCGCCCAGCCGTAGCAGCCCGCCGCCGGACGTGTTCGTCGTTTGGTGTGTCACGGGATCGACGAACTCGGGGTTGTCGGCGGCGTGGCGATCGGTTCGCCAGCGCAAAAAGCCTATCAAATCGGCGCCGAGCGCGAAATGACGGGTAACGCGCCCTTCCACGCCGATGCCGACGTGCCCGCCCGCGTACGAGTAGGTTTCGTCGCGCAGCACGGGCTGACCATCGGCCGCAATTCCGCTGTCGAGGAAGGCAGTGCCGCCACCGAAGCCGGCGATGCCGTACAGCTGCACGGCGCTGCGCGGGTTGGCGTAGAAGAGACCGCTCACCATCAACGCCTGCTCGAAGCGCTGAAAGCCGTTGTAGTCGGTGCCCCACAGCAGCTCGACCGCGCCTTCGATCGCAATGTAGGGGATCGGACGAAAGCGCAGCGCGCCGCCCAAGCCGTTCATGTCGGCGTTGGGCGACATGTTGGCGTCATTGCCCATGAGACCGACGTTGGCGTGCAGGTTCACGCCCCATTCGCGGTGATGACGACGGTGACGTGGCCGCGCCGGCTGCACGCGCTCGACGTCGATGCGCATTTCGCGGTCGTCGTACATGCCGGGTGGCGGTGGCGGCTCGAAGGCGGGCGGCGGCGGGCGACGAGCATCGGGTGCGCGCTCGCCGGCGGGCCCCGGCTCGGGGTTGGCAGGGGCGGGCTCGGCGCCGGGGGCGGGGGCGGGCTCGCAGAACCAGTCCCCGTCCGGACAGTCGCCGGCGGCCCGGGCGGAGGGTGCCAGGGTGCCGAGGGCGGATAGAGCAGCTGCAAACACAGCGAGGCGGCGCATGGCTCTGGGACCGAGCCTAGCAGCTCCCCGCCCCCGCGCCCAAAGTGCTAGGACCGCGCCCGTGGCGAGCGTCGTGTTGAAGCCAGGGCATGTCCAACCGGTCTGGGCCGGCCACCCGTGGGTGTTTGCCCAGGCCGTGGAGCGCATCGAAGGCGGCGCCCAGGGCGGCGACGAGGTCGAGGTCAAGGACGCCCGGGGCAACTTCCTCGGCCGCGGGCTGTACTCTCCCGGCTCGGCGATTCCGGTCCGGATTTTGACCCGGGAGCGCGACCGGCACGTGGACGCCAAGTTGCTGGGCGCCCGGTTGGAAGCGGCGATCCAGCGGCGCCGGGCCATGGGCCTTCCGTCAGCCGAGACCACGGCCGTGCGGCTGGTCCACGCCGAGGGCGACGAGCTGCCGGGCCTGGTCGTCGACCAGCTCGGCGACGTGCTGTCGGTGCAATTCGGCACGCTGGGCATGAAGCGGCGCGAGACCGTGATCTTGGACGCGCTCGAGCGGCTGCTTGGACCGCGGGCGATCGTCGACCGGACGTCGGAGCGGGCGGCCAAGGCCGAGGGCTTCACGGCTGGCCAGGGCGTGGTGCGGGGCGACAGCGGGCTCAGCCACTTCGAGGTGGCGGAGCACGGCCTGCGCTTTCGCGTCCCGCTCGAGCTCGGACAAAAGACCGGCTTCTACGTCGACCAGCGTGACTTGCGGGCGCGCGCGGCGGAGCTGTCGAAGGGCCGGCGGGTGCTCGACACCTACGCGTTCGTGGGCACGTTCGCGCTCGGCGCCGCGCGCGCCGGCGCCAGCGAGGTGCTGGCGGTGGACCAAAGCGCGCTGGCGCTCACGGTCGCGGCCGAAGCGGCGCTGTTGAATGGTCTCGAGGGTAAGGTGCGCTTCGAGTGCGAGGACTCGGTGGTGGCGCTCGACCGCGCCGGCAAGCACGGCGGCTACGATCTGGTGATCTGCGATCCGCCCAAGCTCGCGCCCACCCGCGCCGCCCGCGCCCGCGCGCTCGGGATGATGCGCAAGCTCGCCGGCCAGGCCGCGCGAGCCACCAAGCCGGGCGGCCTGCTCGTGCTGTGCAGCTGCTCGGCCGCGATCGGTCTGCCGGAGCTGACGCGCGCGTTGTCGCTCGGCTCCACCGACGTGGGGCTGCGCGCGATCGTGCTCGAGCGCTTCTTCCAAGGCGCCGATCACCCCGTGCCCGCCGCCTTCCCGGAAGGCCTGTATTTGACCTCGTTGATCGCCGAAATCGGCAAGGGCTGAGCGCGCTTTGAAGCCCATTTCCGCGCTGCCTCCCGAAGAAGCCGCCCGCCTGCGCGGGGTCGCCTTCGACCTCGACGACACCTTGCTCGATCACGGCCGCTTGCTCGAGGCCACCTACTCGGCGCTGTTCCGTTTGCGCGAGGCCGGTCTATCACTCTACGGGGTGACGGGGCGCCCCGCCGGCTGGGCCGACGTCTTGGCGCGCGTGCTGCCCGTCGAGGCCATCGTCGCCGAAAACGGCGCGCTGGTGTGCGCCCGGGAAGGCCAGCGCGTGGTCATGCGTGACTCGGTCGACGCGGCCACGCGCCGTGAGCGCGAGCACAAACTGCAGCAGCTGTTGGCGCGCTTCGCCCACCGCTTTCCCGATTTCGAGCCGGCCGACGACGTGCGCGCGCGCGTCTCCGACCGCACCTTCGACATCGGTGAATTTCGGCAGGTGGCGCCCGACCGCGTGGCGGAGGCGTCGGCGTTCTTGCGCGCGGAGGGCGCGCGCGTGTTCGTCTCGAGCGTGCACCTGCACGCCACCTTCGACTACGCCGACAAAGCCAGCGGCGCCGTGCGCGTGCTGGCCCAAGATTCGGGCCTCGACGCCACCGCCGTGCTCCACGCCTACGCCTACCTGGGCGACAGCGAGAACGACGCCGCCTGCTTCGCGGCGTTCGCGGTCAGCATCGGCGTCGCCAACCTGCGCGGGCGCACCACCTTGCGACCGCGCTACATCACCTCGCAGCCGATGGGCAAAGGCGTAGCCGAAGCCGCCCAGGTGATCCTGAGCCTCCGCCAGAAGCTGTGATAAAAGAAGCCCCCCGACGATGTCCCAAGACGATCTCGTAGCGCTCGGTCGCGACCACCTCTACCAAAACTACCGGCAGCCGCCGCTCGTCATCCAGCGCGGTGAGGGGTCACGCTTGTGGGACGTCGCGGGCAAACAGTACTTCGATCTGTTCGCCGGCATCGCCGTGAGCACGCTGGGTCACGCTCACCCGCGCCTGGTCGCCGCCATCACCGAGCAAGCCAAGCAGCTGCTCCACCTCTCCAACTATTTCTACAATCAGCCCAACGTGCAGCTGGCGGCCCGGCTCACCAAGCTCACGGGCATGGATCGCGCGTTCTTCTGCAACTCGGGCACCGAAGCGAACGAAGCGCTGCTCAAGCTGGCGCGTCGCCACTTCTACAACAAGGGCGAGCCCGACCGGCTGCGCGTCATCGCCTTCGACAACGGCTTTCATGGCCGCACGTTGGGCGCCCTCGCCGCAACCGGTACGCCCAAGTACAAAGAAGGCTTCGGCCCGATGTTGAACGTGACCCACGTGCCTTACGGAGACGTGGCGCGCGTGCGGCAAGAGATGGGCCCCGACGTGGCCGGCATCATCGTCGAATCGGTCCAGGGCGAAGGCGGCGTGTTGCCCGCGCCGCCGGGCTTTCTGCGCGCCCTGCGCGAAATCGTCGACGAAGCCGGCGCGCTGCTCTTGGCCGACGAAATTCAAACCGGCGTCGGGCGGACGGGCACCTTCTTGGGTTTCCAGCAAGACGGCGTGGAAGCCGACGCGCTGTCGTTGGCCAAGGGCCTGGCCGGCGGCGTGCCGATCGGCGCGATGCTGTGCAAGGCCGCGCTGGCCGAAGCGCTGCCGCCCGGCAGCCATGGCTCCACGTTCGGCGGCAACCCGCTCGCCTCCGCCGCCGCGCTGGCGGTGCTGGACGTGATTGAAAAAGAAGGCTTGCTAGAAGTCGTGCAGCAACGCGGCCGCGAGCTGGCCGAGCGCCTGCAAGGTTTGTGCGCCAAACATCCCAAGCACGTCGCCAGCGCGCGCGGCCGCGGCCTCTTGCAAGCGTTGGTGTTGAAGGACCACGTCGACGCCCGCGTCATGATCGAAAAATTGCGCGACGCCGGTGTGCTCGTCACCGTCGCCGGCAGCCACGCGCTGCGCATCACCCCCCCGCTCACCATCACCTCGGTCGAGCTGGGAGCCGCGCTCGACATCGTCGATCGGGTGCTCGGCTCGTCGTCATGAGCGTCGCGGCGGAGACCCGGCCGTGCTCGACCTGTCGAGCACCGGTCGATCCGCTGCGGGCGCCGCGCGTCGCGCATTTCGACGAACATTTCTGCTATTTTTGCAGCTCCACCTGCGAAGAAAAATACCGCAGCGCCGAGCCGGAGCGCTCCCAGGCGCGCCCCAAAGTCGCCGCGTTCTCGGTCGAAGCCCCACTGCCGTCGTTCGAAGATCCGCGCTGGGAACAAACCGTCACGGAGTCGGCGGCCGAAGACGAGCTTGCGCTGGCGGCCGAAGACGCGCCGGCGACGCCGAGCACCCCGGCGACACCCGCGTTCGCCGAGCTCGACTCCGATACCCCGGCCGAAGCCGCGCACGTCGGCGTGGAAGATCCGGCGCTGTCCGTCGATGCCGGCACGCTGCTGCTGTCGCTGTCCGTGCTGGGGGCAACGCTGTCGCTCGTGTTGCTGCTCACCGGCAGCTCGGAGCTGTCGCTGGCCGCGCGTTTGGTCGTGGCCGCCGTCGCCACCGCCGCGCTGGTCGCCGAGTGCGCGATGGGGCAGCGGAGCATCACCGAGCTGCACCCGCTGGCAACGCTGTGCGGACCGGTGGTCGCGGTCGCGGCCGCCATCGGCTTGCGGCTGTCGGAGCAACCCGAAGCCGAAAGCGCCATCGGCCTGTCCGGCGTGGTCACGCTGTGCGCGTCGCTCAGCCTGCTGTTCGTGCGGCGCGCGCGCCGTCCCCTCGAGCTCGAGCGCCAGCAGCTGTTGGCCGATCTCGACCACGCCGGGCGGCGCATCGTCGCCGGCGGCGAGGTCGCGCCCACGAACGCCGCCGATCTGCGGCCCGGCGAAGAAATCGTGGTCGAAGCGGGAGACGTGCTGCCCGTCGACGCCACCGTCACGGCGGGCACCGCCCACGTTTTGCCCTGGCTGGGGGCCAAAACGCAGGTCGAGCGGCGCGAGGGCGACAGCCTCGTCGCCGGCGCCACCGTCATCGACGGCACCTTGCGCGCCATCGTCGGCTGGGCCGGGCACGACCGCGCCTGGATTCGTTTGACGCACGACCCACGCCGTCGCGCCGATCTGCACGGAAAATCCGCGCGCCTGGGCCGCAACCTGGCCGAAAAGGCCGCGCCCTTCGTGGCCGGCTTTGCGGCCTTGCTCGCGTTCGCCGGCGCGGGCAGCAGCCCTTCGGTGCTGCTGCTCGGCATCGCCAGCTTCGCCGCGCTCGCCCAAGCCGGCGTCGCCGAGATCGGCTCTCTCCAGCTGATGCGCGCGGTGTTGGCGGCGCTACGGCGCGGCGTCGCGTTTCGCTCGGCCGAGGCGCTCGACCGCGCCGGTCGCGTGTCGAGCGTGGCCTTCTGTGCCCGCGGCACGTTGCTGCTGGGCGAGCCCGAGGTGACGAGCATCGACGCTTTGGCGGGCCACGACGCCGAAGGCGTGCTGTCGTTCGCGGCGGGCGCCGAAGCCAGCACCGAGCATCCGGCCGCCGCCGCCGTGCTGCGCGCCGCGCGCGCTCGCAACATTCGCCCCGACGCGGTGCGCAGCCCCACCCCCCTGCCCGGCCTCGGCATCACCGCCGTCGCCGGCAGCGGCCAGCCGTTGGCGGTCGGTAGCCGCGCGCTCATGCTGCGCGAGCGCATTGGCGTGGCCGGAGCGGAGGCGCGCATCAGCGATTTGGAGGCCATGGGCCGCAGCGTGTTGCTGGTCGCGCTCGGCGGCCGTCTGATCGGCGTCATCGGTCTGCAAGACGGCCTGCGCGCCGGCGCGCGCGCCGCCGTCCAGCACGTCATGGACGTCGGGGTCGAGCCGATCTTGCTCTCCGGCGACGCCCGCGACACCTGCGAAGCGCTGGGGCGAGCTCTCGACATCGACCACCTGCGTCCCGAAGTCCCCCCGAGCGAGCGGGGCGACGAAGTGCGACGTTTGCGTGACGGCGGCGCGGTCGTGGCCGTCGTGGGCCGCACCCCCAACGACGACGGCGCCTTGGCGGCCGCCGACGTTTCGGTCGCGTTGTCGGTCGCCGGCTCTGGCGCTTCGGAGTGGAGCGTCCAGTTGGCTTCCGACGACGTGCGCGACGCCGCCTACTCGCTCAGAGTCGCCCATCAGGCGCGCAAAGAGGCCCAACTCGGACTGGCGCTGATCTTGGGCCCGGCGGTGTGTGGCATCGTGGTAGCGGCCTTCGGTTTCACCCCCAGCGCGCTGGCGCCGGTCGCGACGTGTCTAGGCACCGCCATCGCCGTCTCCCGCCTCCGGGCCGAGCGGTAGCCTCTCTGACTGAGAGCGAAGCGCCCACGTGCCCGTAAACGTGCCCGTGCCCGTGCCCGACGGTCCGTAAGTCATCGGATTGAATGTAGGCCCTGCCTGCGCGCCCAGCTGGGCGCGGCGCGCGCGGGCCATGCCCGCGCCAGGAACCTCGGCCTACCAAACGGAGATGGCTCGGGTTTTCGGGCACGGGCACGGGCACGGGCACGGGCACGGGCACGGGCACGGGCACGGGGGGACCAAGCAATTCAGGACCAGACCCTTGCCCGCGACCCTTGACCCGCGGCGGCGCGGAAGGGATAGATAGACCCGTGAAGAGCGGGGAAACGACCAAAACCCAGGCCAAACCCCGCCCGCCCGATCAAGAGCGGCTGCGGCAAGAGCTGAACGACTACATGCTCAAGCGCGGGCTGCGCTCGACGGAGCAGCGCCGGCTGATCATCGACACGTTCTTCGACGTGCACGAGCACATCACCATCGACAGCTTGCTGAAGCTGGTGCGCGCGGTGGACGCGCGCGTCGGTTACGCGACCGTGTACCGCACCATGAAGCTTTTGAGTGAAAGCGGCGTGGTCCAGGAGCACAAATTCGGCGACGGGTTCACCCGCTACGAGCTGTCGGACGAGGACGCGCATCACGACCATCTGGTGTGCTTGGAATGCGGCAAGATCATCGAGTTCGAGGAGCCGCAGATCGAAGCTTTGCAGGACAAAATCGCCAAGCGGTACGGCTTTTTGGTGCGCGCCCACAAGCACGAAATGTACGGCGTGTGCGCCGACTGCCAAAAGCCGAAAGCCAGCCGCGCTGGGCGCGACACGCGCCCCAAGGGCTGAGCCCACCACGCGCTGCTACGCCTTGGTGGCCGCAAAGCTGCGCGCGTCGGTGACCACCCAATCGCACGGCTGATCGTGCGGTAAAGTCGGCAGCTCGGCCAGCAGCTGAAAGTCGTAGGCCACCGCGACGGCGACGCCGGGCGGGCACACGTCGGGCAAGAGCGAGTCGTAAAAGCCCGCGCCGTAACCGAGCCGATGCCCGCTGGCCGCCACCGCGAGCGCCGGCACGAATAACAGGTCGACGTCGCCGCGCGTCGCCTCGGGCGCATCCGGTAGCGGCTCGTAAAACCGCCGGCCGCGTTCGGCCAAGTCGGTGAGCGATTGAGTCAGCCGTAGCCCGGAGACCATCGCCTCACCGCGCGGCTCCAAGAACGGGTAGTACACGCGCTTGCCCTGCCGGCGCGCTTCGGCGTCGAGCTCCCGCAGGTCGACTTCTTTTCGGTCCTCCATCGGGAAAAAAAGCGCCACCGAGCGCGCCTGCACGAAGGCGTCGAGCGCGCTGGCGCGGGTGACCAGCGCGCTATTGCGAATTTTCAGCGCGGGGGCCGGATGTGCCGTGCGCAAGGCCCGCATGCGACGGCGCAGCTCCTGCTTGGCGGCTTCGGCGAGCTCTGCAACCTGTGAGGCTTCGAACGAGGGCATGAATGGACCGAGCGATGGTAACCTTCGCGCGTGCAGCGGGCCTACCTGATTCCAGCCTACCAGGCTAGTCGCAGCCTGAAGCAGGTCCTCACCGACCTGCGGGCGCTCGATCCCGAAGGCGCGCTCTTGGTCGTCGACGACGGTTCCACCGACGGCACCGGCGACATTGCTCGCGCCGCCGGCATCGATGTCGTGACCCACGACCACAACCTGGGCAAGGGCATGGCGCTCAAGAGCGGCTTCGCCTGGCTGGCCGAGCGCGGCTTCGAGACGGCGGTCACGGTCGACGCCGACGGCCAGCACCGCGCCGAAGACGCGGTGCGGCTCGCCAAACACGAAGCTTCGCCTCGAGCCATCGTGCTCGGCATCCGCGACATGAAGGGCGCGGGCGCGCCCGGCCCCAGCCAATTTTCGAATCGCTTCTCCAACTGGTGGGTCTCGCTCTTCGCCGGCCAAACCCTCAGCGACACGCAGTGCGGCCTGCGTCGCTACCCGCTCCACAGCACGCTAGCTCTTGGCTCGGATGCGCGCGGCTACGGCTTCGAGTGCGACATGCTGGTGCGCGCGGCCCGTCGCGGCATCCCGATCGTCGAAGTCCCAGTGCAAGTCTACTACCCGCCCAAAGCCGAGCGCGTTTCGCACTTCCACGTCGTGACCGATCCGGCGCGCATCGTCGTGCGGCTGGTGCACACGGCCTTGACCGTGAAAAGAACGGCGAAGGCTCCGTGAGGTCGCTATTCTGGCGTGCGCTGCGTTGGCTCGGCTTCGCGCTCGGCGGCCTGCTGCTGGCGCTGCTCGTGTTTCACGTCGCGATCGGGCATGCCGCGCGCTTGGTGCCGCCCGCTTTTCCGCTGCCCACGATGCAAGGGTCGCGCGCTTCGGACAGCGTGCGCCGCTATGGGCCGGCCTATGCGCGGCCGGTCGGCAGCATTCTGCAAGTCGGGCTTGCGGGCACGCCTGAAATCATCGGCTACAGCCACGCGCGCTTGCTCTACCCGGAGATGGTCGAAAACGAAGGCGTTTTGCTGGGCCGCTTCAAAACCCAGGTGCCGATGCCGTGGGCGCGCTCGTTCCTGCTCGATCTGGCGCAGCTGCGCTATCGCCACGTCGATCGCCAAATGTCGCCCGAACGCTTGCGCGAAATCGCGGCCGGCGCGCGCGGTTTCCAGCCGGATCCGTACGCCGAGCTGTTTCCGACCTTCCAGCGCTTCGTGTACCTGAACGCGCTATACGACATCTCGCTGTCGTTCGAGGGCTCGCCGCTGATCGGCTGCACCACGTTCACCTTCGATGGCGAGGCGACGCCCGACGGCTCGGGTCTGTTGGCGCGCGCTTTCGACTTCGAGGTCCACGACATCTTCGATCGACGCAAAGCCGTCTTTCTGGTGCGCGAGACGGGCAAGATTCCGTTCGCCTCCGTCGCCTGGCCGGGCCTGGTCGGCGTCGTCAGCGGCATGAACTTGGAGGGGGTCGCGGTGGTGGTACATGGCGGTCGCGCGCGAGAGCCGCAAGCCGAAGGCGAGCCGGTGGTGCACGCGCTGCGACGGGTATTGTCCGAAGCGCACACCACCGAAGAGGCCGCCCAGCTCTTGTCCCAGCGCGCGCCCATGGTCAGCCACATCGTGATCGTTACGGACGCCCACGGCCACTCGGCGACCATCGAGCGGGCGCCGGGCGTGAAAGACACCGTCCGCCTGCTGCCGTCGCGCGCCGCCACCACCAACCATTTCGAGTCGGCCCTCAAAGACGACCCCAAGAATTTGCGTGTGCGCGCCAAAACCTCCACGTTGCCGCGCCGCGCGCGCGCCGACCGCTTGCTTGCCGAGTTGCCCCCGGGCGCGCCGGTCACGCCGCTTGCCGCCGCGACGCTACTGCGCGACCGCGCCGCCCCCGACGGCTCACCGTTGCCGCTCGGCGATCGCCGCGCCATCAACGCGCTCATCGCCACTCACGGTGTCATCATGCAAACCGGTCCGCGCATCCTCTGGGTCAGCGAAGCTCCGCACTTGCTCGGACACTTCCGCGCCTTCGACCTCCGGCGCCTGCTCGCTCCCGACTACGACCCCGCCACCGACACCAGCCCGCCCGCCTCCCTGCCCGAAGACGACCTACTCACGAGCGGCAAGTACGCGAGCTGGCAAGCCGAGCACCCATGACCGTGCAGGTGCGTCGCGCCACGATCGGGGACTTGAGCGCGTTCCTAGAGCTGCACGCGCAGGTGCACGGCCTTCACTTGCAGCACCGGCCCGATCAATTCAAGCCGACCGAAACCCACGCCATCGAGGCGCGGTTTCGCGAAGGGCTAGGCGCCGATTCACCGAAAATCTGGGTGGCCGAGCGCGGGGACAAGGTCGTCGGCTACGCCGTCGAATTGCTGGTCCAAAAAGCCGAAAACGCCTGGTGCCCGGCCCGCCGCTACTGCGAAATCGAACAAATCGCCGTCGACGCAGCGCACCGCCGCCGCGGCATCGCGCGCGCCCTCCTGCAAGCAATCGTCGACAGCGCCCACGCCGCTGGGATCGACGAAATCGAGCTCACCTCTTGGTCCTTCAACCAAGACGCCCACCGCGCCTTCGAGCACTTCGGCTTCACCCCTAAAATCGTGCGCTTCGAGCTCAAACGCTGAGACGCCGGGGGCGGCGCTCCGACAAGTCCGTGGCTGCCAAGCTGCAGCCTGCCAAGGATTCCACACATCTTGGGCTGCCAATCCGCAGCCCGAATCGCAGAAGCTTCTGTAGCGGCAAAAGGCCACCTCGCACGATCGAGATTTTTCACAGGGAGGACGGGAGGACGGGAGGACGAGAAAGAGGCGAGAATTTTTGGGGGGGGGCGCGCTGCCGCCAGCGAGCAGCAACCTCGGTCCCTCTTAGACCTCGGAGGAAACATTTTTTGATTCGGTCATCCGAATCGAAAAATGCGCTCTCGCCTCTCTGCGCCTCCCGTCCTCCCTGTAAAATCCCCGAGGCTCTCGACACGACCCACCAGCACGGCGGCAGCCCGAAGCGGTCGCCCGGCTTGGCCTGGCATCGCTACGAGAGTTTCTGCAAGGGATCTGCGGCGCGGCAGCCCAAGA
>Ga0068855_100000199_pt1 | contig 77676 bp, 65 predicted proteins | sample KBSCornC52_FD_66592 | JGI IMG/M metagenome (GOLD analysis project Ga0068855, IMG submission 66592) | Corn rhizosphere microbial communities from Kellogg Biological Station, Michigan, USA - KBS Corn C5-2 | ecosystem: Host-associated > Plants > Roots > Rhizosphere > Soil ...
GTAGTTGTACCAACGCTGAGCGCTATGGGCCCCGAGGCGCTGCCCGATGGCACCGATGCCCCGTTTACGGCGATGGTTGCTTCCGCGTCGGCGGCGGTAGGGGTTACCTTCATCGACGTTATGTTGTTTGACACGCTTACGGTGTAATCGTTTGCTGTAATTCCTTGAATTAAGAGACCCGCACTAATCCTTAACGATGAAAGATTATCGTTATTTGACTTAGGACGATTTACCGTTATTACGTACGTTTTAGTCGTCGTGCCATCGGAAGCAGTAACAGCTATATTGATGGTGGATGCTCCCAAGGGCAAAGCGATAGCTGCTGATGCCGTACCAGAAGCCACGGTGGTGCCATTTACTTTTATCGTCGCATCCGGGTCAACAACAGTGGGTGTTACAGTAGTTGATCTAACAGAATTTGCCACATTTACTGTATAACCCGTTGTGGTTGACGAAAAATCCGGCGATAAAGCGCCCGCGCTAAGCGTTAAGGACGAAAGATTGTCCAAACTGGCAGCCGGACGGTTAACGGTAATGGTATAAATTTTAATAGTGACGCCATCGGATGCGGTAACGGCAATACTGATGGTATTTGCCCCAACAGCCAATGCGATAGGCGCCGATGCTGTTCCGGAAGAAACGGTTGTGCCATTTACATTAATAGTTGCTTCAGGGTCACTCGCAGTGGGGGTTACCGTCATCGATCGAACCCCGTTTACCACGTTTATGGTATAATTGGTTGTTGCTGCAGTAAAAACCGGCGATAAAACGCCCGTGCTGCGCGTTAACGACACAAGATCGGCGTTATTTGACGTCGCGCGGTTTAGGGTGAGTGTATAGGTTTTGGTTGTAATTGCATCGGGTGCCGTAACCACAATATTAAAGATATTGGCTCCAAGGGCCAAAGGTAGGGGCGCGGAAATGGCGCTGTCGGCAACTGCAACGCCATTTATCTTCACACCTGCATAAGGTGACGCCGTTATTGGTGTTAATTGAAAGGACTTTACACCATTGTCGACAGTAGCTGTATAGCTGGTTGTCGACGCGGTAAACGCAGGTGTAAATACACCGCGGGTTGGTATCAGGTGGGTAAGCTCAGCATCGTTGCTGCCCTGTAATATTCTTAAGCTTACAGTTGCCGTTGTGCTTCCGCTGCCATTATAGGCTGTTATGGTATAGGTGGTTAACGGACTGGCAGCGGTTGCCCTGCCGCTGATAATACCCGTATTATTATCAAAAAAAAGGCCGGCCGGCAATGCGGGGGCAATAAAATAACCGCCTGTTGGCTTAATTTTTGTCACAGAGCCCACTTCGGTTGAATAATTATAGCTGCTAACGTAAATATTGCCAGTGCCATCAATTGCAAAGTCCGTAGGATTATTGAGGTTAGGTCCGATAACCACCTGTGATTCGTATAAGTTGCCGGCGGCGCTCATGGTAAGATGGGGCGGACTGCCGGATGCATAATCGATTGCATAAAGATTGCCGGCTGCATCCAGGGAAATAACGCCAGCATTGCGATAAGGGCCAGGGATGGGTACCGGGGCACCGCCGCCTATCGGCATCTCCTCTATGCCTCCCGGATAGTTTGATACAAATAAATTGCCGGCAGCATTACTCGCAATGGAATAAACGTTCATATAATCCGGAAAGACCACATGAATCGAACTGCTTCCCGCCGGCAGTTCTTCTAAATTATAAAGTCCGTTTACATCAGTGTTATCGTAACCATCAAACTTTGCTATAAAAAGGTCGCCTGAATGGTCTGTCGTCAAGGCGAATGGTGTAATTGGAATCCCAGCGTCTGATTCAAAAGTGCCTCCCTCGATACCTATCGGTGTGTTGCTGCCTGCAGGTAATTTCCATATCGTGTTGCCGGAATAGCCATCAAAGCCTCCTATTTCGTTATAGTCAGGCTCACTTGTCGCTATGTAAAGATTGCCGGCTATATCTGTAGCAATTTTGTAGGGTCCATATATATTATACACACTTGGGGTGAGGTAAACCGGAGAGCCGTTGCCAGGCGGAATTTTTATGATGCCGTTATTGTAATCGGCTATGTATAAATTGCCGGCTATATCAGTAGCCACACCGAGCGGCATATTAAAGCCCGAGCCGTAGGGGATTGCTGTGGTGCTGTAACTAAACGCTGCTACCCCGCTGTTGGTAGGCGCCAGTGATATGGTTTGCCCTTCCCCGTAAGTGTACGGGCCCGGATAGCTAATCGTAGGGGGGCTTGGCGGTAGCGCCAGGCGACGTGGTTTGCCGGTAACAGGTTTTACTTTGACACGGTCCTCCGGGTGGCCGCCTGATTTATTCCGGGCGGTGGTATATGCGCTGCCCACAATAAGTATTAACAATAACAACAAAAGCAACGGCCACCCGGTAGCTTTGCTAAAAGCGTGGTTTTTTTTATCCTTAAAAAAACCTGTTTGCTTTTTTGTGATGTTTAACTTTCTCATAATTAATTGGTTTAGGAATATGCTTAGGGAGTCATAATAGTTACCAAACGCATCAAGGTAGCCATTAACGACAATTCAAAAAATACCAACTAGTTTGTATTTTTTAATTGATAGTGATATGTTTTGCTATAAAACGATGTTTTTTGCCATAAAACGAATGGCCCTTTGTTGTAAAAAGATTGTTACACAATAATAACGGGTCTTTGAGCAAACTGGTCACAGCTATTCCGCAAATAAAAAAGGCTTGCTAGTTATTAAACTAAGCAAGCCTTTTGGTATTATTTTTCCCGGATCAATATTGCAATGGACCCGGGTCTTTTTTTCTAATCTCCAATCAACTAATCTCTACCCTATCAATACTTCAGCACCAAATACCCTGTTTTGTGTTTGACTACCCCTCTCACGGTATATTCCAGCGAATAAAAATAGGTTCCCGGCAATTGCATTTGCCCGGTTTTGTTGCTGTGTCCGTCAAATACCTTCGAGGCATTGTCATAACCCTTCGCTTCGTATACCAATTGCCCATTGCGGTTCATGATGGATAGTTTATTATCCGGATAGGCTTGTATACCGTCTATCTGCAAAAAGTCATTGATACCATCACCGTTGGGCGACAAGCCGGAATGAACCACGATAACATCATCCTCGATTGGCAGTGAACCGGCGGGTTGATCGACGCTTAGCGATGCATCCGGGATATTGCCCGGGTCTGCCGCACGGGTTATTGCAACGGTGTAAGTATTTTGCGTTGTACCATCCTGCGCCGTTACATGAACAGTTATGTTATTAACGCCAATGGCTAAAGCTATGGCACCCGATGGGCTGCCGGACGTTACCGCTGTGCCGTTAACGGTTAAAGTTGCGAAGGCGTTAACCGTGGTAGGCGTTATGGTTACGGAGGTTACACCTGTGGTTACCGTTGAGGTATAACTGGTTGTTGCCGCAGTAAAAACCGGCGATAACACACCACGGCTCAGTTTTAGCAGCGAAAGGTTTGCGTTGTTTGATGGCGCGCGGGTGATGGTTAACGCGTATATTTTACTGGTGATGCCATCTTCGGCTGTTACTTTTGTATAAACAGTGTGGGTGCCTACCGATAAAAGGATATTTCCGGATGCAGTACCAGAAGCCACCACGGTGCCGTTAACTTTTACGGTGGCACCCGGATCGCTGGTGGTTGGTGTGATGGTAAATGAGTTTACGCCGTTAACTACCGATGCAGAATAACTGGTTACCGTAGGTGAAAATGCCGGAGTTAGCGTCCCCCTGTCAATTTTAAATGCCGACAGGGCTGCATTATTTAAAGGTTCGCGGGTTACTACAATCGTGTAAGCTTTGGTGGTTACGCCGTCCTGCGCTGTCGAGGTTACGGTTATGGTGTTTTGGCCTACGGTCAGCGGGATTGAAGCAGATGTTGTTCCGGAACTTACAGCTGTGCCGTTTACTTTTACGGAGGCGTTAACATCGGCGCTGGTTGGGGTAATGGTGATGGACGAAACCGGGTTGATGACGATGACCGTATAACTGAGGACGCCCGGGCCAAAGGCCGGGTTTAATGTACCCGAACTTAGCGAAAGGCCTGCCAGGTTGGCGTTGCTCGCCCCGGCACGGGTTACGGTGACGATGTACGTTTGTTGGGTGACGCCATCGGCTGCGGTTACCACTACCGGGATAATATTTTGACCAACATTTAGTGTTATTGCCGCCGAGGTTGCGCCGGAAATTATTGGCGTGCCATTTACCGTTACCGTGGCCCCTGCATCGCTGGTGGTGGGTGTTATTTTAATAGCTTGGATACCATTGGCAACGCTTACCCCGTAGGCCGCTGTTCCACTTGAAAACGCAGGACTTAATGATCCCTGGCTCACTTTTAATGCTGAGAGCGCCGCGTTGGACGATGCTTTGCGGGTTACGGTTATAGTATAGGTAGTGATTGTTACCCCATCCTGGGCGGTTACTACCAGTGTAAGAACATTTGCGCCAACCGCCAATGTAATGGGCCCCGACGCGGTACCTGAGGTTACCGGCATGCCGTTAACGGTTACCTTAGCCGTAGCGTTGGCGGTGGTTGGTGTTACGGTAACCGAAGATGTTGTATTATCAACACTGGTGGTATAGGAGGTTGTACCGGGTGTAAATGACGGTGAAAACGGCGTATAGCTGCCGCTGAGGCTAATGCCGGAGAGACGGGCATTATTTGAAAGGGTGGAAACACTCGCCGGGTTGCCTGACCCTGCGGTGGTTAAATAAACCACGTTACTGCCTGATCCGTTATATTCAACTACCATCACCTGGTAGGTAGTTCCGGCTGTTAGGCCGGTGATGTTTACCGTGCTGCCTGTTCCGTTATAAACGCAGTACCAGCCGGTACTGCCAATCTGGCCTCCTGTGCCAAAAGCAGCGTTGGCATAATAAGCGTTATTGTACACCGGCGCCGGGCTGCCCGACGAACCTGCAAACATAAACACCGCCCGCGAAGATCCGTTGCCGTTTGTCCAACTGGCGGTGGTGGTAACCGCAGTAGTGTTTGTAAAGGTTACGCCGGCAGCTTGCATGGTGGGGGCAATCACCGAAGCAACATATACCCATGCAGCGCCCAGAAGGCTATTATCGCTGAAACCGCCGGACATGGCCGTATTGCCATCGGCGCTGAGAGAGACGGCGCCGCCTTGACCGGCATTGCCGGCAGCGCCCGTACCCACCAGTTTTGAACCCTGCTGCGTCCACGTACCGCCGCTGCGGGTATAAACCCATGCCGCGCCCGCTCCGGAATTGTCGGTGTAGCCGCCTAAGATAGCGGTATTGCCATCGGCGCTTAACGATACCGAAGCGCCGATATTGGCAACGGTGGTAGCATCGGTGCCTGCTAATTTTGACCCCTGTTGTGTCCATACGCCTGCGCTTCGGGTGTAAATCCATGCCGCGCCGTGGTTGCTATTGTCGCCCAAACCGCCTACTATGGCGGTATTGCCATCGGCGCTAAGGGACACTGAACTGCCCTGGCTGGCAGAACCGGCAGCGTCCGTACTCACCAGCTTAGGGCCCTGTTGTGCCCAGGTAGTGCCGGTGCGGGTGTAAATCCACACTGCGCCCACGCCTGAATTGTCAGATGATCCGCCAACTATGGCCGTATTACCATCGGCGCTAAGCGATACCGAAGCACCTTGCTTGGCATTATAAACAGGGCTTGTACCTACCAGTTTTGAGCCTTGCTGTTTCCATATGCCGCCGGCGCGGGTGTAAACCCATCCAGCGCCCTGGCCGTTATTGTCCTGCCAACCGCCTACAATGGCTGTATTGCCATCGGCGCTAAGGGATACGGAAGTGCCTTGCTGGGCTCCGCCGCTGCTGCCAGTTCCAACCAGTTTCGAACCCTGCTGCGTCCATGTACCGCCGCTGCGGGTGTAAACCCAGGCGGCGCCCACCACGACATTGTCCCGCGGCCCGCCTACGATAGCCGTATTCCCGTCAGCACTGATGGATACAGACATCCCTTGACCGGCATTGGCGCCAGCGCCTGTACCCACCAGTTTTGAGCCCTGTTGCGTCCATACGCCACCGGTGCGGGTGTAAACCCAGGCGGCGCCCACGCTGTTATTGTCCTGCCAACCGCCTACAATGGCTGTATTGCCATCGGCGCTTACCGCTACTGATCTGCCTTGATTCGTACCTGTGCCGGCAGCGCCCGTACCCACCAGCTTTGTGCCCTGCTGCAATGACGGATACGAGGTTGCTGTTACATTAAAGTTACCGCCGACGGCAGCTGTACCGCCTGCAGTAGTAAATGATAATGGCCCGGTTGCCGCGCCGGGCATCACCATGCCCACCAGCGTGCTGCCATCGTTTGATACCACTATGGCCGGCGCGCCGCCTATGGTAAAGGCCGTTGGCGTGGCTAAATTTGTTCCGTTTATGGTTACCAGCGTACCCACGGGGCCGCTCGAAGGGTTAAAGCTTGCAATGGTGGGTGGCTGCGGTAGCAAAGTGGTTACCGTTGCCGGATTACCCGTGCCTGCAGTGTTTAAATAAGCCACATTACTGCCCGATCCGTTGTATTCAACTACCATTACCTGGTAAGTCGTTCCGGCGGTTAAGCCGGTAATGTTTACCGCATTGCCGGTACCGTTATAAACACAGTACCAGCCGCTGCTGCCCACCTGGTCGCCAATGCCAAAAGTCGCATTGGCGTTGTAAGCAGTATTATTAACCGGCGCCGCGGTACCTGACGAACCTGCATACATAAAAACCGCCCGCGAGGAGCCGTTGCCATTTGTCCAGGAGGCTGTAGTGCCGATTGTGGTAGTGCTTGTAAAAGTTACGTTGCCGGCCTGCACGGTGGGTGGGGGCAATGAAACGTACACCCAGGCGGCCCCTATGTTACCGTTATCGCCAAAGCCACCTGCCATAGCGGTATTGCCATCAGCGCTGATCGATACCGAACTGCCGGTATGAGGGCTGCCGGTAGCACCCGCGCCCGCGCCCACCAGTTTTGAGCCTTGCTGTGACCAAACACCGCTGCTGCGCGTGTACACCCAGACTGCTCCCTGTCCCTGATTATCAAACTGCCCGCCTACAATAGCTGTATTGCCATCGGCGCTAAGGGATACCGAATTGCCTGAATTGGCTCCGCCGGTAGCATCGGTGCCCACTAATTTGGAACCCTGCTGTGTCCATACGCCGCTGCTGCGCGTGTACACCCAGGCTGCGCCCTGCGTGTTATCATGCAGCCCGCCTACTATGGCCGTATTGCCGTCCGCGCTTAGCGAAACAGAAGCGCCCTGACCGGCATTGCCGACAGCGCCCGTACCTACCAGTTTTGAACCCTGTTGCGTCCAGGTACCGCCACTGCGGGTGTAAACCCAGGCTGCGCCCTGGCTGCCATTGTCACCAACGGCTCCAGCTATCGCCGTATTGCCGTCGGCGCTTAGCGAAACAGAAGAGCCCTGACCGGCATTACCGGCAGCGCCGGTACCTACCAGTTTTGAACCCTGTTGCGTCCAGATACCGCCGGCGTTGCGCATATAAACCCAGAGGGCGCCCTGGCCGCCATTGTCAAAGGGTGAACCTACTATGGCTGTATTACCATCGGCACTAAGCGATACCGAAAAACCTTGCTGGATTATGCTGCCGGCAGCGCCTGTGCCCACCAGTTTGGAGCCCTGCTGCGTCCAGGTGCCGCCATTACGCGTGAAAACCCATGCGGCACCCTGACCCATATTGTCACCCGCGGCGCCTACTATCACCGTATTGCCATCCGCGCTGATGGCTGCAGAACCGCCTTGTCCGGCATTGCCGACAGCGCCAGTACCCACCAGTTTTGAGCCCTGCTGGCTCCATATACCGCCGCTACGGGTGTAAATCCAGGCCGCGCCCATTCCTGAGTTGTCTTGAAACCCGCCTACGATGGCGGTATTACCGTCTGCGCTAACCGCTACCGAATAACCCTGACCGGCGTTTCCTATGTTGCCCGTGCCCACTAATTTTGGCCCCTGTTGCAGCGATGGATACAAGGTTGCCGTTACTGTAAAATTACCGGAGCCTGCTGCGGAACCACCCAAGGTAGTAAATGATAATGAACCGGTTACCGCGCCGGGCATAACCATGCCCACCAGCGTGCTGCCATTGTTTGATACCACTACGGCCGGCACGCCGCCTACGGTAAAGGCAGTAGGCGCAGCCAAATTTGTGCCGCTTACGGTTACCAGCGTACCCACAGGACCGGTAGCCGGGCTAAAGGCTGTAATGGTGGGCGGCGGCGGCGGCAGGGTTGTTACCGCTGCCGGGTTGCCTGTGCCTGCGGCACTTAAATAAGCCACCTTGCTGGCTGTACCGTTATATTCAACTACCATTAACTGGTAGGTAGCTCCTGCAGTCAGGCCGGTAATGTTTACCGTACTGCCAGTTCCGTTGTAAACGCAATACCAGCCGCTGCTGCCAATTTGGTCACCCAGACCAAAAGCCGCATTGGCATTGTAAGCGTTATTATTTACCGGCGCCGGGCTGCCCGACGAACCGGCATACATAAATACTGCTCTTGATGTACCATTGCCATTGGTCCAGCTGGCGGTGGTTATGGTTGTGTTCGTGTTTGTAAAAGTTACACTGCCGGCCTGCACAGTGGGGGCCTGCAATGAAATATATGCCCAGGCCGCGCCCAGGCTGTTATTATCGCCAAAACCGCCTGCGATGGCCGTATTGCCATCAGCGCTGAGCGATACAGAACTGCCTTGTTCTGAAAAGCTGCCGGCGCCGCCGGTACCCACCAGCTTTTGCCCCTGTTGTGTCCATGCACCGCCGCTGCGGGTGTAAACCCAGGCCGCACCAACGCTGCTATTGTCAAACCAACCCCCAACCATGGCCGTGTTACCATCGGCGGTAAGGGATACGGAAACGCCCTGTTCCGCAGCGCCGACAGCACCAGTACCCACCAGTTTTGAGCCTTGCTGTGACCACACGCCACCGCTGCGGGTGTAAACCCATGCCGCACCTACGCTGGTATTATCACCTTTCCCCCCTACTATGGCCGTATTGCCATCAGCACTAATGGATACAGAAAAACCTTGAGTGGAATTGCCGACAACGTCGCTCCCCACCAACTTTGCGCCTTGCTGTGTCCATACGCCGCCACTACGGGTGTAAACCCATGCCGCGCCCTGGTTGCTATTGTCTTGCCAACCGCCTGTAATCGCGGTGTTACCATCGGCGCTAAGCGATACTGACCAGCCCTGAAAAATACTACTGCCAACAGCGCCCGTACCTACCAGCTTAGCACCCTGCTGTGTCCAGGTACCGCCGCTACGGGTGTAAACCCAAACCGCGCCTATGCCCGAATTGTCATAATACCCGCCTACTAATGCCGTATTGCCATCGGCGCTTATCGCTACCGAATAGCCTTGAGAGGCCCCATAAGAGCCGACAACGCCTGTACCCACCAGCTTAGGCCCCTGCTGTGTCCATACACCGGCAGTTCGGGTGTAAACCCATGCGGCGCCCTGGCCGCCATTGTCGCCCGGGCCACCTACTATGGCCGTTTTACCATCGGCGCTAATGGCTACCGAATTGCCTTGACTTGCAGCGCCGCCAACAGCGTCATTACCCACCAACTTTGCACCTTGTTGTTTCCATATACCTGCGCTGCGCGTGTATACCCAGGCGGCCCCCTGGTTGTTATTATCGGCGTACCCGCCTACAATGGCGGTAATGCCATCGGCGCTTACCGCTACCGAAATGCCCTGCCTGGCGTTGCCCGTGTTGCCTTTGCCTACTAATTTTGATCCCTGCTGCAATGCAGGAAACAAGGTTGGCGTTACCGTAAAGGTACCGCCGGCGTTACCGCCGTTGCTGGTAAATGATACCGCCCCTGTTACCGCGCCGGGCATCACCAGGCCCACCAGCGTGCTGCCATTGTCCGATACCACAATGGCCGGCACACCGCCTATGCTAAACGCCGTTGGCCCGCTTAAATTTGTGCCGTTTATGGTTACCAAAGTACCAACGGGGCCGCTTGCCGGGCTAAGGGAGCTGATGGCGGGCAATATACTGCCCGATACATTTACCGTTTGCGATGCGCCGGCACCGGTATCCGTATTACCGGCCAAATCGGTAGCGTATCCTCCTCCCAATGAAATGCCGAGCGTTCCGGTACCCAAAATATTTGAAATAGTGACTACATAGGACGTGCCAGAGCCCGTTACGCTCACTGTGCCACTGGCCGTACCTGTCGTATTTAAGGTAATGCCTGCCGCAGTAAGGTTGCTGGAACCGAAATTTGCATCCGCGTAATTCACGGTGTACGAAACCGAGCTGGTTCCGCTGTTGCCTACTATTGTAGCCGACGGAGCGCTAATGCTGGCGGTCGGCGGCTGGGTGTCAAAAATAATGCCCGACGTTCCGCTGCCACCGAACACCCCTGCAGTTTCACCAATTGTATAATCGCAGCTAAAGTCGTATGCTATTGCGCCTTGTGGCGTACTGGACCCGAGAGTTATGGAGCCTGATGCAGAAGGCAGTTGTGTTCCGGAATTATAGATTTGGTTGCCGCCGGCAGTTATGATAGCGTAATTAATATTGTAGCCGTTTGTCGTCAGCGTATAGTTTACCTGGTCGCCGGTTTTTGCGTAGCCGGGGTTTGCATTGGTACTGGTTAAAGTAAGCGTTGCACTGGGCGTGGGATAGTTAACCTGGATGCTTGGGCCCGCAAGGGGAAGGCTGCCAACGCCAGGAGAAACACCGTTGCTGTTAACCATATTGAGCACAACCGTACCGGAAGTACGGGCGCCGTTCAAAACGGTAAGGGTTACATTGTATGATGTGCCCGAGCCGGTAACACCAATTGCAAACGAAGTGGTTGATGTGCCGGTAACGCTGAAATTGCTTGCCGAAACCCCTGTTTGCGCTGTAGTAAAATTCACGTTAAAGGGTATTTGCCCCGGCTCATTAAGCGTAGTGGCTCCGGGGGTAGTTATGGTAACCTGGCCTGAAGCCGGAGCCGCAAAAAAAGCAAAAGAAAGCAAAGCCGTTGCAAAAAGCAGCGGCTTTTTTATCTGTGAAAAGGCTTTAAGGATGTTTAGTGAGCGGCTGGCGGCATTGCGAAACTTTTTTGCACCAGTACAGTAGATTTCAGTAAAAATAATTGTCATATCGGATCGGATTTAATGAACAAGCAGCCAATAAATTACGCCTTCGACTCCGTAGTTATCGGCCATAGCAAGCTCAACAAAAATATCCCAAATAATAGGCCGCGTCTATAACATCTTTGGGGTATATGGGGGGATTAGTTAATTAGAGGTTAGTTAATTAGAGGTTAGAGACTAGAGATTAGTTTGTTTTTAATCTCTTCCCGATAGCTATCGGGACACCAACCTCTAATCTCTAAACTCAATACTTCAGCACCAAATACCCGGTTTTATGCTTAGTAATCCGGTTTGCTGCATAATCCAATTGGTAATAATAGGTTCCGGGCAGTTGCATTTGGAGATTTTGTTGCAGGTTGTCCGTCCGGTTTTAGGGGCGGACATGATTTGGACAAGCGGACAGGGTTGCGATACTCCACTCACCAGCACGTTTGTCATTTTGATGTGTTTATAAAATTTGTCATTGCGATGAGCGCAGCGAAGAAGCAACCCTGAAGCTATATATGGCGCTGATGCATGTTGTCCGTCCGGTTTTAGGGGCGGACATGATTTGGACGAGCGGACAGGTTTGTGACTCTCCACTCACCACCACGTTTGTCATTTTGATGTTTTTATAAAATTTGTCATTGCGATGAGCGCAGCGAAGAAGCAACCCCGTAGTTATATATGGCGCTATTGTATTGGCGCAAATGCATTACGGTTGTGCAATGGCGACGAGGTTGCCGCGCTGCGCTCGCAATGACATGGTAGGTATAGAGGTGTCCGTCCGGTTTTAGGGGCGGACATGATTTGGACAAGCGGACAGGGTTGTGACTCTCCACTCACCAGCACGTTTGTCATTTCTTTTAGTTTTTATCATACACTCACCACCCCGTTTGTCATTTCGAGCGAGAGCGAGAAATCTTATGCACCTGATATTTCCACCTGCACAGTTCAGATGCAAAGCGTATAAGTCTTCTCCCTGCGGTCGAAATGACAATTTTTTTGATGTTTTTATAAAATTTGTCATTGCGATGAGCGCAGCGAAGAAGCAACCCTGTAGTTATATATGGCGCTGACGCATTGGCGGTTGTGCAATTGCGATGAGGTTGCTTCGCTACGCTCGCAATGACATGGCTGGAGTTTTTGATGTTTTTATAAAATTTGTCATTGCGATGAGTGCAGCGAAGAAGCAACCTCGTAGCTATATATGGCGCTGATGCATGTCGTCCGTCCGGTTTTAGGGGCGGGTATGATTTGGACAGGCGGACCACCTATTCATCATTCCTCCTCATCCTCCCAACCCGAAACCTTAATCTCGATAATGTTATCCGGTAATTGCAGCGGTGCAAGGTCAAATGTTTTACGGATGTGGATGGCATCGGTGTCATCGGCCCAAATTTCGTACTCCAGGCTGCCGGGTATTTCACCTACCAGCACATAGCCGGGCGGTATTTCAAAGTGGCGCATAATCATCAGTATAGTGCGTTCGGTTTCGCGCATATCATCTAAAACTGCATCCACCTTTGCTTGTTCGCCCTGCGTGCGGCGATAATAGTTTATAATAGCGTCTACCTCGCTTAGCCTGTATTGCCCGCGCCAAACGGGCGCATCCTCCAGCATGGTTTTAAAGCGCTCCTGCTGCTTTGCAAGCTTTATAGTAAGGTTATAGTAATAGTTGCAGTAAGCCGTAAACTCGTTGGTGCTGTACGTTCTGTTAAGCTGCTGTGCGCTCTGCGCTGGTTTGTTGTTGTGTGTTGGTTTACGCATGGTTAAATTCCTCCATCCATCTGTCGGCCATATCGGCGCCGTTTAAGCGTTCTTTTTCTGTAGCGGTTCGTTCCATTTCGTCGTGTACGCCAAAGCTGGCAGAACGGATCGCCAGGTTTAATTCGCGGGCTTTTGCAGCCCAAATATGGTATGCGCCAACATCGGGGAACAGGCCCACCGTACGGTTTTTTAATACCCGGCATTTATCCGCGTCGAGGCCGTGCAGGCTGCCTGCTGCCAGCCAGATGATATCGGGCATTATAATACTGGCCATTACGGCGGTTTTCTCGCTTTCGGTTATGCCTACTATTGCTTCGGTATCCTGCCATAGCAAATGTTCGCCGAAAAGGCATTGTTTTAGTATGAAGTCCGAAAGACCGGAAGTCCGAGAGTCCGAAAGATGGGAAGGGTCGGTCTGATTGTTAATTGTAGTTGCAGCTTCTTCCGGACTTTTCTGACTTTCCGACTTTCGGACTAACTTATGCACCCATGCCACATGGTTAAAAGGTTCTTTCACCCGTTTGCAGGTTTGTTTATCATAAAGCATTATTTTACCCGTTCGTACGCGGCCTTTGGTATCAACCTGCCAAAATACGGTTGCGCCGTGCCAGTGTTTTGATGTGCCGATATTGTAATGTTCGGCGGCTTGCAGGGCTGTTTCCCAACCAAACATCCGCGCTAAAAACACGATAAAATTGTTGTTGATATAGGCTTTTTGCACCAGGCTCTCCTTCATGAGCGAAGTTGGGAGGTGGTTAAATACAGGCTTTACCGGTAGTGCATGGTGCGTTTTTTTAGGCTGTATTGATAAATTGTTGTTGCTGCCGGCAAAGTATTGGCGAGGGGTAAAATGGTAGCCGCATTTTTCTTCGCGGTCGCAGCGACCAACGTGGTCGGCAAGGTAGGTGTTGGTATTCAGGTCGATGTAGCGTTTAAAAGTTTTGTTGCGGTGACGGCACCCGGGACAATAAAAACGGCTTTTTATGCCGCAATACGGTTGCAGTATAAATCGGTGAGTGTTCATGAAAATAAGCGTTAAGTAATAATATCGGATAGGTGTCCGTCCGTTCTGGCATGGGCGATCCCCCGAACGGACGGACATGCTTAAGACCGGTTTGATGCCTTTATCAACCTGTCGACTTTTTGAAAGGATATATCCATGATCTTGGCTATCTGGCGCAGCGATTTGCCTTCGAGTTTTAGCTGTACGGCTTCATCTATCCGCGCTTCATCTAACCGTTCGCTGGCTTTGCGTAAGTGGTCAAGTTCATTACCATAATTCACAAATTCAAACTGAAGGAAATTGGTGGGTTTATCAACCCTGCAAAGGCAAATGTTAGTGTGTCCATATACCTGACCGGTGTTACGCTGCTTTATCTGCTTCAGGTACCGCAGGTCCTTATTGGCACTGCTTTGGCCAATGGTAAATGCACTGTCGCAAAAGTTCATCAGCATTTTACTGCCCTGCAAATCGTTGACGGTTATCTGCTGGCTCAAATCGCGTTTTGGCGTATGTGCCAGTGCAAGCAGGCTTAAGCCGTAATAGTTTTTTAAGGCTTTAAGTTGTTTCATCAGGCTCGATGCATTTTTTGCCTGCTCAGTTTCGGTGCGTAAATAGGTCAGGTTATCAATAATAATCACCTTTACACCGGTTTCCGTAATACCCCGCTCCAATTCGGCTATCAGGTATTCATCAAATGTCGCAAAGCCATTTTGCGGATCACTGTCGGGGTTCATTTCTGCCCGGTAAAAGTAATCGGTAAAGGCATAGTGGTTTTGGTAGTTATCAGAATAACGTGCTTCAAATTGCTTTTCAGTCAATTCAAAATCGCAGTATAATACAGGTTGAGGTTCCGATTCTAAAACAAAAGGACCTATTGCTTCACCGGTATTTATGCTATTGCCAATTTGTACTGCCAGTATTGATTTACCAACATTGCTATCGGCAAATAAAATGCAGAGTTCACCCTCGAACCAAAACTTATCAAACAGCATTTTTGGTACTGGCCGTTTACTGGCATCCTGCAACCAGGTGTTGGCGGGTTTAATGGTGAGGAGTTCACCGGATTCATCAGCTTGTGCCTCAAGGACAGAGACTTGCAACGGTGGTTGCTGAAATTGTAGATTAGTCATATTTATGAGTGGTTTTAATTTGAAAAATTAAAAAATACTCCCCCTTCTTAACCTCTTAACAGAGGCTAAGTTTCTTCGCGGCGAAGGGAAGAAAGTGTAGATTATGTTGGTTGCTGTGTTGTTCGTCCGTTCGGGGGTATCGACTACTTAGGACGGACGGACAGGTTAATCAGGATTGAAAACTCCGTTTGGGGGATGATGTTCAATACAAAAATAAAGGGTTGAAATGATAAAAGTGGTGACAGTGTTTTGTCAGTGGGAAGTTGTGAATTGGTGAATTAGTGAATTGGTGAGTGGTGAAAGGAGGAGGGTCTGTCCGGTTGTCCGTTAGGTGTTCGGTACTGGAAGCGGACGGACACGCAATTGCTGCGTTAGGGACAGAAACGGATACCGGCCTATCCAGTTTGCAGTTAAAAGCTGGCAGTTTGCAGGATGCCTGTTGGAGAATAAGCGCGTAAAGCCTGCAGGCGTATGAGTGTATGGCCCGGGCCCCATTTCTATCAATGGGGCAACGCCCAAACGCTCCCTTCCAGCCCCACCTTCCATAAAAAACACATTCCTGCTTTAATATCCTCTATAACAATATCCCCCAATAACCAGGTGACACTACTTTGTCAGTACAGGTACCGATTTTTGGCAAAATGAACATAATAAACAATTAATAATAAGGCGTTCCAAAAATTGCGATGTGTGGAACATGGAACACCGGAACATGAACGCGCCCCGAAATTCTGCGCGAAAGGGCCGGTATTTTTGCCTTCAACAGGTCGATGAATTAGCCGCTTCTCCTATTTAAAAAAACACTTTCCTATTTTGATATTTATCCTTACATTTGCGGGCTAATTGTTGCTCATTGAAATCGCTAAAAGAATTTTCGATTCCTTTTACCGGCCTGAAACTGGGAAAGCACCAGTTTGAGTTTTTGATAACGGACGCTTTTTTCGACGAATTTGAATATTCGCTGGTAAAAAAAGCCGATTTGAAATGCCAGGTTGAACTGGAAAAACAGGAGACAATGCTCATCCTGAATTTTCAAATAAACGGAACCATTAACGCAAATTGCGACAGGTGCCTGGCCCAATATCCGCAACCGGTGGATATACAGGAACAACAAATAGCCAAGTTCAGCGATGAACAGGGCGATGAGGACGACGAGATCATCATCCTCACCAAAAACGACCACGAGATTGATATTTCGGGTTTGGTGTATGAATACATAAACGTTGCACTGCCATTGATAACGGTTTGCAGCGACGAGGGCGAAACCCCATATTGTGATAAAGAAATGCTGGAAAGTTTAAACAAACTGACCACCAATAATGAAGAACCTGAGGATATTGACCCAAGGTGGGACGCCCTCAAAAAATTTAAATAATAAAGTAAAAAAACAGGATCATGCCACATCCAAAACGTAAAATATCCAAATCAAGAAGAGATAAGCGTCGTACACATGACAATGCGCCATTGCCTACGCTTACTACCTGCAAAACTACCGGTGCTGTACATTTGCCGCACAGAGCCTATACCGTTGATGGTAACGTTTACTACAACGGCAAGTTACTGATTGAGAAAGCAGCAGTAGCATAAGTTTAATTTTCTGAAATGAAGATTGGCTTAGATATTATGGGCGGTGATTTCGCACCCCGGGCAACTGTGCTAGGGGCGATAGCTGCCTTGCCATCATTAGCTGCCGATCAGAAACTGGTGCTCATAGGCGACAAAGATGTTGCCCTTGCTATCCTGAAAGAAAATAACTGCGATCCGGATAACTTCGGCTTTGTACACACTACCGAAGTTATCGGCATGGGCGAACATCCCGCAAAAGCCATCGTTCAAAAACCCGACTCGAGCATATCCGTTGGGTTTAAATTGCTAAAGGAAGGCGAAATACAGGCATTTTCGTCGGCCGGCAACAGCGGCGCCATGCTGGTGGGCGCTGTGCTCAGCATAAAAACTATCGAGGGCGTTTTAAGGCCCGCTATAACAAGCATTATTCCGCAAACTACCGGCGCCCTGGGCGTGTTGGTAGATGTTGGCGCCAACGCCGATTGCAAGCCCGAATATTTCCCGCAGTTTGGCATATTGGGCAGTTTGTTTGCCCAATACGTGTATAACATTGCCAGGCCCCGCGTGGGTTTAATAAATATTGGCGAAGAAGAAGGAAAGGGCAATGCGCTTTACCAGGCCGCCTACCCGCTACTAAAGGCAAACACACTCATAAACTTTGTTGGTAACATTGAAGGCCGCAACGCCTGCGAAGGTGATGCCGATGTTTTTGTTTGCGATGGTTTCACCGGGAACGTTATCCTGAAGCTTGCCGAATCGTTTTATGACATCGCCATAAAAAGAAATATAAAAGACTCCTTTTTTGATATGTTTAATTACGAACAGTATGGGGGCAGCCCCATATTGGGTGTAAATGCGCCTGTGTTGGTGGGTCACGGCATCTCGACCCCTGAAGCCATAAAAAACATGGTGATCCTATCGAAAAACATGGTTGAAAGTTCACTTACAGAAAAAATCAAGCTGGCTTTTCAGTAAAAAAATTTAAAATGAGTAAAATTCACGCTGCCATTACCGCTGTACATGGTTATGTACCCGATTACATCATGACTAATCATGAGCTGGAAACAATGGTAGAGACTAATGATGAGTGGATTGTTAGCCGCACCGGCATAAAAGAACGCCGCATATTAAAAGGCGAAGGCCTTGGCACGTCGGATATGGCAGTTCCTGCTGTTACCGCCCTGCTCGAAAAACGCGGTATCAGCGCCGAAGAGATCGACCTGATTATATTTTGCACCACCACCCCCGATTTTGTTTTCCCTGCCACAGCAAATATACTGGCCAATAAAATTGGCGCAAAAAACGCCTGGGGCTACGACTTACAGGCCGCATGTTCGGGCTTTATATTTGGCCTCGCTACCGGCGCACAGTTTATTGAAAGCGGCAAGCATAAAAAAGTATTAGTTGTAGGCGGCGATAAAATGTCGTCGATAACCAATTTTAAGGACCGCGCAACCTGCATTATTTTTGGCGATGGCTGTGGCGCGGTGTTACTGGAACCTAACGACGAAGGCAATGGCGTTATCGACTCGATATTAAGAAGCGATGGCTCCGGTGCAGCTTACCTGCATCAAAAAGCCGGCGGTTCGGTAAAACCCGCCACCCACGAGTCCATCGACGCCAGCGAGCATTTTGCCTACCAGGAAGGCCAGGCGGTATTTAAATTTGCCGTAACCAATATGGCCGATGTTGCCGCCGAAGTAATGGAGCGCAACAACCTTGGCGCCGATGATATTGCCTGGCTGGTACCACACCAGGCCAACAAACGCATTATTGATGCTACCGCAAACCGTACCGGCGTATCGGCCGATAAAGTGATCATCAATATTGAGCGCTACGGCAATACAACCAACGGAACTATACCCCTTTGTTTGTGGGAGTGGGAAGATAAATTTAAAAAAGGCGATAATTTAATTTTGGCTGCCTTCGGCGGTGGCTTTACCTGGGGTTCCATTTATTTAAAATGGGCCTATTAATGTACAAATGTGCAGCTGATTGATTTTCGGGGGAAGGAATTGATAATATAGATTGCAAATGCAGATAGATGATAGCTTAAATAATATATTTGCACTATAAAATCGGAACATTATTAAACTGGCTTTGTTACCATCATTTATTAAACTAATTGAATTAACCAATTGCATTTGTGTATTTGGTGAATCTGGAGATTTTTGCATCAAAAAATCTGCACATCCACACATTTGCACATCCGCACATAATCACATAACTTTATCGACAACCAATTTAACGCCCGAGCATGGATATTAAACAAATTCAGGATCTTATACGCTTTGTTTCCAAATCAGGAGTAAACGAAGTTTCAATAGAGCAGGAAGGTTTTAAGATTACGATTAAAACAAACCAGGCTGCTACTATCGTTAACGCAACAATACCCGAGGCACACCACGTTGCTGCACCGGCCCCTGTTGCAGCAGCACCCGCCGCACCGGCCCCTGCTGCTGAGCCCGTTGCCGACACTTCGAAATATGTGACCATAAAATCGCCGATGATTGGTACATTCTATCGTTCGGCAAGCCCCGAAAAACCACTTTTTGTTAACGTGGGCGACGAGATAAAACCAGGCTCGGTACTTTGCATCATCGAAGCGATGAAGCTTTTCAATGAAATTGAAGCCGAAATTTCGGGCCGTATCGTTAAAATACTGGTTGATAATGCATCGCCTGTTGAATACGACCAGCCATTATTTTTGGTTGAACCTATTTAATTTGATAATTAGTTAATTTGAAGATTTGAAAATTCTTTGGATTAACTAAGCAAGATTTGAAAGGCTCAGCGTTTTCAAATTATCAAATCGTCAAATTTTATTGGAATTTGAAGGTTTGAATTTTTTTTGAATTAACTAAATACGATTTGAGAAGCAAAACATTTTCAAATTATCAAATCGTCAAATTTTCAAATTAAAAACATGTTTAAGAAAATATTAATAGCTAACCGTGGTGAAATTGCCCTGCGAATTATTCGCACCTGCAAGGAAATGGGAATAAAAACTGTAGCTGTATATTCAACCGCCGACCGCGACAGCCTCCATGTGCGTTTTGCTGATGAAGCTGTATGTATCGGCCCTCCCCCAAGTCGCGATTCTTATTTAAACATTCCGAATATAATTTCAGCAGCCGAGTTAACCAACGCCGATGCGATCCATCCGGGCTATGGCTTTTTATCGGAAAATGCTAAATTTTCGGCTATTTGTGCCGAATACGGGATAAAATTTATTGGCGCTACTGCTGCGCAGATAAACGCCATGGGCGATAAAGCTTCGGCTAAAGAAACCATGAAAAAGGCCGGCGTGCCTACCATACCCGGTTCCGAAGGTTTGCTTAGCAGCGTAAAAGAAGGTATCGACATTGCCAAAAAAATAGGCTACCCCGTAATATTAAAAGCTACTGCCGGTGGTGGTGGCCGCGGTATGCGTATTGTTTGGAAAGATGAAGAGTTTGAAGGCGCCTGGGATTCGGCCCGTGCAGAATCAGGTGCTGCTTTCGGCAACGATGGCATGTACCTGGAGAAATATGTACAGGATCCGCGCCACATCGAGATACAGGTGGTAGGCGATCAGTTTGGTAAGGTATGTCACCTTTCTGAACGTGATTGCTCTATACAGCGCCGTCACCAGAAACTGGTTGAAGAATCGCCTTCGCCTTTTATGACAGAAAAGCTGCGTAAAAAAATGGGCGATGCCGCTATTAAAGGCGCCAAAGCCGTAAAATACGAAGGCGCAGGCACGGTTGAATTTTTGGTTGACAAGGACCGGAATTTTTATTTTATGGAGATGAATACCCGTATACAGGTTGAGCATCCCGTTACCGAAGAAGTTATCAATTTCGACCTGATTAAGGAACAGATAAAGGTTGCCGCCGGCATCCCGATCTCGGGTAAAAACTACGAGCCGCAAATGCACGCCATCGAGTGCCGTATTAATGCTGAAGATCCGTTCAATAATTTCCGCCCGTCGCCGGGTAAAATTACCAACTTTCACTCTCCGGGTGGGCACGGTGTACGTATTGATACCCATGTTTATACCGGGTATGTTATACCGCCAAACTACGACTCGATGATTGCCAAAGTTATTTGCTGTGCGCAAACACGCGACGAAGCTTTAAGCACTATGGAACGCGCCTTAAGCGAATTTGTGATTGAAGGGGTTAAAACAACTATTCCTTTCCATCTTAAGTTGCTGCAGGATCCAAACTTCCGTGCGGGTAACTTTACCACCAAGTTTATGGAGACTTTTGAGTATTAACAAAGGTTTAAGCAGGTAACCATACTAAAACGCATTTAACACTCCGGGCTTCACACACCGGGTATTTAATAAAGAAATGGCTAATTGGGGCAGCAAACTGGTCAACGCGATCAGGGAAAAAGGTAACAGTGCAGGCGAGGGTGAGATGTCCTTTTTCGGGCATCTGGAGGCGTTACGCTGGCACTTGCTCCGGTCGGCGGCGGCTATACTGGTCATTACCATATTTGCTTTTATTTACTACGATAATATCTTCCATGGTATTATCATGGCGCCAACGCGCGTAGACTTTTGGACCTACCGGATGATGTGCAAAATGGGCGACCTGGCCCATAGCTTACTCCCGGTACTGGATGCCAAAGGCTTTTGCGTGCAAAGCATAAACTTTCCAAAGCTTATCAATACCGAGCTGGCGGGGCAGTTTAACCTGCAGCTCAATTCTTCCATCATGATCGGGCTCATCGTTGGTGTGCCTTATTTGGTTTATGAGATATGGCGTTTCATCAAACCTGCATTGCATGACAAAGAGCGCAAAGCCGCCAGTGGTTTTGTATTTTATTCATCGTTTTTGTTCTTGCTGGGTGTGCTTTTCGGGTATTATGTGGTTACACCCTTATCCATCAGGTTCTTCGCCAATTACAAAGTGAGTGATGATATTGTAAACATGTTTAGCACTGATTCGTTTATTTCATCCGAAACGATGCTCATCCTGCTCGCAGGGATTGTTTTCCAGCTACCTATTATTGTTTACATATTATCAAGCCTTGGCATACTTACCCCTGCGTTTATGCGCAAAACCCGCCGTCACGCTATTGTACTTATACTGGTTTTAGCGGCTATAATAACTCCCTCACCAGATGCGCTTACGATGCTGGTTGTTGCCATGCCGTTATATTTATTATACGAGTTTAGCATCAGGGTTTCAGCAGTGGTACAACGCAGGCGTGAGAAAAAGTTAGCTGAGGAAGCCTAGTTAATTTGATGATTTGTTAATTTGATAATTTGAAGATGTGAACTGCAATATTTTTAATTTTCAAATTAACACATTTTCAAATCTTCAAATTAATCATTTTCAAATCACCAAATTTTCAAATTGAACACATGAAAACAGGATTAAAAATAGCAATAGGCGGCGATCATGCCGGGTTTGAATACAAAAAGGCAATTATTGAGGCATTGGCCAGTAACGAAGTAAAAGATTTCGGGCCATACTCGGATGCCTCATGCGATTATCCTGATTTTGCACACCCTGTAGCTTTGGCTGTTGAAAGCGGCGATTTTGATTTTGGGATCGTGATTTGCGGCAGCGGCAACGGCGTGGCCATCACCGCCAATAAACACCAGGGCATCCGCGCGGCCATTTGCTGGAACGAAGAACTTGCCGAGCGCGCACGCAGCCATAACGATGCCAATATACTGTCGTTACCGGCACGGCATATCCCGCTTGACCTGGCTAAAAAGATCACCGAAATTTTTCTGGAAACAGCTTTTGAAGGTGGCAGGCATGCAACAAGGGTGGGTAAAATAGCTTGCTGAAAATTAAATAAACGTTGCCTTAGTGTCCCTCTGTGCTTCCTTAGTGGACTTTGTGGTTAATTTTTTACCGCAGAGAAACAGAGAAAGCGCAGAGGGCCGCAGAGGAGTTTATTTTATTAAAAAACTTTCAGTTTTATTTGGAATAAATTGATTTTCGACGCTACCACTTCTCATTTTACCTCATAAATAGCTAACTTCGCAATTATGGGTATTGCTTCCGAAGAATTCCTGGTTACGTCCGAAGAAAAGGCCTTCGACATGAGGCACCGGCGCATTATCAATTACAATATTGGTAAATATGACGCCGCAGTTGAACGGGGGCTTTCGCGCCTGATTAACCTGGAGAATGCTAAACGCAAGGGCCATGTGCTTAAATGGCGGGTAATGGAAAACCTGGACAAGTACCTGCCCGAATTTGAGGCCAACTTCCAAAAACGCGGTGGCAAAGTAATTTGGGCCAATGATGCCGAAGAAGCCAACCGCGAAATCCTGAATATTCTAAAGAAAGCCAATGTTAAAACCGTCGTAAAATCAAAATCGATGGTTACGGAAGAAATTCAGCTGAATGAATTCCTGGAACATCATCATATCGAATCGGTAGAAACAGACCTGGGCGAATATATTGTACAATTGCTGGGGCAAAAACCCTATCATATTGTTACCCCGGCCATGCATCTTTCAAAAGAAGATATTGCCAAGCTATTTAACGAACGCTTTGGCACCCCGCTTGATGCCACCCCCGAACAGCTTACTCAAAAAGCAAGGGAACTGCTTCGCGACGGGTATGTAACTGCTGACGCCGGTATTTCGGGTGCAAATTTTATAATTGCTGATACCGGCAGCATAGCCATCACCGAAAACGAAGGCAACGCCCGTTTGTGTACGGCATTCCCGAAAATACATATTGCCGTAGTGGGTATCGAAAAAGTTATCCCTTCGATAGCTGATCTCGACCTGTTTTGGCCGATGCTGGCCACACACGGCACGGGGCAAAATCTGACCGTTTATAATACTATTTTAAGCGGCCCGCGCAAACCCGAAGAAACCGATGGCCCCGAAGAAATGTACGTTGTGCTATTAGATAACGGCCGGACTAACCTGCTTGCCCAAAAAGAACAGCGCCAGGCGCTCTATTGCATCCGCTGCGGCGCTTGTTTAAATGCCTGCCCTGTTTACCAAAATATAGGCGGCCATACTTACGAAACTACCTATAGCGGCCCGATAGGCTCCATTATCACCCCGCACATGAACGGGATGGCCGAGTTTAAACACCTGAGTTATGCATCCAGCCTTTGCGGGAAATGCACCGAGGTTTGCCCGGTAAAAATCGACATCCATAAAATGCTGCTGCTGAACCGTCGTGATGCGGTTAACGAACAATTAGTTACCTCCGCTGAAAAATGGGGTTGGGTGGCCTGGAAAAATGGAATGCTTAAACGCAAAATGATGGATTTTTTCAGCGGGAAAACCAAAAACTTCTTCCTCAAAAGATTCTTCAAAAAAACCTGGGGTAATCTGCGCGAAATGCCCAAAGTAGCCGATAAATCCTTCAGTCAGCAATGGATGGACAGGAATGGGGGGTAGACATTAGTGCGGAAGTCGGAATGTGGATTGCGGAATGTTAAAGGAGTTTAACCTCATTAATAACAAAGGCTGACGTTTTTTTTCACGCTTCTCCTTATCGTAATCAAGCGGCACTAAATGTACATTAACCAATTCCGCATTCGACAATCCGCATTCCGCAATTAAATAAATTCCGCATTCGGCAATTCGCATTCCGCATTGCCTCAGTGTTTATTCCCAAACCCAAATTCCTTATAAGTGTTTGGCACCTCGTCCGAACTGCTGAAAGGGAAGGTGTAGCTGGTCCACCAGCTTACATAGTCGGCATCTTTATCGGCAGTGGGTTCAACGTGCACGCTGCGTAACATATAAATACCTTCGCGGCTCATGGTAATGGTTATTTCGCCCTTGTTATCAGTAATGTAATTTTGCGAATAAACATTCCCTCCCAACGATTTAATATACAAGGTAACAGTTTCACCTTTGGCAGGTTTTCCTTTAAACAGCAATTGCGCAACCAGGTCCTCACCGTAATGCTTATCGTAAGGGTCATTTTTCAAAATCAACTCGCTGGGTTGGCCGAGCACTTTCTCATAGTCGCTGCCATCGTGGTTGTCGACCGAAAATAGCGTCTTCATATAACGGGCAAATTTCTCCTTCACCCTAAACTGGTTGCCATTTTTTACCTTATCGGCCAGTTTGTCAAAACCAAGGGTTGTCAAAAAATCCGCATATGTATCGCGCGACGAATTGCTATGATCAACATCAGTGGTTACCGAAATTAAAGATTGGCCTATATTTTCCATCGGGTAATTCGTCAGCAAAGCGGCGCTGTCTTTAGCTATGCTTAACAGGTCGGTCTTCTTTTTCCCCGAATAGATCGCAAATGAGGTGATCTTTCCGCTGTGCGCACTCAATTCGCTTTGCTTCATAAACTGATCGCCTTCAATAAGGTGCAGGTTAAGCTTATCGCCTTTGTGCATAAAATAGTTTTCGGGCAGCAAAAAATAGTCGTGCGTTGTAGCGGCTATGCCAATTGCTCCGGCTAATATCAGTAGGATCAGGGGTATGCGTCTTGTTTTGGTGTTCATTTGTTTAGTGGTTCAATAGTTCATTGGGTTTTTGCTGATTAACTAAATAACCCAAAATGCCAATTAACAATTACAGGCTGCAATTTATAATTTTGTTTAGTAGTAAACGAAAGCTGTTTGTAAAGTATTTGCATATTTCATGATGGAAATATTGAGCTATTTACTAATGAACAAATGAGCTAATGAACCAGTGAACCATTTAACAAATTGTGTAGTTTTGCCTGATGATTTTCGATCGAAAAAACCTGAATAATAACCAACTTATTGATCTTTACTCCAGGCTGCTGTGGCCCAGGATGATTGAAGAGAAAATGCTGATCCTGTTACGGCAGGGGCGCATAGGTAAATGGTTTTCGGGTATAGGGCAGGAAGCTATTGCTATTGGCAGTACCATGGCGATGAACAACGACGAATACATCCTCCCCATGCACCGCAACCTTGGGGTTTTCACCGCGCGGGATATTCCGCTTTCACGACTAATGGCGCAATGGCAGGGAAAGGCTTCGGGCTTTACAAAAGGACGCGACCGTTCCTTCCATTTTGGTACACAGGAGTTTAAGATCATCGGGATGATATCGCACCTGGGCCCTCAAATGGCCCTGGCCGATGGTATTGCTTTGGCCGATGTTTTAGGCAATCGCAATAAAGCCACCCTGGTATTTACCGGTGAAGGCGCCACCAGCGAGGGCGATTTTCACGAAGCGCTTAACATTGCCGCGGTATGGAACCTGCCGGTGATTTTTTTAATAGAGAATAACGGCTACGGGTTATCGACTCCCGTGAACGAACAATATAAGGCCCGGCAATTGGTGGATAAAGCCATTGGCTACGGGATGGAGGGCCGCCGTATCGATGGCAATAACATACTGGAAGTTTACCACACCATCCACGATCTTGCCTCTTCTATGCGGCACAAACCGCGACCGGCCCTGGTGGAATGCATGACCTTCAGGATGCGCGGACACGAAGAAGCATCGGGCACTAAATATGTTCCGCAATACCTTTTCGATTTCTGGAAAGAAAAAGACCCGCTGGCCAATTTTGAAAAATACCTGATCGACGAACACGTGCTGCGCCCCGAGTGGTTGCCGCAAATGCGTGCCGAGTTTACCGCCCTGATTGAAAGTGAAATTGAAAAGGCCTTCAGCGAACCTGATATTATCCCTAATGTAGAAACCGAGGTTGCCGATATGTACAAACCTTCCAACCTCCCAACAATCAAACTTTCCGACAATAAAACAACCAAACGCTATATCGATGCCATCAGCGACGGCCTGAGGCAAAGTATGCGCAAGTTTGATAACCTGGTGATTATGGGCCAGGACATCGCCGAATATGGGGGCGCGTTTAAAATAACACAGGGCTTTGTAGAAGAGTTCGGCAAAGCAAGGGTACGCAATACGCCTATTTGTGAGTCCGGCATTGTAGGCGCTGCTATGGGTCTTGCGCTTAATGGCTACAAGGCCGTAATGGAGATGCAGTTTGCAGATTTTGTTACTTCGGGCTTTAACCAGGTGGTAAATAACCTGGCCAAAACTTATTACCGCTGGGATCAGCCGGTTGATGTGGTTATCCGCATGCCTACGGGTGCAGGTACAGGCGCGGGGCCGTTCCACTCGCAAAGTAACGAGGCCTGGTTTACCAAAACACCCGGCCTTAAGGTGGTTTACCCGGCTTTCCCGGATGATGCCAAAGGGTTGTTAATGGCCGCCATTGACGACCCGAACCCGGTAATGTATTTTGAACATAAATACCTTTATCGCAGCAACAGTGGCGAAGTGCCTGAGGGTGATTACTATGTGGAGATAGGTAAAGCCAAAGTGATACAGGAAGGCTATTTAGCCAGCATAATCACCTACGGACTCGGGGCACACTGGGCTATGGAATATGCCGCCAAACACCCGGATCTATCTATCGAAATAATCGATTTGCGGAGCCTGCAGCCCTGGGATAAAGAAGCGGTTGAAACAAGCGTTAAAAAAACAGGCCGCGCCCTTATTCTTCATGAAGACACCCTGACCAACGGCTTTGGCAGCGAAATAGCAGCCCATATTGCAGAACATTGTTTTAGCAGCCTCGATGCACCGGTTATGCGCTGCGCCAGTTTGGATACTGCCATACCCATGAACAAAGCACTGGAGGATCAGTTTTTAGCCAAAGCCCGTTTGGCTGAAATGATGGAAAAGCTATTGACTTATTAAATTCCGGGTTTTAAAACACCACATTAAAGCCCACGTAATAGTTGCGCGGCGCAGCTGCGTTGTAATAGCGCCCGCCAAAAGCGTTCAGGTCATCGCCGAGGCTGTATTTCTCGTTCAGCAGATTGTCAATGCCGACATACAGGTCTAAATGGCTTTTTGCGCTCAATTTATGCTGCCAGCCGGCTTTGGCCTGTAACAAGTTATATTGCGGGGCATATACCGTGTTACCATCGTTAAGTGGAATGCGCGCCGTGTAGTTATGCTCGACGAATAAATAAAATGATTGAGGTAGTTTTAACTGGAAACTGGTTACAATTACTTGTTCCGGCACCCCTGTCAGCTGATTACCTGCATAGTTATTGGTGGCATCATGATAATCGCTGCTGAACCTGAAACGATCGAAAGTAATGGATTCATTAAACTGCAATCCCCTGATAAAGCCCGAATTGCCCTGGCGGATAATCCAATCCGTAAAATATATTTCTACCCCGGGTTGATTGGTGCCCCCCGCATTAATATAATACTGGGTTTCGTCGGCGTTAAAACGCGGTACAATAGCATTTTTAAGGTGATAATAAAAAATCGAGGCATCCAAAAACATGCTTTCATCTTTATTGCGCCAACGCAGGCCTGTTTCGTAGTTCCAGCCATCCTCGGCTTGTAAATTAGGATTAATGGCATGATCGGTCGGGCGTATTTCGGCCGTAGTTGGTGTTGAATAACCGCGGCTTACAGATGCCCGCCAAACAAAATTATTGGTAATTTGGTAGGCCAGCGCTATGCGGGGCATCAACCGCGGCGAAAAGTTCCGGTCGGTATAAGCAGCTTCAGCATTCGGATAAACGTTCAGGAATTTGTAATCATAAAAGTTAAGGCTCAACGCTGCCTCCACATGAAAGTTAGTATCTATATCAGCAACTAAACGGCCAAAGAAAAAATGCTGATTGGTGTTTATTTTATCCAGCGTTTGTGCCGTATCCCTCACCCCGCTACGGTTGCCATAATTGTTTATGTCCGAATTGGTTTGCTGCCATTCCAAACCAAAATTGGTTTTCCATTTAAATTTCGGGGCATCCTTGCCGCTGTACTCAAAATAAGTGCGGAAACCATAAGTACCTTCGTAGCGGTTCTCGTAATCGGTGATAAAGGGGTTGGCAAAATTAACGTATGTTCCAAAAACCGATAACACGTTCCGGAAATGATCATTAAAATGATATTCATTTACAGCGCCGCCGAATAGTATTTTTTGATAGATACCCGCATGTTGCTGCAGGGAACCGGGTAGTGTTTTAGTAGGCTGGCGCGCTTCCCATGGAGCGGCATTATATTGTGCCAAATTCAGGCCGCCGGGCGTTTCATAGCTCAAATCCGAATAAAAGCCGAGGATCTTAAAATCATCTCGAGTATTATACGTCCAGTTGTTTACCGCCTGGATATAGTGGCGCTGCATATAACTGTTTTGGCGGTAGCCGCCATAACTTTCATAAGCCTGGTTTAAGTTTAGCTGGTAATTACCTGATTTATTTTGCAGGGCGGTATTTTCATGGATCAATCCATACGAACCACCATTTAAACCGGCCGACAAATAGCTGCTGTCGGCATGGCGGTTTACCGGGCTCAGTAAAACCACCCCACCAGAGTTGGCGCCAAACAAACTGCCATCGGGGCCTTTAAGCACTTCCATGTTATGGATGCTGTTAAAATCGATGGCATTGAGGTAGGTATTTCCACCCGCGTCTGTCAGGGGGATTTCGTCGTAATATATTTTAACATCGCGGATGCCGAATGGTGAGCGTAATAAACTGCCCCGGATTGACAGGCGATAACTGCCCGGCGAGCGCTCTTCGGCACGCACACCCGGCTCGCTGTTGAGTACCGAAACAAAGGAATTTTCGGGTTGTACATTAAGTTGCTGCTGGCCTATGACGCTAACCGATGCAGGGCTGCTCAACACCGGCTGTTCCGAAAGGTATGCCTTAATGGTTACCGCTTTTAATTGTTTTACAGTATCTTTTTTAGGCGCAGGCTGATTTTGCGCCAGGATGCTGGTTACAGTAGTAAAAACAAGAAATAAGGTAACGTATATCTTAACCATAGGCTTTAATCAGGGACACAAAAGTAGCTTTTTTTGTGAAAAGGCTATTCTATTTATTTGAAAAAGAACGGGTTTACATGTAGGTATAATCATATCGTAGTGTAATTAAACCAGCTGTTTTAACGTAAGCTAGTATTTGAAACGGTGCATCAATATTAGCTGAAATGTAGTTTTGAATTGGCAGGCGTAATCGTTATGTTTGTTTATCAGAAAGGCATTTTTTGATAATTTGCTGCCCCGCATTTTTCAAGTAATAATTGTTTAATGAAAAGCTGTTTAAAGACAGTTAATTTATCAATGCGGCCAATTTTTTTAAAAACAGTTATACTACTTATTCTAACGGGTGTAGCTTTTAATTTTCGCACCTATGCCCAAACCTGTAATGGCAGTTTAGGCGACCCGGTAATTAACCAAAATTTTGGAGCGGGAACAAATCCCGGAACGGCGTTACCTTTTGGGGTAACCAATATGACTTTCACCCAAAACAATTGCCCGAACGACGGGTTTTATACCATATCCAACAGCCTTGTTGACCCCGGCAACTGCCACCCCTATACCTGGTACAACGTAAAAACCGATCATACGGGGAACCCCAACGGCTATATGATGATTGTTAATGCATCCTATGAACCCAGCATCTTTTTTATACAGCAGGCAAATGGGCTATGCCCAAACACAACTTATGAGTTTTCGGCTTATGTATTAAACTTATGTATCCCATCGCTCATTACAGCATCTTACACGCAACCCGATATTACTTTTTCCATTGAGACCACCTCGGGGCAGGTTTTACAATCCTACTCAACCGGCGAAATCTACCCCAGTCCGTACAATGCCGGCCCAACATGGATAAAGTATCCCATTTATTTTACTACCAACAACGAGACATCAGTCGTTGTAAAAATGACGAACAATGCCCCGGGGGGTAACGGCAACGATTTTATTATTGACGATATTACCTTCAGGGCCTGTGGACCCATCATCGAATCGGGCTTTGCATCGGTTACCGGCCCCCGCGGACAAAGCCTGTGCGAAGGCAGTTCGGCCAATTTTGTGTTGAAGGCGCAGGTGATAGCCAACACTCCGCCTTCGTACCAATGGCAAAGCAGTACGACTACAACACCATGGACGGATGTTCCCGGCGGTACCGGCCCATCGTTAAACATATCGTTTACCAACGCAAAACCCGATGTTTATCAATACAGGCTTGGTGTATCAAACGGCTCGGCAATAACCGATGTAGGCTGCCGTGTATACGCCCCGCCCTTAACGGTATGGGTAAATCCAACACCAGTTGTATCCCCCTTTCCCCCTCAAACCGTTTGCGAAGGGCACCAGTTAAAGCTTACGGCCACCGGCGGAAGCACCTATATCTGGACTGGCCCCAATATGGCGCCGACTAACCAAAATCCGCTTATCATTAATAATGTGACAACGGCAAACGCCGGAACTTACCAGGTTGTGGCTATGTCTGACAGTGGGTGTGTTGCGCCGGCGGTACAGGCGCAGGTTAATGTGATACCGCAGGTAGTGGCGCACGTAAGCTATACATCAACGGCCATTTGCACAGGCCAGAGTACCCAGCTATCGGCCTCCGGCGGCTTATATTATAAATGGACGCCATCCACAGGGCTCGACCATGACGATATACCCAATCCCACTGTCTCCCCGTCCGAAACCACCACTTATACAGTCCACGTGGGCAATGGCGGCTGTACCGATAGTACGCAATCGGTCACGGTAACGGTATATCAAAATCCGGTTGCCGATGCAGGCAGTAAAATAACGTTATTTGAGGGCCAGTCGGCGAAATTAGATGGCATAGTTAAAGGCGATAATATTACCGGTTACTCATGGAGCCCTGCAACTTTCCTGAGCGACCCAACTATACTTACGCCGGTAACCACGCCGACACATGATATTACCTATACGTTGACAGCCACATCGCAATCCTGTGGCACCGCAACAAGCCAGGTTTTTGTGCGGGTTTTTGAAAAAATTATTATACCAAGTGCATTTTCGCCCAATAACGATGGCATTAATGACTATTGGAATATCGCCAAGCTGACCACTTACCCGGATTGCTCTGTTTTGGTTTATAATCGTTACGGGCAGCAGGTATTTCAAAGTGTGGGTTATGGCAAAGCATGGGATGGCACTTTTAATGGTGCAGCCTTGCCGGTTGGCACCTATTATTACATTATCGACCTTAAAAACAATATACCCAAAATATCGGGATGGGTGGTTATTATCCGATAGCAAGATTATCCATCTTATATTTTTATCGACCAATTAAATAATTAGTTTTGATGTTGCACCTTTTATAACGCTTACTTTAATGCGGCCAATTACCCCCGGATATTGCTTCCTGATTACCTGTTTGTTATTTACAATGAACAGCCGGGCGCAAACCCAGCAGCAAACCTGCAACGGCAGCCTGGGTGATCCGGTTATTCACCAGGATTTTGGCTCGGGCACTAATCCTGGCGGGCCGCTGGCAGCTGGAATTACGGACATGCTTTATAGTACTGATAATTGCCCGGTGGATGGATCGTACACCATTGCAAACAGCCTTACAGGTTCAGCCAATACGCACCCATATACCTGGCACAATGTTACCGCCGATCATACCGGCAACCCTAATGGTTATTTCATGATCATTAATGCCAATTACAATCCGAGTGTTTTTTTTACCCAAACGGCCAACGGTCTTTGTCCCAATACTTATTATTTTTTCTCGGCTTATATCCTAAACCTGATGATACCCGGGCCTATCACCGCTACTTTTCATCACCCTGATATTACTTTTTCAATTGAAACAACCTCGGGCGCAGTTTTGCAAACGTTAAATACCGGAACCATAGAAGCGCTATCGTCACCGAAGTGGGTGCAATATGGCGTAGGGTTTACCACCCCGGCAGATGTAACCGACGTGGTTGTAGTGATGACCAATCACGGCGAGGGCGGTAACGGCAACGATTTTTTATTGGACGACATTACTTTCCAGGCCTGCGGGCCTATTATTAAAGAGGGCTTTGGATCAACTAACGGCCCATCAAGCATTAGCCTTTGCCAGGGCAGCAATGCTACCAATATTTTACAAACCCAGGTGGTGGGCAATGGTACACCAAGCTACCAATGGCAATCAAACAATAACGGAACCGGATGGGTGGACATGAACGGCGAAACCAACAGTTCGCTCACGGTTGTTACAACAAACGCCGCCCCCGGTGTTCACCAGTACCGGCTTGGGGTGGCAAACGGTTCGGCTATCAGTGTGGTAAGTTGCAGGGTTTATTCGCCCCCTTTAACTATTTATGTAAACCCGCTCCCGGTGGTACCGCCTATTGGCGATCAAACGGTTTGTGAGTCTCACACATTACAGCTGACGGCACAGGGCGGCGCCGGTTATGTCTGGACGGGGCCCAATATGTCGCCAACCTCGCAAAATCCGCTCGTTATTAATAATGTCACGCCGGCAAATGCCGGCCTTTATTCGGTAGTGGCGCTTTCCGATAGTGGCTGCACGTCGGCCCCGGTTAAAGTTAATGTGAACGTGATTCCCATCGTTGTTGCTACTGTTAGTAACCCTGCTATAACCATTTGTGCCGGCGACAAGGCTCCGCTGGCAGCCTCCGGCGGCTTATATTATAAATGGACGCCGTCAACCGGGCTTGACCACGATGATATACCCAACCCCATCGCCAGTCCACTCACAACAACAAAATACACGGTACATGTGAGCAACGGCGGCTGTACCGACAGCTCCAAAACAGTAACGGTAACGGTAAATCAAAACCCGGTTGCCGACGCGGGCAGCCCGATTGTTTTATTTGAGGGGCAATCCGCCACATTAAAGGGTAACGTAACCGGCGACAATATCACCAGCTACTCCTGGAGCCCGACAACTTTTTTGAGCGATCCTAATTCGCTCACACCAATAGCTACCCCAACAGATAATATTACCTATACTTTAACGGCTATATCGCAAACATGTGGCACAGCAACGAGCAGTGTTTTTATAAGAGTTTATAAAAAGATCATTGTGCCTAACACTTTTTCACCCAATAACGATGGCATCAATGATCACTGGAATATCGAAGCCCTGTTCACTTATCCCCAATGTTCAGTTTTGGTATATAACCGGTACGGGCAGCAGGTTTACCAGAATGTTGGCTATGCCAAACCCTGGGACGGTACTTTCAACGGTTCGCCCCTGGCGCCGGGCACCTACTATTACATCATCGACCTGAAAAACAATACGCCAAAAATTACCGGCTGGGTATTGCTGGTGAGGTAAGCATCTGCCGTTTATTATTTTCCAAAAAAGTAATTTACACCCACAACCTGGGGTTGATTGTTAAAGCCAAAATAACCTCCCCGCGTTGCTGGATCGCACATTGCAGTATTATGGCTTTGAAAATTCCGGAATGCCGACAATCATTAAATTACCGTGAATGTAAAGCGTGGAATTGTGTAATTACCCAAACGATGACTGCCCCTATTACGGCAATCCCTATTGCTTTGTATGCGCCTTTAATTTTGGTCGGATTATTTTTTGCCGTATCAGTGGCCGATATGCCGTTTACAATGCCGGCAATGTTTTGAATATCTTCTTCCTTGTACTCGGCGTCTTTAATTTTCTTTTTTAACGCGGGAGTCATCATGCCTGATTTTACAGCGGCATCGTAAAGCTGTCCTTTAAAAGCCTGCTCGTAAACAGTTTTGCCGGAATAGTCGTCCTGTACTTTGTTCCAGTACACCCGGTAAACCAATTCGGTTGGCGTGGCATTTAATGCATTCGCTAAAAAAAACCTGGTTTTTAAAGCGTCTGTATAGGAAAAAATAATCATGTTTTTGCCCTCCTGCAAAACCTTTAAAAATACGGTCTGGCGTTTATAACTGGTGTCTCTGCCTAGACCCATTTTATTAATGGCTGTGTTTGTATTATCTGCCGAAACAGGCCCCGAATAGCTTACAAACTCGGCCAAATGGCCGACCTGTGCGCTAAAATACCGGATATCTCCAGGCGAAAGCGTAACCGGGTTAGCAGAGGCATCCTGTTTAAACAATATAGTCTCAGGGTTATTTTCCCATTCGCGGTAATCAATAAATCCGCGCAGCGTATCGCCCTTAAAATTAACAACCACACCGGGCTGGAAGTTCGATTGTGCAAACAATAAAAATGGCGAAAGAGCAAGCAATGCCAGCAGGGGTAAAAAACGTTTCATCAATCAGGTTATTGGATAGGATTTACGGGTAAATATATGTTTTAAATTAAAAAAACAATTAATTGAGACTGAAAATAAATTGCCTTTTTACCAAAATGGTTTAAATAATACCCCTACATTTAAACATGCATGACGAACAGCATTTAAGAAGCTCAGATACCATACGCGACATCGTGATCGGGATGTCCGACGGTTTGACGGTGCCATTTGCCTTAGCGGCAGGCCTGAGTGGCGCTATCAGTAAATCGGGCATTGTGGTTACCGCAGGCATTGCCGAAATTGTTGCCGGCTCCATAGCCATGGGTTTGGGTGGTTTTTTGGCCGGACGTACCGAACTTGACCATTACAACGCCGAGTTAAAACGGGAATACGACGAAGTGGAACGGGTGCCCGAACAGGAAAAAGCCGAAGTAAAAGAAGTTTTTGCTGATTTTGGGTTGTCGGTTGCTTTACAAGATCAGATTGCAGATGAAATGGCAAAGGATAAAGATAAGTGGGTTGATTTTATGATGCGGTATGAACTCGGCCTGGAAAAACCACAGGCCAACCGCGCGTCGCAAAGCGCCATTACCATAGGTATCTCGTATATTGTGGGCGGTATTATCCCGCTGTCGCCATACTTTTTTATCGCCGAATCGCAGCGGGCCTTACTTTATTCATGCGCCATTACCATAGTTTGCCTTTTTGTATTCGGATATTTTAAAAGCAAGGTGACCGGGCAGCCGGTAGTTGCCGGCGCCTTCAAAGTATTGTTCATCGGTGCCCTGGCTGCCGCCGCTGCATTTGTTATGGCGAAGCTGATAAATGGCGCTTAGGGGTTAGAGACTAGTTAATTGGAGATTAGAGATTAGGGATTAGTCCGAAAGTCAGTAAAGTCCGAAAGAAACTGCAGCCAATTATTAAGTCGCGCTCAAATCAGCGCGATCTTAAAATGAAATCAGTGTAATCACACAAAAATAATCGGTGAAATCCTAAAACAAAATAAATTTATCCATCTGCTCGTCGGTAAACTGCAGGGTATCCGGTTTAAACAGGTTGTTGTTTTCGTCGAGTTCCTGTTTTATAGTTGAAATATGGATTTTTAAGGGCATTACATGCAGGTGCAAATAATGGCAAACCCCTGTAAAATGATCGATACCGCGAATGTTACCGTATTTGCCGGAGGACAAGCCGGTTAAAGCAGCCTTTTTTTCATAAAAACTATCCGGGAAATCGCAGGCATCAATAAACGCCTTTAACACGCCGGGGAAGCTGCCGTTGTATTCGGGTATAATGAATAAAAATTTGTCGGTTTTTGTTATGATCTCCTGTATGGGTTTAAATGCCTCGCTTCGTTTTCCGTAAAAATCACTTTCAATTAAAGTGGCAGGCAATTCTGTTAACGATAGCAACCCGGCTTCCATTCCCTTTTCGGCTAATCTTTTTTGATAATACTGAGCCAGTCTGTATGTCCAGCTGCCGGGGCGGTTTGTGCCTGATATAATAGTAACCATGTATTACGTATGAGTTGGTGAATTAGTGAATTAGTGATTGAGGGAGGGATAGACGGGTTGGGTGATGCATCGCCCTTCAACTATTAAACATACCGGCATCCCAGGCACAATTAAAACAAACGCAAATTAACTCAATAAATCAATAACTCGCTAATTCACCCAATCACCAATTCGTCAATTATTGTTTGTAAATAGGGCAAACCTGTGGATTTCCTAATTGTTTAAATGCGTATCTTTACGGCGGATAAATATCGGATGACAGAAAAGGCATCCGTGCACTATTTTACCAGCTCAAAAACCTTTTTATAAAAATTTTTAATATAAAATGAGTAAAATTATTGCTTTAGCTAACCAGAAAGGCGGTGTTGGCAAAACCACTTCGTCTATAAACCTGGCTGCAAGTTTGGCCGTATTAGAATACCGCACCTTATTGGTTGACGCTGATCCGCAGGCCAACTCCACTTCGGGTATAGGGTTTGATCCCCGGAATATAAAAAACAGCATTTACGAGTGTATCATTAACCAGGTTGACCCGCGCGAGGCTATTCAAAAAACCGAAACGCCAAACCTGGACCTGCTGCCTGCGCACATTGACCTGGTAGGTGCCGAAATTGAAATGATTAACCTGACCGACCGCGAATATAAAATGAAAGCGGTACTGGATATTGTAAAAGATAATTATGATTTCATCATTATCGATTGCTCGCCTTCATTGGGTCTTATCACTATCAATGCTTTAACCGCTGCCGATTCGGTGATCATTCCTGTTCAGTGCGAATATTTTGCATTGGAAGGTTTGGGAAAATTGCTGAATACGATAAAAATTGTTCAATCAAGGCTGAACCCACAACTCGAAATAGAAGGCATCTTACTTACAATGTATGATGTAAGGCTCCGCCTGTCGAACCAGGTAGTTGAAGAGGTAAGGACTCATTTTGAAGACATGGTATTTGATACCATTATTCAGCGTAACACCCGCTTAAGCGAGGCGCCAAGCTTCGGTATATCGGTAATTATGCACGATGCAACCAGTAAGGGCGCCATTAACTACCTCAACCTGGCGCGTGAAATACTGAGAAAAAATGGTTTAGTTAAAACCGAGGCAGCCGTAACCATAGAAACAGCATAACAAATGAGTGCAGAGAAAAGAAACGCCTTGGGAAGAGGGTTAAGCGCGTTGCTGAATGATACTGAAAACGTACAACAAAATAAAAGTAATGCGCCCGCGGTATCTGAAGTTAAAAACGCGGGTTCCGTTAACGAGATAGCATTAGCAGAAATTGAAACCAACCCGTTTCAGCCACGAACAGATTTTGAGCCACAAGCTTTAGCCGAGTTATCCGATTCGATAAAACTACAAGGCCTTATACAGCCCATTACGGTTAGGCGCATGAGCGCGAACAGCTACCAGCTGATTTCGGGCGAACGTCGTTTCCGCGCATCAAAACTGGCCGGACTAACCCATGTGCCTGCTTATGTCCGTACTGCCAATGATCAGCAAATGCTTGAAATGGCGCTTATCGAGAATATTCAACGTGAAAACCTGAATGCCATCGAAGTAGCTTTAAGCTTTCAGCGGATGATTGAGGAGTGTAACCTTAAACAGGAAGAACTGGGCGATCGCGTGAGCAAAAACCGCTCTACCGTTACCAATTATCTGCGCCTGTTAAGATTGCCGCCGGGTATACAGGCTGCCATCCGCGATGGGCAAATCAGCATGGGCCATGCGAAAGCACTGTTAACGCTGGACGACCCTGCCAGGCAGTTGTTTTACCACCAGATGATTGTTAAAGACGGCCTGTCGGTACGTGCGGCTGAGGAAATGGTGCGCAATACGCAGCAACCCCGTGCGAAAACCGATGCCAAACGCGCCGAACCTGTTTCATTCCAGATACAAAAGATACAGGACGACCTGGCGTCGAAATTTAGCACACGAGTTAAACTTAAAGTAAACAGCCAGGGAAAGGGCGCCATTGAAATCCCGTTTTTATCACAGGATGATTTGGGCCGCATTCTCGAAATTCTGGAGTGGTAAAATATCGCTTCTCTTTTTCCGTTTGCTTCTTAAAGTAAAAAATGTATAAATATTTTCTTGTAATCTGGTTATTCACGCTGTGCGGTTTCACAGCATCGGCGCAACAACCGGATACCACTTCAAAAACAGCCATCAAACAAAAGGCCAAAGATACTTTGGTCTCTACCAGGCACGACACCATAAAAGCACGCGCCTTTATCCCTAAGGTAAAAAAAGAGCGGGTTTATCATCCCGATAGTAACCACAGTCCGCATCTGGCGGTAATGCGTTCCTTAATGGTTCCGGGCTGGGGCCAGCTATATAATCACCAGTGGTGGAAAGTACCTGTTATTTATGGGGGTATAGGGCTTTTGGGGGTGGCCATTATATATAATAACACCTATTATAAGGAGTTCCTGGCACTATCAAAATACAGGGAGTTCGGCACAACGCCACAACCTACCGATAAATATTACTCGCAGGCGATAGCCTATCAGTCGCTGGCATCGCAGGCTCTTTATGACGCTACAGACGCCTACCGCCGCGACAGGGACCTTTGTATATTGGGCGTAGTGGGCGCCTGGGGCATTAATATGATCGACGCGTACATCGAGGCCAAGTTTATCCACAGTTACAGCGTTGACAATGACCTCTCCATGAAAGTTACCCCCGGGCTGCTTAATCAGCAAATGTTCGCACAAAATGCAAGCGGTTCCTATATTCCGGGGATAAAAATTACCTTTACGTTTTAATTGAGTGAGCTGGATGAGGTTGTATCAAAAGTACACACCCACAAAAGGTAAAAAATTAAAATTTTCAATAGTGCTCTTTGTGCATTTCTTAGTGCCCTCTGTGGTTATTTTTAACACAAAGTGCACAGAGGTTTTCACAAAGAGCATAAAGATTTAAAAAAACGACGGAATATTATTGTTGTTGATTTTCAGATGTTAACAATCCTGAAAACGTCAGTAATTAAATCTCGTTATTGTTATATGTATAAGAACTCTTAAAATGAAAATTGCACTATTGGGGTACGGAAAAATGGGCCACATGATTGAAAAGGTTGCCATTGACCGTAAGCACGAAATTGTATTGACAATTGATTACAATAACCTGCATGATCTAACCCCCGAAAACCTGGCCAAAGCGGATGCTGTTATTGAGTTTAGCACCCCGGCAACCGTACTCGGCAACATCAAAACTTGTTTTGACGCAGGCGTACCTGTAGTAGTTGGTACCACCGGTTGGTATAACGAGCTGGACAAGCTAAAACAACAATGCGAAGAAGGCAGCCACACCATGATATATGCCAGCAATTTCAGCGTTGGTGTTAATGTGTTTTTCCATGTAAATAAGGTATTGGCTAAGTTGATGAATAACTATCCTTATTATGATGTACAGGTTGAAGAGATCCATCATACCCAAAAACTCGATTCGCCAAGCGGAACAGCTATAACCATTGCCGAAGGTATTATTGAAAACCTGGAATGGAAAAAAGACTGGGTTAACGTACTTACCACCGATGTCGACGAAACTAACGGCGATAACGTTAAAAGCGACGACCTGCTGATCGAATCCTTCCGGATTGACAGCGTACCCGGAACGCATACCGTTTTATATGATTCGGAGGTTGACACCATCGAATTTAAGCACACCGCCCACAATCGGAACGGCTTTGCATTGGGCGCCGTGTTAGCTGCTGAATGGGTGCAGCATAAAAAAGGATTTTTCGAAGCAAAAGATATGTTTAATTTTAACGTCTAAAATTATCACCGTGAACGTAGTAGAATTTGTAATTGCATTTATAATATTTATCGTCCTGCCTTATGTGGGGCTTTGGAAACTATTTGAAAAAGCGGGTGAACCCGGCTGGAAAGCTATTATCCCTATCTTTAATATATACGTTATGCTAAAACTGAGCGGCCGCCCTGCATGGTGGTTATTGCTCATGTTTATCCCCGGTGTCGATTTGCTGGTAGCCATAGGCATTATTATTGATTTTGTAAAGTCGTACGGCAAATTTAAACTAAGAGAACAGGCTGCTGCCGTACTTTTGCCGTTTATATATTTCCCTAAATGGGGTTTTGACGCCGAAACAAAATACTGGGGCCCTGCAGCCAGTGCTGAGTTTAAAGAAAAACACAAAAGTCTGTTAAAAAAATCTTCAGGAAGGGAATGGACAGAAGCCATTATTTTTGCGGTGCTTGCTGCAACCCTTATCCGTACTTTTTTTATCGAGGCATATGTGATCCCAACCCCTTCGATGGAAAGATCATTACTGGTGGGCGACTTTTTATTTGTGAGCAAGGTTAATTACGGCCCGCGTACACCCATGACGCCTATTGCTTTTCCGTTTGCTCACCATACCATGCCGCTTATTGGTACCAAAGCTTATTGGGACGGCCTCGAACTGCCATATTACCGCCTGCCGGGTTTAAGCACCGTAAAAAAAGGTGATGTGGTAGTGTTTAACTACCCGCAGGATACCATAAACAACCGCCCGGTAGATAAACGCGAAAACTATATTAAACGATGCCAGGGCGCGCCCGGCGATACGTTAAGCGTAGTTGACGGCCAGGTTTATGTAAACGGGAAAGCTGCACCAAACCCTCCGGGCGAACAGATGGAATACAGCTACAAAACAACAGGCGGAGATATTAACCCCCAAATACTGGATGAACTCAGCGTGACCACCTACGAAGGACACACCCTGCCGGCCATGACCTCGGATGCGGCAAAAACTTTAAAAGGTTATTCAAACGTAAAGGATCTTACGGTTCAATTATCGCCAAAAGGCGTTTCCGATCCGCAGAACCCTGTTTTTCCGCACATGTATCCTATGCATGTACAATTAACCAAAGCCATACCAGATTACAAATGGAACGTGGACAACTTTGGCCCTATCATCGTTCCTAAAAAAGGCTGGACCGTGAAGCTTGACAGTTTAACGTTCCCGCTGTATGAACGCGCCATTGAGGTTTATGAAAACAACAAGCTGGAAGTTAAAGGAAGCGATATTTTCATCAATGGCGTTAAAACCGATAGCTATACCTTTAAGATGAACTATTACTGGATGATGGGCGATAACCGCCACGATTCAGAAGATTCGCGCTTCTGGGGATTTGTACCCGAAGATCATATTGTTGGCAAGGCCCTTTTTGTATGGATGAGTTGGGACGACAATGGCTCATTCTTCAGCAAAATTCGCTGGAGCAGGTTGTTTATGGGGATACATTAATTTTGAGTTATTGAGTTAGTGAATTAGTGAGTGGGTGAATTAGTGAGTTGGTGAATGGGTGAGTGGTGAAATTCATGAGTATAATAATTAGGAAATGGCTAACTTAATCAACTAAATCTAACTTAGTCAACTAAATCAACTCATTCCACCCAATGCTTTACCTGGTAGCTGCTCTTGTCCTCGTTTCAACCTTAGCAGGCCTTTACCGGCTGTTTGAAAAGGCGGGGCGACGCGGATGGGAAGCTTTGGTGCCTGTTTATTCCTTTTTTATCATTTTAAAACTCAGCGGCAGACCACTTTGGTGGCTGATATGGTTGTTTGTGCCCTTTTTAAATGTATTTATCGGCGTAACGGTTTATATCAGTTTTGTAAAGTCGTACGGCAAGTTTTCGGTACTACGGCAAGCCGCGGCTATATTTTTAGGATTTATTTTTCTGCCCAAATGGGGGTTTGATGATAAAACAAAGTATTTAGGCCGATACGCCACGCCAGAGTTTAAACGCAGATTGAGCGCAGGGCAACAACCATCGCAAGTAGGCGAGTGGGCCGGCGCCGTTATCTTTTCGTTGATTACAGCAACTTTCATCCGCACATTTTTTATCGAGCCCTATCTTATCCCTACTGCCTCCATGGAAAGTTCGCTGTTGATAGGCGATTATGTGCTGGTAAGCAAAATAAATTATGGCGCGCGCGTTCCTATTACGCCAGTGTCATACCCTTTTGCGCATAATACCATGCCGTATTCGTACACGCCTTCGTATTGGTCGGGCTTGCAACTGCCTTATATGCGGCTGCCCGGTTTAAGCCATGTTAAAAAAGGCGATGTGGTGGTTTTTAATTACCCAATGGAGGCTGACTCGCCCTGGTACCGGCCGGTTGACAAACGCGAAAACTATATAAAACGATGTGTGGCTGAGCCCGGCGATACCCTGAGCATATTTTACGCCCAGGTATATATTAACGGCAAACATGCGCCAAACCCGCCCGACGGACAACCGGGCTATTCTGTAACTACCGACGGAAAAAAGATTGACCCCTCTGTCTTGCGTGATCTGCACATCGACATCCGGCAGTCCATTGGCGACAGCAATACAAATTTCGAAATGCTGATGACCCGGCAATCGGCCGCGAAGTTGAAACATATTGCTGGTATTAAATCGGTGGTTGAGCTTTTGCACTTGCAGGGCTATTACGATTCGCTGATATTTCCGCATGATCCGCGTATACGATGGAACCAGGATAACCTTAGCTCCATCATCATCCCTAAAAAAGGCTGGACGGTACAACTGGATAGTTTAACCATTCCTGTTTACAAACGTGCCATTGCCGTTTATGAAAACAATAAAGTAAAGGTTACAGGTAATGATATTTTTATCAATGGTAAAAAAGCCTCGGCCTATACTTTTAAAATGAACTATTACTGGATGATGGGCGATAATCGCGACAACTCCGAAGATTCGCGATACTGGGGATTTGTACCCGAAGACCATATTGTTGGCAGGGCGCTGATGATATGGATGAGTACGGATACATCGGCAAATTTTCTGCATCAAACCAGGTGGGGAAGGTTGTTTAAGATTATAAAATAATTTCGGACCTCCATAACAATCAAGTTTACCAGTCGGGCAAAGCTCCAATTTTTGATCTAAAAAGGTTGCCTGCCGAGTGGTGATGTGATAGGCAGTGTTAACCCATGTTAACCCTTTGTTTTTTTTAATAAGTTGATTTTCAAATAGTTAAAAAGGTTAATATTGAATTGTGTTAACCCATGTTAACCCTTGTTGTGTCCTTGTTCCTTAGGCCGATGTCAATGGATCAATTTGAAACTTCGCGGCTAAGCCGTTCAAATCATTAACCACCTCATCCACCAGCGGGATGCCATTTTTCTTTCTTTCGGACATAGCTTCCAGCTCCGGTTCGCCGGGAATGATAACTTTTTGGGCAGGATCAATGGTCGAGGCTGATTTAAAGCGGGCTATCCAGTTATCCATGTGCGTTTTAAACTCATCAACCGGTCTGAAGCCATCAACCCGCATCGCACCCACAAAATGACCTATGCCGAGGCCCACAGGATCAGTCGGCGGTTCCAGAAAGGATACAAACGGGGGTACCCAGGGCCCGTAATTGGCGCCGGATAATACTGCTGAAAGAATATCAACTGTAGCGCTCAATCCAAATCCTTTGTGACTGCCATGCTCTTTGTCGCTGCCCAAAGGCAGCAGCGAGCCGCCTTTTTTTAACGCATGCGGATCGGTAGTATAATTTCCTTCGGCATCCTGTAGCCATCCCTCCGGAACTTGTTTGCCTGATCGCTGGGCAATCTCCAGTTTGCCATTTGCCGCTGCAGAAGTGGCCATATCAACAATAACAGGCGGATATTTTCCCGCAGGGAAAGCATAACACATAGGGTTGGTACCCAACAGGCGTTCATTTGAAAACGTCGGTGCCACCAGCGGACTGGCGTTAGTCATGGCAAAGCCTATCATATCTTTTTCAACCGCCATCAGCGCATGATAACCGGCAATACCAAAATGATTGGAGTTACGCACCGATACCCATCCTGAGCCATAAGTTTCTGCCTTTTTTATGGCCAGCTCCATGGCAAAGGGCGCAACTACCAGACCCAGGCCGGCATCGCCGTCAACAGTGGCTGTGGTGGGTGTTTCATGCACAATGGTGATGTTAGGGTTGGCGTTGATCCGTTTTTTCTCCCACAAACGCACGTAACCAACAAGGCGCGCCACGCCATGCGAATCGATGCCGCGGAGATCGGAGAGCAATAATACATCAGCCGCCAGGGCAGCATGCTTATCGCTGCATCCCATGGAAAGAAATATGTTTTGGGTGAAGGTGCGGAGTGTAGATTCGTGGACAATCATATTGCCCCAAACTTACGAAGTATCTCTTCCAAACTTACGAAGTTTTCAAAACTTCGTAAGTTTCTCGTGAGTTTTTAAGATCGTCCAGTAATTTAACTATCCAGTTGTTTCAAAATTTCCAGTCCTTCATCCCATTGGCCAAAGCCGGACGCGACATTGATATGTCCTTTTTCGCCAACGTTAATCAACTCACTGCCCCAATGGTCTGCAAAAAATTTAGCGCGCTCAAAGGTTACGTAAAAATCATTGGTGCTTGCAACCACAATTGACCTGAAAGGCAATTTAACCAGCGGTACGGGCATAAACCCGTTAGTGCCAGGTGGATATGTGTCCGCTTCTGTATCGCTTGGTCCAACTAATAAAGCACCCTTAATCTTCACATTAAACTTTTGCGCCCAATACGCAACTGTAGAGCAAGCAAGGCTGTGCGCAACCAGGATAATGTCGGCGGGATTGTGCTTTTTTATTTCGTTATTGATGGTTTCTATCCATTCAGTGCAAACAGGATTGTCCCATTCCTGCTGTGTAACACGCTTAAAATTGAATCGCTGTTCCCAAAGGGATTGCCAATGCTGCGGCCCAGAATTACCAAGGCCGGGAAGGATGAGGATAGTAGAATTGAAAGTCATATCTGTTAAAAATGTCGTAAACAAAATTTAAAACATGCCTTACTCCGTCAGCACCGTAAACTTAAAATCCAGCGGTTCAAAATGCTGTACCAATTCATCGATGAACCTTTGCCCCCATTTAACGTAAAAAAGACCAAAGTTTTCGGTGCGTTCCTGCAGGCTGCCGTGAGGGAAAAGGTCGTTTTTGATATGTTCAATCTGGTCAAGTCGGGTTTTGTAATTTATCTTTTCGGCTTTTACCAGTTTTTTTTCCAGGCTGTCGATGGCATGTTTTAACCTTGCCCGCACCGCTTCAGTTGAAGGGGCCAGCGAGTTATCTATTTTATATGCCCTCAGTTTCAGTTTCTCAAAAATGCCCGATAATTCGCGCCATTCATCAGCGAGGCTAAGGGTATGACCGCTGTGCTTTTTTACCCAGTTGTTTTTTATCTCGTCGGCGCTGTTAAACAAGTCGGCCGGCTCAAGCTCCATCCTTGTAATTTTAGCGGCGGTTTCCTTCCCGATAACCAGGCCGGAGTTGCGTAATATCAAAATGGGAAAATCAACCTTGTAGTAATCAAAATTTGATTTCAGCTCCAGCCAGTAAACTACCTCGGCGCCGCCACCGGTATAGGCTATATTAGGTAATATACATTCCTGGTATAAGGGCCTCATCACCACGTTGGGACTAAATCTTTCAGGGAACTGATGTATTTCTTGTTTTAATTCAGCTTCGGAAAAGCTGATGTCGCTATTTAAAACTTTGTAAACATCATCCTCAAAAACAAGCCGCTCGCGTAAACCATCCAGCAGGTAAAAAAAGTTGATCTCGCGCGGGTTAACTTGTATGTGGACACCAAGTTCAGTCAGCTTTTCATTAGTGGTACTAATATTTTTAAAGCTGTTTTGTTCGATGATATCCCGCTCGATGATGGGGGCAAACTGTTTTTTGAAGCGATGATCATCCGCATCAATTGTTACCAGGCCGTATTGCCCGAACAAGGCATTCACCAGGTATCGGGTAGCATCGGCCAGCTTATCAAAACCGGCATAGGCATGTTCCACAATTGCGGCCAGTTCATCGGCATGGTGATCAATCCCCAGGGCGCCTTTGTATTGGTTAAGCGCCTGGCGCATGGTATCCGGGTTTATACGGCCGGTCGCGCCCGATGCTTCGTACCACCAATGCACTTTTTTGCCGCCAATATTGGTATAATTTATTTCGGCGAAGTCATGATCTTCCGACGCCATCCAGTAAACCGGGACAAAGTTTTTGTCGGGGAATTGCGCTTTAAGCTGTTGCGCCAGTTTTATTACCGTTACAATTTTAAAGATAAAATAAAGCGGACCTGCAAAAATATTCAGTTGGTGACCAGTGGTTATGGTGTAGGTATTTTCGGATTTTAACAGTTCGATAGCCCCCTCTAAATCTCCCCCGGTAGGGGAGACTTTTTGAATTTTCCCTGACCCGAAGCCATATTGTTTTCTTATAACATCAACTAATATATCCCGATCGGCAATTACCTTTTTATTTTTAAGGATGCCGGCAAAGCCATCCATATCGGGCCGGTAGCTGTAAAATGGGCGGAGTTCGGGGCGGTCTTCAAGATAATCGATAACCGTGGGAGAAAATGAACCGGTGTCTTTATAGTTTATACAGGCTGATTCCATTTGATGATTTCGGAATTCGGAAGTTCGTCCCGATAGCTATCGGGAGCGGATTTAAAAAATTCCGTTTCGAATTTAGATGATTAAATCGCTAAAACAGAAATCAGGCTTACAAAAACGGATTATTTTACAATATGTCCATAAAGGTCAAAATCTTCGGCATTGTCAATCTTAACAGTTACAAAGCTGCCGATGGTGGCATAATCAATTTTGGCATCAATTAATACTTCGTTGTCAACCTCCGGCGAATCATATTCCGTACGGCCAACAAAGTAATCGCCATCCTTTTTATCAACCAAAACTTTATAGGTATTGCCTATCTTTTCCTGGTTTTTATCAAATGAAATGCCTTGTTGTATCTCCATTATCGCATCGGCGCGCTGCTGCTTTACCTCATCTGGCACATCATCCACCAAAGCGTAGGCGCTCGTTTTTTCCTCGTGCGAGTAGGTAAAGCACCCCAGGCGGTCGAATTGGGTATCCTCAACCCATTGCTGCATTTCTTCAAAATCCTTTTCGGTTTCGCCGGGGTAGCCGGTTATTAAGGTGGTGCGCATAGCAATGCCGGGCATTTTATCGCGAATGGCATTTACCAGGTCGATGGTTTTTTGTTTGGTGATGCCACGGCGCATAGATTTCAGCATATTATCGCTGATGTGCTGCAAAGGCATATCCATATATTTGCAAATATTATCGCGCTCATTCATAACATCCAGGATTTCCATTGGGAAGCCCGACGGATAGGCATATTGCAACCTGATCCATTCAATACCTTCAACATCCGATAGATTGCGCAGCAATTCATCCAGGTTACGCTTGCCATACAAATCGAGGCCGTAGTATGTTAAATCCTGGGCTATCAGTATTAGTTCCTTTGTGCCGTTTTTCGCCAGGTTTTTGGCATCGGTTACCAATTGTTCAATGGGCTGCGACAGGTGCTTGCCACGCATTAACGGGATAGCACAAAACGAGCAGGGGCGGTTGCAACCTTCGGCTATTTTAAAATAAGCAAAATGTTTTGGGGTGGTCAGCAAGCGCTCGCCTATCAATTCGTGCTTATAGTTGGCGCCCACATTGCTAAGCAGGTTTTGCAGGTCGTTGGTACCAAACCAGGCATCAACGTTGGTTATCTCAGCTTCCAGCTCGGGTTTATACCTTTCGGAAAGGCAGCCCGTAACAATTACTTTCCCAACTTTACCCTGGTCTTTTAACTCGCTGTATTGTAAAATGGTATCGATAGATTCCTGCTTGGCATTATCAATAAAGCCGCAAGTGTTTATGACGATGATATCGTCGCTGCCAACTTTATCCGCCTCGTGCACCACATCAAAGTGGTTGCCCTTCAGCTGACCCATCAGGATCTCGGAGTCGTATATATTTTTTGAACAGCCTAAAGTAACCACGTTAATGCGGGGTTTACTTTTTATTGCTGGTTCGATTGTTTTTGTTTTCATTGTGCTTATTTGTCTTGAACCATGATTTGTGGGATTTTGAGATTACCGGGATTATTGTCTGAACCATGATTTATCGGATTTTAAGATTACCATGATTTATAACTGCAGAATCAAGAAAATCCTTAAATCCTACAAATCATGGTTCAGACGTTAAATAAACTATCCACAAACGCTTGACGGTCAAACAACTGCAGATCATCTTTGCCTTCGCCTACGCCGATATATTTAACTGGTATTTTAAACTGGTCCGAAATGCCGATAACTACACCGCCTTTTGCTGTGCCATCCAGTTTGGTTAGTGCAAGGGCGTTAACTGCGGTAGCTTCGGTAAACTGTTTGCATTGCTCAATGGCGTTTTGTCCGGTTGATGCATCCAGTACCAGCAATATTTCGTGCGGGGCGCCGGGGACAACCTTTTGCATCACGTTTTTAATTTTGGTGAGCTCATTCATCAGGCCAACCTTGTTATGCAAGCGGCCGGCGGTGTCAATAATAGCTACATCATCCTCATTCGCTACTGCCGAACGCAGGGTATCGTAAGCCACAGATGCCGGATCGGACCCCATGGCCTGGGCCACTACTTTTACGCCAATGCGTTCGCCCCATAGTTGTATCTGCCCAACGGCAGCCGCACGGAAGGTATCGGCCGCACCGATGACTACTTTACTACCTGCCTGCTTTAGCTTATGCGCCAGTTTGCCAATAGTAGTGGTTTTACCCACGCCGTTTACACCCACCACCATAATTACATAGGGCTTGTGGCTGCCATATTCGAAGTTCGAAAAATCGTTGCTGTTGTTTTCGGCGAGCAGTTGCTGAATTTCGTCCTTCAGGAGGTTATTCAGTTCGGATGTGCCAACGTATTTATCGCGGGCAACGCGTGCCTGTATCCGGTCGATGATCTTGAGGGTGGTTTTAACGCCCACATCCGATGTTACCAGTACTTCTTCCAGTTCGTCCAGTACATCGTCATCAACGGTTGATTTACCGGCTATAACTTTGGTTATTTTTGAAAAAAAGTTATCCTTGGTTTTTTCCAAACCGGTATCCAGCGCCTGCTGCTCCTGCGGCGTGCTTTCCTTTTTTTTGAAAAAATCGAATAATCCCATTTTTTAATGTGCAAATATGCGGATGTGCAAATGTGCGGATTTAAATGTGGAGATGAATGAATGTGCCATTTAAATTCATCTGCTCATCGTCACATTTGTACATCATTAACACATCACAAAAAAAGCCTTCCCGTTAACACAAGATGGCTTTTGTATTTTTTATGAAAAATTAAACTTATAATTTTCCTGCAATCGCATCCTTAACGTTGTCGTTAGGAACGATTTGTTCTTTAAACGAGTAAGCACCGGTTCTTGGTGATTTGATCATTGTAATCACTTTCGAAAACTCTTTGCCTTTACCAGCTACTTTCAGTGTTGCAACTACTTTCTTTGCCATGTCTTTTAATTTTGAATTAGTGAGTTGGTGAATTAGTGATTTTTGAATGTAACCTAATCAACTAAATCAACCCAGTCAGCTATTTACTTAATTTCTTTATGAACAGTTACTTTCCTTAATACCGGGTTGAATTTTTTTAACTCAAGCCTTTCGGTTGTATTTTTTTTGTTCTTGGTGGTAATATAACGCGACATACCAGGCATGCCGCTTGTTTTATGCTCGGTGCATTCTAAAATTACCTGAACCCTGTTGCCTTTCTTAGCCATCTCTTTTTATTTATTGAGTTGGTGATTTAGTGAATTAGTGATTTGCCGTTGTAAAGATTTAACTCATTCAACCTAATCAACCATTCAACTTAATCAACCGTTATATATAACCCTTTTTTACAAATTTATTGATACAGGCAGTGATACCATTTTTGCTGATGGTTTTTACTGCTGATGTGGATACTTTTAAAGTTATCCATTTATCTTCCTCAGGAATATAAAACTTCTTAAGTTTTAAGTTTGGATGAAATCTTCTTTTGGTTTTAACGTTCGAGTTTGATACGTTATTTCCTACCAAAGATCCTTTACCTGTTAGATCACAAATTCTTGACATGACAAATCTTTTTAATCCCTTTTCTCAAAAGAGTTTGCAAATATCAGGATTTTATGTTGAAAAGGCAATAGTGATTTGAAAAATATTTTTTGAATTCTTTTTCAAATCAATTGTCCAATGTTTTAATAGTAGGTAATTTGCCGCAAAATGGTCCGACTCTCGAATTTTCCAGTTTGCAATTTGCTGTGTCCAATTCGTTTTGTCCAGTTTCCAGCCTTATCAAGGCCGGAGTATTCATATTCAACGTGATATTCAAGATTGCCGTTTTGCCCGAAGTTATCCAATGAGATCAGCTTATCATCATTATCATATTTGTATGTTCTTTTTTGCTTGACTCTATTGTTATTATCAAGATATTGATAAGTTGTTAAGTTGTTTCTTTCATCATATTGATAGATGCTTTTAAAATTCAAACTGCCGTTTTTGAAGTAACTATAATACTCCACCAAATTTCCCTTGGCATCAAATTTACCGCCGAGATTTTGATCGTTTTCGTTGCCGATTATTTCCATCTTTTCTCCCGCAGCATCGTACGTCCTAATATACTTTTCTTTAAAAAGCGTCCCGTGCATGGTTTTTCTGTGGTTTTCTACTGTATTCCCTTTTTCGTCATACCATGTTGTGTCAGTTAGTTCGACAACCATCGTCCCAGGTAAATAGTTGAGTGCCACGACCTGTTTAACCTTTCCAAATAAAATATCATCGTAAAAAAGAGTCCTGATCTTTTGACCTTGACCTTGCTGTACAAAAAATAAAATTAATGTGATCGATAAACAGAGCGACTTTTTCATTGGAGTTTCAATTGGACATTAAAATTATAAATTAAATAGCTATAATAAAGAACTTTAACGGTTGCTCACATATCGTATTTTAACAGTCTTTACTATTGTTTAAAAATAGACTCAATGATAGAATAATAATGATCGGCAATTCGTAAATCTACACTTCTTAAAATATTTTAAAAAGTATAATTATTGTTGCCCCGTTAACACAAAAATTGCTAATTTTCGCTCACCAATTTTATAATCAATGAAGACCCCGTTAAAAGTTACCTCCTTTGAAGATTACCAGCAGGTTTACCGCAAAAGTGTTGAACAGCCCGAAGAGTTTTGGGCAGGCATTGCCGAAAATTTTTTATGGCGCAAAAAATGGGATAAAGTGCTGGAGTGGAATTTTAAGGAACCAAAGATTAAATGGTTCCAGGGGGCAAAACTTAATATTACCGAAAACTGCCTCGACCGTAACCTCCCTGCGCTGGGCGACAAACCGGCCATTATATGGGAACCTAATGATCCAAATGAAGATCATCGCATATTAACCTATCGGCAGCTATACGATAAAGTTTGCCAGTTTGCCAATGTGCTGAAAAATAACGGCGCTAAAAAGGGCGACAGGATATGCATTTATATGCCCATGGTGCCCGAACTGGAAATTGCCGTTTTGGCCTGTGCACGTATTGGGGCCATCCACTCGGTGGTATTTGGCGGTTTTTCGGCGCAATCTATTGCCGACAGGATTAAGGATGCGGAATGTAACATCGTTATAACTGCTGATGGCGGTTTCCGCGGAAATAAAGAGATCCCGTTAAAAAATATAATCGACGACGCGCTGGTACAATGCCCATCTATAAAAAGATGTATTGTGCTCACCCGCAGTCGAACACCGGTATCTATGATAAAAGGCCGCGATGTTTGGTGGGAAGATGAGGTTAAAAAGGTAGAAACCCAGGGAAACCCGGAATGTCCGGCAGAAGAAATGGACGCCGAGGACATGCTGTTTATCCTGTACACATCAGGCTCAACCGGCAAACCCAAGGGTGTAGTACACACCTGCGGCGGCTACATGGTTTACACCGGCTATACCTTTGCCAATGCTTTTCAATACAACCAGGGCGAGGTTTATTTCTGCACCGCCGATATCGGCTGGATAACCGGGCATAGCTATATTGCTTATGGTCCGCTTACACAGGGGGCTACTACGGTGCTGTTTGAGGGTATCCCTACCTATCCTTCGCCCGGTCGTTTTTGGGATATTGTGCAGAAATTTAAGGTAAACATATTATATACGGCGCCGACTGCTATACGCAGTTTGATGAGCTTTGGCGACGATGCATTAAAAGGCAAGGATTTTAGTTCCATTAAAAAATTGGGCTCGGTTGGCGAACCTATAAACGAAGAAGCATGGCACTGGTTTGATGAGCATATCGGCTTGGGTAAGTGTCCTATAGTTGATACCTGGTGGCAAACCGAAACGGGCGGATTTATGATATCACCTATCGCCGGCGTCACCAAAACAAAACCGAGCTACGCCACACTACCCCTGCCGGGCGTACAGCCAGTTTTAGTAAATGAGGACGGTAAAGTTATTGAAGGCAATGGTGTAAGCGGTAATTTGTGTATCCGTTTCCCGTGGCCGGGGATGCTGCGCACCACTTATGGCGACCACGAGCGCTGCCGTACTACTTATTTTGCTACCTACGATAACTTATACTTTACCGGCGACGGCTGCCTGCGCGATGAGGATGGCTATTACCGCATCACCGGTCGCGTAGATGACGTGTTAAATGTATCGGGCCACCGTATTGGCACCGCCGAAGTGGAGAATGCTATTAATATGCATAGCAGCGTGGTTGAATCGGCTGTGGTTGGCTACCCGCACGATATTAAAGGCCAGGGGGTATATGCGTATGTGGTTTGTCCGAACAAACACGGCGACGATGAGCTCGCGCGTAAGGATATTATGATGACGGTTACCCGCATCATTGGCGCCATTGCGCGGCCCGATAAAATTCAGTTTGTAACCGGCCTGCCAAAAACGCGTTCGGGCAAAATTATGCGCCGCATTCTGCGCAAAATAGCTGAAGGCGATACCAGTAATTTGGGAGATACCTCTACTTTGCTTGATCCGGCTGTTGTGGAGGAGATAAAGGACGGAGCTTTGTAATTTGGTTCATAGTTCATAGGGGAATTTTCATGAATATTGAAACGACAATATTATACCGGCCTGTGGGGCCAAAGGAATTGGCATTGATTGAGCAGTCCGGATGGAAACGCTATCCGCCCAGGCTGCCGGAGCAACCGATCTTTTATCCGGTGATGAATGAGGAATATGCAATTCAAATAGCCCGGGACTGGAATGTGCCAGCTTCGGGTTCGGGGTTTGTAACTAAATTTGCTGTTTCAAAAGATTACCTGCAAAAATTCAAAATAGAAAATGTTGGCGGACCAATCCACAACGAGTTATGGGTACCTGCTGAAGAACTTGAAGAGTTCAATGATAATATTGTTGGTGTAATTGAAGTGACACGAAGATTTCAATAGTTTCCAAAGTTATTTGCTGTCGTGAAGCAGGTGTTGTTGGAATTTTAAATAGCGGATTGAAATTCATAAATTTGTTAATAGCAATAAATATTAAACATGTCAATATTAACTATCCACCCAAAAGACGAAGCTCAGGAAGCGGCGTTAAAAACAATTTTTGATGGTTTGGATGTTCGTTACGAGATAGAACTTGATGAGACCGAGTACCTGATGTCAAGCAAAGCAAATGAAATTGCCCTTGACAAAAGTATAAAGCAGCTTGAAGAGGGCGAAGTAGTAAAAATAGCCCTCGACGATTTATGGAAATAAGCTTTACAAATGCTTTTTCATTATCAATAAATCAAAGATTATCTTAAACAAATGATGTTTAAAGGTGTTTTATGATAACATCTTAATTAAAAAACATCATGGATAAGTTAGAATTAAAGGGCGATTGGAACCAGGTAAAAGGTAAAATAAAACAAGCATACGGCGATCTCACTGATGACGATTTGATACACGAAGAAGGTAAGGACGACGAAACACTTGGCAAGCTCCAGGCAAAAACCGGCAAATCGCGGGATGAACTGGTAAAGTGGATAAACAGTTTATAATATTGTAAAAAGGAGTTTCGACTCCTTTTTTTATTAGCGATAATCGCATTACCTTTTAAAAAATTGTCGCAGGTTGCTAAATACCTTATCCATATCAAAAACCAAATTGGGCAACATTCGCGAATACAAATGCTGACCTTCCACGGCTCGCTGATCAAGGTAATATGAGCCGTTTTTTAACACATAAAGGTCGGCATTCATCTGGAAAGGGTCGATTAGCATATATTCATCAACGCCGTACTTTTCATAAATATCTTTTTTAGGCCGAAGATCATAATAGGCATTCACCGGTTCCAGGATCTCTACAACGAAATTTGGCGGCCCGTAAATGTAGTCCTTAATAATATGTTCCCGCTCGGCGGCTATATAAATGAAATCCGGTTGAAAAGAATTTTGATCATCTAAAATGGTTTCCATCGGGCCAATGAGGCATGTGCCTCCATTTTCATCGTCATAATTTGAAAAAGAAAGTAAAACTCCGTTTAAAACGAGTTGATGTGTCACGGTTCTCGAGGGCCAATCGATAAGGCGGCCATTTATATACTGGTACGGTGCGCCAATTGGCATCGCCATATATTCATCAAGGGTAACTATCTTTTCATTAAAATGCATACATAAATATAACTAATTTTGCGCCAAATGAAAAAAACTACACCTTCAATCCTTGTTGTAAACGACGACGGCATTACTGCCCCCGGCATAAAAGCGCTGATGGACGCCATGAAAGATCTGGGCCGCGTGGTAGTGGTTGCGCCTGATAGTCCGCAGTCGGGTATGGGGCACGCTATTACTATTGGTAAGCCTTTGCGTTTGGATAAAGTTGACATTTACGAAGGTTACGAAATGTACCGCTGCTCGGGCACGCCGGTTGACTGTGTAAAGCTGGCTGTAAACAAAATATTTAAAGGCAAAAAGCCCGATCTGTGTGTTTCGGGTATCAATCATGGTTTAAATAACTCCATCAATATATTGTATTCGGGCACCATGTCGGCGGCTGTGGAAGGGGCGATTGAAAGTATCCCTTCTATTGGTTTCTCGCTGGATGATTATACCCTGCAGGCCGATTTTTCGCATTGCATTAAATATGTAAAGGAAATTGCCACACAGGTTTTGCAAAACGGCCTTCCGGGCGGCACTTTGCTGAACGTAAATTTCCCTAACATCTCCCATATTAAAGGCATCAAAATAGTCCGCCAGGCCGATGCCAAATGGGCCGAAGAATTTGACGAGCGCATAGATCCGCACAAACGCCCTTATTATTGGCTCACCGGCGTTTTCCAGCTAAACGATGGCGGCGAAGATACCGATGTTTGGGCGCTGGAGAATGGCTATGTATCCGTGGTTCCGGTTCAGTTTGATATGACCGCGCATCATGCTATACCATTACTCCACAAATGGGCGTTTAATATTTAATCGGTTTATAATGCTCAACAGAAATAGTTTTGTAGTGGGTGCATTAATTGCATTGGTGGCCCCGGCGCTGGCTTTTGCTACGGCATATTTACTAAAGGGCAATTTGTACCTGATGAATAAGCCCGCCCTGCCTTATTTTGCGGCCATCGCGGTGAATATGGTTTTAATGCGTGTGCTTGCAAAAAAGGAGGTGCCTAATACCATCAGGGGTATTATAATCACTACGTTTGTTGTTATGGTGGTTGTGTTTTTAACTGTAGTAAGGCCAATACGATGAGATATTACCTGGTAGCCGGCGAGGCCTCGGGCGATTTGCATGGGGCCAACTTAATGAAGGCCCTGAAACAACAGGACAAGCAGGCCGAATTCCGTTTTTATGGGGGCGACCTGATGCAGGCCGAGGGTGGCAAACCTGTAAAACATATTGCCGATATGGCCTTTATGGGTTTTATTGAGGTTGTAGTTCACTTAAGGGAAATTTTAAACAACCTGAAAGCCTGCAAAGCCGATATAGCCGCCTGGGAACCTGACGTTTTGGTATTGATTGATTTCCCCGGCTTTAATTTAAAGATTGCCGAATTCGCTAAAAAAGAAGGCCTGCTGGTATGTTATTATATATCGCCCAAAGTTTGGGCCTGGAACCAGAAAAGGGTGCTCAAAATAAAACGCGTGGTTGACCACTTGTTTTGCATACTGCCGTTTGAGGTTGATTTTTACAAAGAATGGGGAATGGAGGTTGATTATGTTGGCAATCCCCTGTTGGATGCTGTTGCCGCTTTTACCCCCAATGAAACCTTTTTTAGCGACCACCATATCTATCCAAAAAAAGTAATTGCCTTACTGCCGGGCAGTCGCAGGCAGGAAATAAGCCGGTTATTGCCCGCCATGCTCAGCGTGGTTGACAAGTTTCCGGGATATCAATTTGTAGTTGCCGGCGCACCATCTTTCAACCAGCAATATTATGACCAGTTTATTGGCGGGAGGGAAATACAGGTGGTTTTTAATGGCACTTATGATCTGCTGAGCCGCGCCGAAGCTGCCATAGTAGCGTCAGGTACAGCAACACTCGAAACGGCGCTGTTTAACGTACCCCAGGTAGTGGTTTATATGGGTCACCCAATATCTATAGGTATTGCCCGTACTGTTGTTAAAATAAAATTCATTTCGCTGGTTAACCTCATTATGGACAAGCTGGTGGTGAAAGAGCTCATCCAGGCAGATTGTTCTACTGAAAATATCAATAACGAACTCGACGCCATTTTGAACGATAAAGCCTATCGCCAAAAAATACTGCACGACTATGATCTGCTCGATAAAAAAATGGGCGAACCCGGCGCTTCTGCGCGTACCGCAAACCTGATCATGAAATATACCAGGGCTAAGCTTAAGTCCTAAAGTAAAGGCGGCATAAGCGTCTGCTTCCTATCCCCCTTCCTCATAATAAAACTTTCCTGTAACAAATTTAAAAAGCTGATACTTATTGTATATTAAGGATAAGTAATACCGTAATTTTTTAAAGGTGAGCAATAAGGAAACCCATTTTCTGCAAATGATTGAGCAAAATAAGGGCATGCTGTTTAAAATCTGCAGGATTTACCAGGACGACCCGCAGGACAGGGACGACCTGTTGCAGGAAATGACTTTGCAACTGTGGCTGGTTTTCGATTCTTTCAGGGGCGAAAGTAAAATCAGTTCGTGGATGTACCGGGTTGCACTTAATACGGCCATTGTATTCTTTAAAAAACAAAAACGCCGGCCCGACAGCGAGCTATTGCCCGAAAACTTCGACCGCCCGCAGGACCCAAACTTAGGGGAGGAAAAGGAAGCGCAGCTAGCCTTGTTTTACAAAGCGCTGCAGCAATTGGACAAAGTGGAAAAGGCGCTGATATTTCTGTACATGGAAAATCAGCCCTATGAAGAAATTGCGGCCAACCTGGGGATTAGCCAGGTAAACCTGCGTGTGAGGTTAAACCGCACCAAAAACAAATTGAAAGAAATTATTAAAAAAATGAATTATGAATATTGATGATTTAAAAGATGCCTGGAACAAGGACGAACCTGCAGGCATGCATTTACCCGTAAGTACCGCATCGCTTGGAAAAACATCTTCGGCGGTGGCAACCATCAGGAAAAACATGAAAACAGAGTTTATAGCTACGCTGGTATCCTATATCTTCCTGATTGCCTATAGCATAACCATGCGCTTTTTAGTGGGGCCCGGTGTTCAAACTGTTTTCTTTTTAAACATTATCAGCATCTTGCTTTTTACTATCCTGATACTCAATTTCTTTTATTTCCAGCGGTTTTACTTGTTCTATAAGTCCATTGGCCGGTATGATTTCAGCATAAAAAACAGCGTAAATAAAATAGCCTACGAACTTGAGCTGAATACCGAAATATACAAGACCTACAATTTTTGCGTTACGCCGGTAGCGGTGCTTATAACTATTACACTAATGGGCGGTAAAGATGTATTTGATTGGTTTATGCGCCTGCTAAGCTCCAACGCCTTTATGTCGGGCACTATGCTTTTGATATTCGCAACCATATTAATCTCGTTTTTGGTTACGTACTTTTTTGTGAACCTGCATGTGCGGCTAAAATACGGCAAGTATTTAGCGGAACTAAAACAGGTAATGGATGATTTGGGCAGCGAATAAGGCAGCGGCGAAATCCGATAGCTATCGGATTAGTTTTGTTCATTCAACCACGGCCATGTTATTAATGACTTTGATGTGCTGGCTGATAAAATACCGGTACAACCCAAGGGCAAAAATTACAGGGATAACATAATAATGAAAATTGTGGCTGGTATCTACATACATGGAAAACCGGCCATTGCCAACGCCGCCTTTAGCTGCATAAAGTTTATTCCAAAAATCGCGGGTATAGCATATCCCATAGGAATGTGCCGCCAGTACACAACCAATAAGCGCCGCTGTAAACCAGGTAATATTAAAGCTTTTAACAGACAGAAAGTTGCTGTAACTTAAATTAAAGACAAACCAGGTAAATAAAATTATAGCAGCTATTTTAAAAAATATGCCCAATAAATTTCCCTTTGAATTGGTGAGCAGCAGGCTATCTGTTATGCCGGCAGGTTTAACTTTAACCACAAACTGATCAATGGGAGCGTGTTCGGGTTGGATGCCCTTGAGATAGGTGGTTGAATCCTTGTACCGCCGCATTTTGATTTCGATAGTACGCGTAGCCGAAAAATCAGTCCTGATTAATATTACCTGGAGCGATACAAATACCAGCAGAAAAGCAAGGGCAAAAACTTTGTACGGCAGCATGGGCAGATAAAGGTAGAAACTAATGCTAATATACAACTTTGCTGCCGCCGGTTAAAATCTGAGCTGCATTTTAAGGCGGGCACTAATACCTGTTAACCGTCTATTTAACCCCATTTTTCCCCTTTAGTGATACGGCCATGTTATTTTTTAATACCTGGTTGTGCGGGTTTATCAGTAACCCTTTTTTTGCGGCGGCTATCGCCTCATCCCATTTACCCAGTTTATTGTAGGCAGCACATATGTTGTTGTACGGAATATCATAGGCATGATTTAAGCTGATGGCAAATTCGCAGGCTTTAATACAATCGACAAACAGGCCATTGTTAAAATAATAAAGGCTCAGATCAATAAAATCATCGGCGGTGAGTTTTGTAGTTCTTATTCCTTTGCCCAATACGCCTTTTGCGGCATCTATGAGGTTGTTTTGCGCCACGGCCAGGTCGGGTTTTAGCCTGATGGCCTCTTTGAGCGCATCAACGGCTTTATCGTATTGCTGCAACTTAATATAAGCAGCGCCCATGTTATTATAGGCTTCAGCAAAGCCGGGTTTCAGCCTGATGGCTTCCTGTGCTGTTGCTATGCATTGCGGATAGCGTTTTGCCTGGTAATTTAACAAACTCAGATCAGCATATTTTTCGGCGGTGGGAGCTGCTTTAATCTTTTCGGCCTCGATGTCCAATTCATTCACTTTTTTAGCCGCTACCGTCAAATAATTTAAAGCTTCGGCGTTTTGTGGTGCAACTTTTAAGGTTTGTTGCGCTGTTTGTTTAAGCTCATCATATCTTCCCTCCATCGAATAGATGAACATCAGCTGCTCTCGCGGAACCGTGTACAGTGGCGATAGCTTAATGGCTTTTTTTAGTAAAGGTTCGGCTTCGTCGTAACGGTACTGTTTAATTAAAAACATAGCATAATACACCTGCGGATCAGGGTAATTGGCGCCAATTTCGGCGCCTTCTTTATAATAATACTCCGCGCGGACGGGTTGCCCCTCTTTTTCCTTTACGATGCCCAGGTTGGTATACAAAAACGAATACCCCTGTGTTAATTGCGAGGCCCTGGTTAAATAAGCTTCAGCTGTGGTGTACTCGCCGTCGGCCATCAGGGCCGTGGCATAATTCATTTGCCCGCGGCCATTTTCGGGGCTTTTGATGGTTACATCGTGCCATAAGCTTCGCTCGGTATGCCACACAATATTGCGCTGATAAGTGCCATAAGCGTAAGCGCAAAGCAATAATAAACCAGGGACAATGATGACCGGTTTCTTAATAGACTGCCCATATCTCATTAACAACAAACCGAGGGCCCAGGTTACACTCATCACCAAACCAACAAACGGAAAATACATCCGGTGGTCGTTCAATACCTCGCCTAATGGGATGATGCTCGAGGTTGGCACCAGCGTAATAAAAAACCAGAGGATGCCGAAACTGATGGGCCGCAACCGTTTTGATTTTGAAGTATAAAATGCGGCAATAATCATCAATAGAATAAAAATGCAGCCCGCAAAGAAACGAACATCCCAAATATTGGGCAGTAATTTCCAATCGGTATCGGCGCTCAGGCCGGTTGGCAAAAAAAACGTGCAGAAGTAATGAACGATAACAAAAGGCTGCGTAATAAGATATTTCAAAGGCTGATTGCCGCCGGCTTCCCAGGTAGGAGGCGTCATTTTAACGGTTAACTCATACATCAGCGCGCAAAAAACAAGCGATGGCAGCGTTTTCATAAAAACCTGCTTCAACTCTTTCAGGTGCGCCTTTTTAAACAGATCGGCCAGGCCAATTTTTGTCTCGAACAGCAGGACATAGAAGAATAACAGTGGTGCAAACATTACCGCACTTGCTTTGGATAAAATGGCCAACCCGATGATCAGCAGGTAGAGGAATGTTTTGCGGCAAAACGGCGAAAAGATATACAGTATAAAGCCAAGTAAAACCAATAGGGTTGATAGTATATCCGTGCGGGCAATAACGTAGTTAACTGTTTCGGCATTGGCGGGATGTACCAGGTACCAGGCTACTGCCACCAGCGCCAGCCAGGCGGTGGGCGCCAACTTTAACGATTCATCAAAGATCTTTTTGAAAAACAGCAGCATTAAATATCCCTGTATCAAAAACATCACGAAAGAAGAAGCAAGGAAAACCGAGGGATAATAGTCGCCGCCGAGCCAGTAATCAAATGCCAGCGAGGTAACCACCACCGGACGATAAGCCTGGTTTTGCGGCAGCACGCTGCTGGTGCGGCCATCGGCAAAAAAATTGGGCACGTTTTTCAGCGACCGGATATTGGCATTGTTTACTATAGTATGAAAATCATCAAAATGAAAAGAGTTGGTAAAATGATTGGCGTAGGTGAGCAGTGTAAACAGCATCATTAAACCAATGCCGACAGTGAGGGGGCGTTTTATCATAATTTTGTTCAAATCATTAAGCTGTAATTTTAAAACTTAATTTTTCAAACCGTAAATATAATCACAGTTAAATAAATTAAGCCCGATGGGCCCAAAAACCTGTAGTGTGTTAAATCCGTCAAAATCCCCTCCCGGGGGTTTAAGTTTACGCACAAAATGCCTTTAAATAAATGCATTATTTTATCAATGTATTTTCATCGAAACACATCGATTTATTTTAAACTTTTGTGAAAATGCTAATTAAGCAATGGTTTTTGCACTTGAAAAGCCACCCCATCGGGGTGAAATATCGGTAGAAAATAAAATAGTCAGTCATGGCCGTGCCGTAGGTACGGAATAGCCTTTGGGTCCCTGCAAAATATCGCATAATTGATTGCGTACCTACGGCACGCTAATCTGTGCTTGTTATTTTTCTACCGATATTTTGCACCTAACGGCGCAATTTGAACATCCGTTATTTTTTGTGGGTAAACTTGAACTCCGGGGCGGGTTAGGCCGCGTAGTCGCAGGGCTGGGGTTCTGGGCGCGATTTCTCTGTGTTGCCCTATTGTTTTATCCCCGCATTTGTTTTAATATTATTTAGCTTTAATCCTCATGAAAAAAATAATCCTGTGCATCAATTTCGCCGTTTTATTGATAGCTACCGCCGGTTTTTCGCAACCAAAACACATCACCGTAAACAGCGAACTGCAGCGGCTGTACGATATAGCGCAGTTGCCCAAATATGTTGAAGAAAGTTACGAGGCCCAAAAATCATCGTACGATACTACCGGCGGCAATGATGACGGCTTCAGCGGCAAATATTCATTCGTCCGTAAAAACCCCGACGGTACGCTGGTGATCTTTGAAGCAAAAGGCAAAGGCGTGATTAACCGCATCTGGACGGCTACCCCTAATGATGATATACTGGATTTTTATTTTGACGGCGACAGCAAACCATCGTACTCTATTTCGTTTCGCGATCTTTTCACCGGCAAGGTGTTCCCTTTTGTGGAGCCGCTTTGCGGGCGGCAGTTAGGCGGAAATTTTTGTTACCTGCCTATTCCGTTTAATAACGGATGCAAAATAGTTAGCAGGGGTAAAATGATGCAGTTTTACCAAATACAGTACCGTCATTATAGCGATGACTACGATGTAAAAACGTTCAACCCTGAATTTAACGCCGAAGAAAAAGCATCGTTACAAAAAATAAAACGACTTTGGGGAAGCCAGGATAGAAGCGTAAAGTACTTTTACCAGGAGAAGACCACCATCTTAAACATTAACGCAGCGATTAAGCCCGGCCAATCGACAACATTGCTGGACCTGCACAAGGGAGGGACTATTTCCGGTTTGGAAATTAACACAGATGATGTAAGTCAATTGGTTATTAAAGCCAACTGGAACAACGAGAAAACGCCCGCCATTTACGCCCCGGCGGCCGATTTTTTTGGCTACTCGTTCGGGACACCGTCTATGCAAAGCCTGCTGCTTGGGTCGGTTAACCATAAAAACTATTGCTATTTCCCGATGCCTTTTGACAATGCGGCCAAAATAGTTTTATTTAACCAGGGCAATGATTCCAAAACCATCCGGGCTAAGGTGTTTTACATCGATAAAAAAAGAAACCCGGTTACCGAGGGCAAGTTTTATGCTTACTGGAACACCGACCCAAATGTTAAAAAAGGCAAACCTCATGTTTTTTTGCAGACTACCGGCAAGGGGCATTATGTTGGTTCGATATTGCAGGCCCGCGGACTAAACCCCGGCATGACCACTTTTTTTGAAGGGGACGACTCAACGGCAACCGATGGGGTGATGCGGATTCACGGTACCGGGTCCGAGGATTATTTTAACGGCGGATGGTATGCTTTGATGGACCGGTGGGACACCCGGATGAGCCTGCCCCTGCATGGGGCGCTCGACTATTCGCTCCCCTTAAGTCGCACCGGCGCGTATCGTTTATATCTTAATGATAAGCTATCCTTTGATAAATCCATCTTTCAATCCATTGAACACGGGCCCGAGGGTAATGATGTGCCTGCTGATTATACATCGGTAGCGCTGTATTACGCCGATGCCCCGCCATCAGCCCTTATCAAACCCACAGATGCCCTAACCAGGCAGTTTACCCCGGATACCCTGGTGCTTTATCCCCAACTGATGAGTTTTAGCTTTTGGGGCGATATGGCGATTAAATCGGGTTTCGGGGGTTATATTTTCACAGCTGCCGACGATGCCCGAATGCGCATTGCCCTTAACGAAGTGCCCTACGGGCGTTATAAGCTTTATGCCGATGTGCAAAAAGATCCGCAGGGTGCCGACATATCGGTTTACCAGCGGCAAACCAGCATCAGCGACTGGATAAGCTTAAAAGCAGATAAAACGGTTGTCGATCACCAGCTTTTCCTTTGTGATATTACCATAGGCGATTTTAAAAACACACTTACGTTTCTTTTTAAGGCAAAAGGCGACAATAACAAATTTGTATTGAGCAAACTGATATTTGTAAAACAGAAATAATTTACTGAACCGGAAATGACAGCAAAAGCAGATGAAACCATCAAACTTTCGGAACCCGAAAAGGTGGATAAGTATATACAGGATTTGAAGCACCCGCTGGCCGATGTTGTGCAGGCGCTAAGGGAAGTGATTTTAAGTGCCGACACATCGATTGGCGAAGAAGTAAAATGGAACGCGCCAACCTTTTTTTATGGCGGCCCCATGAAACCCTCCAATCCCAAAGAATATAAAAGGTATATCATCGTATTTAATCTCTTTAAAAAGGATTGCATCCGGCTGGTATTTCCCAGCGGCGCCAGGGTGAACGATCAATCGGGACTATAAGAAGGTGATTATGCTGATGGACGGCGATTGGCCATGTTTTACAATCTGGACGATGTAAAAGTTAAACGGGACAATCTGCAAAAAATAATAAAAACATGGCTTGGATCGCTCGACAAATAATGCTGCCGGGCATTGCCCCGGATTAACTAAAAAAAAAAGCCTGGCCAATAATTGCCGGGCTTTGCTTTTCAATAGGTGTTTTATAGATGCAGGGCTGATATATATGATGATCAGGCAACAGACAATGTTTGTTGCGTTGCTGCCTGTTTGTTGCGTATTAAAAAAGGATTTTTGGTTGCAAATGCCATCAGGTCATTTAACAGGAGATCCTTTAATTCGCTATCGAAACGGATTAATAACTTACTTGCGACTGGTTTTTTTAAAGCTTTCATAGTTAATTTGTTAATAGTTAATTATTGGTTTTATTATCAGTTTTATCTTCTTCGGTGGTTAAATTATCTTTCCTGCGTTTGGCTTCTTTGTATTGCCTTAACAGTTGCTCTTTGTCCCGTTCGTCCGAAGTCATGCCGGGGTTAACAGGGTTTTCCCATTCTTTTTCTTCGCTTCCGCGATTCTTTTTTATGTCGATTGCCATCCTGTATTGCATTTGATATTCCCTAATCCAATTCGATGCCAAAAAAAAATCTGAGGAATATCCTGCTGCAGCGCGGTGGTGCATTTGATTGCAAAATGCTCATAAACAAGGGGCTTAAAAAGTTTTCGGGCGGCGATGGAGCAGTGATAAGCAAAGCCTGCAAGTGTATGTTATTTTATACAGCCAAAGCTATTGCGTCCTTTTTTGCAGCTGGGTTTTCGGCGGATGATTGATAAAATGGATGATCAGCGTAAGCACCGACAGGATAGCTCCAATAGCGCAAACGCCTGTCCATTGGTAACTTTTCCAAAGCTGAGTTGCAAAAAAAGTTCCTGCCGATCCACCTAAAAAGTACGTCACCATGTACACCGTGTTAATGCGGTTGCGTGCCTCGGGCCGTAAAGCAAAAATGATAGACTGATTGGATATATGCGTGGCCTGTACGCCGGCATCCAGTACAATTACACCAATTACCAGCCCTAAAATGCTGTGCGCCGAAAAATAGAAAATAACAAACGATACCAGGATCAGTAAAATGGTAAAGCCCGATAGCTTATAGGCATCGGTTTTATCGCTTAAACGCCCCATTAAGCCGGCCGCCAGCGCGCCAACCACGCCTGCAAGGCCAAAATCGCCCGCCACATCACTCCCCATATTAAAATTATCGCGCAATAAAAACGCTAATGTCGACCAAAAAGCGCTGAAACATGCAAAACATAAAGCGCCGCGCAGTGCTGCAAGCCGCAGTTTAGGTTCGTTTTTTATCAGTTCGACAAGCGAGGCCATTAATCCGCCATAATTGCCTTTATAATCAGGTTCCACTTCGGGCAAGAATATCCAGATCATGGCCCAGATAACCATCATAATGGCAGCTGCAATATAAAAAACGGAACGCCAGCCAAAATATTCGCCTATAATTCCGCTAAAAAAACGCGACAATAAAATACCTATCAGAAGGCCGCTCATGATTACGCCTATCTTTTGTCCCCGTTCTTCGGGCTTTGCCAGGTGGGCCGCCATGGGCACCAGTAATTGCGGTATCATTGAAGCCACACCCAATATAAAGCTGGAAACGATCAGCAGGTTAACCGATGGCGATGCCGCGGTGATGATCAGCGAAAAAACTATAAAAACAAAAATGATCATCATCAGCCGCTTCCGCTTAACCATATCGGCAAGGGGCGCCAGGAAAAACATACCGGTGGCGTAGCCCAGCTGGGTTAATATAGATACCTCGCCAACTTTTGCCTTGCTGGCATGAAAGGTGCGGGCCATGGCATCAAGCAGGGGTTGATTATAGTACAGGTTAGCCACAATAAGCCCGGTAGCTATGGTCATTATCCATAACGTTAGTGGCGTAAGTTCCGGATGTGCTTTAGCAGGGGATGTAGAAGTCATGTATGCCGATGCTGTTTCGCCGCAAAAATGTTAAAGCATTTTTGAATTGATGTTTAATAAAAGCAATTTTTTAGGGCGCGATAGTATTTTACGCAGATTATTTTCCGCAGACTTGCAAAATCCGGCATTGTTTATACTTTTGCGGCGCGAAACCAAGCCTTAGCAGCTATCGAAAAATTTTAAACGCCAGTTGATGTTTTTCGATTTACATTAAAGAGTTGGTTGTTTTTAGTGTTTTTTGAATAAAAACGAATTAAAAAATAACCTATTCGGCAGAATTCGACTCTTTTTTATTCATTTTTAATATTAAAAATCTGTAATTTTTAATTTTTGCTACGTTTTTAACAAATTTTAACAATAAAATTTCAACTATTGCTATGAAAATGCAAAAAACGTAAAATAATTTTCGTTAAAAAACCCACCAAAATTTAATTCGTAAATTATTTTTAAATAATTATGATATTTTTAACAAAATGTTTGTATTTTTGAGAATCAAATAGGAACAAATAGGTTTTTTACAAAAAAATTACAAAAAGAATTGTTTTAATATTAAAAGTTAGTGTTACTTTTACACCGTTAAAACAAATAAAAAAGTCTTCTCATAATTTAGGTTTATAATTGGTTAGTAAAGGCCCCTGCCCATCAGGGGCTTTACTTTTTTAGAGGATTTTTTTTCGGTGCAGCCTGGTACAGTGCAGGATTAAGCAAAAATTTACGGCGCGTCAGGCAATCATATTCAAATTTTGGTCATTCTGCTATACCTGTGCGATTTAAGGGCGTGCAAAGGTAATTGGAGGCCAATTATTAAATGGTGGCGCTATTTTGTCAGTACAGGTACCGATTTTTGGCAAAATAAACGACATAAACGGTTAATAATGAGATGTTCCAAAAAGTAGTGATGTGTGGAACATGGAACACTGGAACGTTGGCAGGCGCCCAAAAAAAAGCGCGATATGGTCAATTGAGCTAAAAATGTGCCCGCTACAAAGCCGCCCTGTTTTCACAAAGCGGCTTTCTGACTGATGTAATGCTTATTTCTTTTTTCCGGCGGGGGCGATATCCAATTTCGATACACTCTTTTTCCCGGCCTGGTAATCCGATGGTGCACCTTTGCCTACCGGGTTTGGTTGTTTTTTTACGTTTTTAACTCCTTTGTCTTTGCTCATGATAGTTGTTTTAAGTGAATTTACCAGGTACGAGGCTTAATTGTTGAAAAAGCTGCTGTTACCGGGAAAAACAGAGAGGACGATAAACGGCTGCTGTGATTTTGACGATGGGTATGCTGTGCGTTTAACAACAGCAAGGTAACCATATTATCCGGAAATTGTTCGGGAGCGCGAAATTAAAGTTTAGCCGGTTTTATCGCTTTTCTGATACGCGCCACCTGAGTGAGGGATTTTGACCACGCCATTTATCACAACCAGGCGACTTTTTGCTCCGAATGATGGTCCTTTCCTATGATGTCCCTGTACAATTCGGGTCTGCGGGCTTTTATATACCTATAGCCTCCGGCCTGGGATAGTTTATCTGCCGATAATTCTGCAATCACCAATTCGTTCTCTAACGAACGGCATTCCGCAATTACATCCCCATATGGATCAATTACCATGGAGCATCCATTTTTTAACTGATCATCATCCATTCCTATCGGATTGGAAAATACTGCATAAATAGCATTGTCGTAAGCACGGGCAGGTAACCATTTCATTAACCACTCCCTGCCTTTTAATCCATCAAATTCATTTCTGATCGTTTGTCGGTTCAATTCCTTGTCCAGCCAAAGCGAGGCATCAACAAAACCTGCTCCCGGCCTGGGCGACGGCGTACACATGGTAACATGCGGCATAAAAATAATATCCGCTCCTAATAACCTGGTGGCTCTCACATTTTCTATTACATTATTGTCATAACAAATCAGGATTCCACATTTCCAGCCAAATAATTCGAATACGGTATATGAATTGCCGGGCAGCACGTGCGGATTAATAAAAGGGTGCAATTTTCTATGTTTGGCTATCAGCCCGGTTTTGTCAACACATACCTGGGCTTTAAACAAATTGCCTTGTTCGTCTTTTTCAAATAGTCCGGCCAGTATAGTAATGTTGTATTCTTCAGCAATATCGTTAAGTATCGCAACACTTGGTCCCTGCGGCAAAATTTCTGCCAGGTCAAGCATTTGTTCTTTAGAAAGATTTCTTGCAAATGTGTAGCCGGTGATTGAACATTCATGAAAAGCAATAACTTGCGCACCTTGTTGAGCCGCCCTGGCAGCCAACTGCTTAATAATACCCAAATTGTAAGATTTATCGCCGCTTTTGTGCTCGAATTGAGCGGTCGCTATTTTAAGATTTTCTTTCATGGTTTTTTTAAGCAAAATTATCCTTCCGGATGATGGCTGCATTGTAAAAAACCGACATTTGGATACTACTGAACCCGCATGAAATTTATTACCGCCGGGTTATAGCCCGCCTTGTATTGCATGGGTGTTAGGCCCGTATTTGTTTTAAAATACTTGTTTAAATGGGCCTGATCATAAAAGCCATAAGCGTAAATAATTTCGGTAAGGCTTTTATCGGAAGAAATACTTTGAAGGGATTTTAAAAAGAATTGAAACCTTATAGTATCAGTAAATTTTTTTGGTGATGAACCGATATAGTGGTTGAATTTACGCTCCAGTTGCCGCTCGGTAACGGGAAGGATTTTGACCAGATCTTCTATCGAAACCATGCCGCGATGCCGGCAAATGATGTTTACAGCATTTTTCAAAATTTGATCCACCTGGTTAACAGCTGCTAACCTTTTCACCAGGAAACGCTCAAAAAATGAGACCAGCTGATTTATTGAAGACGCTCCCAGAAGCTGAGCCTCAAGATCAGAAGCCTCCTGTCCGAAAACATCAGATAGTTTAACAACAGCGTTGTTAAGTTCCGACGCGGCCACTCCTAAAAGCGCATTAATACCAAATGGCTGCAGCACCACTACCAGCATTGATAACCTGCCATTTAAGGTTATGTTATTGTAATGAGTGATCTGCCCGTAAATAAAACTCTGTGGTTGTAATTGTTTTAATGTGTTTGTATTGTTATCCTGGGTTAACGGAGCATCGAAATGAAATACAATACCTGGATTCCCATCAGAAAAAAAGCGATAGCATGAATGTTCATCATCGTTACTATCAACAAACAGATAGTGCTTAACAATGGATTTTAATTCATTTGAAGGAGGCAATTGCATTCAATCGGTCGTGTATGTAAAATTAATACAAATATTAGTCTTTTTATTGCCGTTCGTGCAAGGACCCGATAAATGGCGTTGTTCAACGTTTTTTCCGGTAAAAACTCAGTTACCGCACCCAGGTGTTCAGAAAAACGCGATATTGTAATAGCATTAACCAGCCATGAAATTCATCACCCTATTTACCTGCGCCATATTATGCTTGCTGTTGTTTAATACGTGTAAGGGACAGGTAAAAATGCCTGCTGCCGATACCACGCATGTACCATCAACCCAGAAATTGCAATACCAGCTGCTCCCATTCCTTTTCCAAAGAGATATTTGGGCGGGTCTGCCGGGCTCTGCTGTACCAGTAATCAGCATTCCAAATATCACCTTCCTTACGGTGAAGGTAGGCATGTATCCACGCCGATGCCTGATCTGTCAGTTGGTCTACCTGGGCATGCGCTTTATGCCAGTCGCCTTTGCCATCGTACCAAAGACTTTTTAACTGCACAGAGAACCCGGCATCGGGCTGTTCTAAATTCAACGACTGTTTAAATTCCGCTAACGTTTTCATTAGGCATTAATTTTTACTACGGTAAATGTAAGCCGTCGGTGGCACTTTTGCCAATAGGATACCTTTCATACCCCAAGTTTCATTGTTAACGATAGCCTGTTATTCTGTCTTCAAGCTTTTTATCGGGTTTGCCATCGCCGCTTTTATGGCCTGGAAGCTTACCGTTATTAATGTGATGAGTATGGCGCCAATAGCTGTAATGATAAATATCCACCATGCAATATCTGTATGATACTGATAGTTACGCAGCCAGTTATGCATAAAATAATACGCTACAGGCGAGGCTATGATTATTGACAAAAACACCAGTACGGCAAAGTCTTTCGATAGCAATTGCCACAAGGCGAATACGGAAGCGCCAAGCACCTTGCGTATACCTATTTCTTTAATGCGCTGTTCGGCCACAAATGATGCCATACCAAACAAACCGAGACAGCTGATAAATATAGCCAGTCCGGCGAAAACAGTAGCCAGTTTACCCAGGCGTTCTTCATCACCAAATTCTTTGGCATATTCCTGGTCAACAAAGTGATATTCAAATGGCTGTTCCGGGTTTTCGGTTTTTAACACCGAGGCGATATTGCTAACAGCTTTACTGGTGCTCATTTTCGGACTTATCTTTAGCAGTAAACAGCCTCCGGGCCATTTAGCTAAAAAATAAACCATGGGTTGCACTTGTTCATAAGGGGAACGGTTAATGATGTTGTTAGTTACGCCTATGATCTTAAACTTTTGGCCGAAAAAAGTTATGTAGTTTTCTGTCGGTCTTTTCATGCTCATAAATTCAGCCGCCGCCTGGTTGATGATCACTGCTGCTGAATCGGATGGGAATGACGGTGAGAAATCGCGACCTTCGCTAAGTCTCCAACCAATGGTTTTGCCATAATCGTATGAAATATCCTCCTGGCCAAAATTGACATCCAGGTTAGGGTCTTCTCCGGGCCATCCCACGCCACTGGTAGTACCGGCACGTTTGTTAGGTGGGGCATCTGCTTCGGCCATTGCAGTTATTGTGCCATTGCTTGCAAGGGCGTGTTTTATCACATCAAAATGTTGGTGGAGTTCAATAGTCCGGACGGGTATAGCAACCAATCTGTCCTGGTTGTAGCCTACAGGGCGGTCCTTGGCAAAAATTATCTGCCGGATAACCACAAGGGTACCGATGATCAGCACAATAGAAACTGTAAACTGAAGCACCACCAATACTTTACGCGGGGCCGACGCCAGCCGCCCGACACGGAAAACCCCCTTCAATACCTTTACAGGTTTAAATGACGACAGGTAGAGTGCCGGATAACTGCCGGTGATAATGGCGGTGATGAAGCTGAGACCAACCCCGGCGAGCCAAAACGTGAGGCTGCTCCACGGGATAACGATTTGCTTTCCGGTGAGCTGATCGAATGCCGGAACGCTTAGCACGACCAATAATATTGAGGCCAAAAAAGCCAGCAGTACGCAAAGTAACGATTCAGTGTAAAACTGGTATACCAATTGGCTGCGCGATGAACCTACTGCCTTGCGAATACCTACTTCACGTGCGCGTTTCTCGGACCGGGCTGTACTTAAGTTCATGAAGTTGATACAGGCCAGTAGCAGTACAAACACACCTACAATACCAAACAGCCACACATATTGTATTTTGCCACCTATATTTTTTCCGTCCTTAAACTCGCTGTACAAATGCCATTTACGCATTGGCTGCAGGAAAAACGCCGGTTTCTCTTTGGCTGAACCCGGTTTTAAATGCCGCAGCGTCGCGTCCCTGATTTTTAAAGATATTTTCTCAAGGTCGGCATTATCAGCCAATTGAACATATAAACTAACAATGCCGTTCCCCCATGGATCGCGCATTCCGCTCAGCCGGTAATCTGCTGCAAAGCGGTCCCAGCAACCAATGAAAGCCATACCGGCAAGCGTGGTATTTTCGGGCAGATCTTCATAAACGCCGGCTACTTTCAGATTCTGCAGGTTGTTCAGCTTCAGTACTTTTCCCATCGGATCCTTGTTCCCGAAAAGCGCCTTAGCTGTCGACGCCGATATGAGTACCGACGTTGGGTCCTTAATGGCATCGCGCCTGCCCTTGAGCATATTTAATGTGAACAGGTCGGGTCCGCCGGCTTCCATAAATACGCCCTGCTCAGTCAGTTTTTTGTCGCTTAACCCCAGTATATAATCTCTCGGAAGCGTCGACATGGCTACAGATATAAAATCGCTGCCGTAGTTTTTGCGTAACTCGGCTGCCAAAGGGTACGGCACACGTGACGAGGTTTTAACTTCGCCATTATTGGTAAAATTTTGCAGTACCTGGGCTATATGTTGATAATTATAGTGGTACCTATCAAATGATACCTCATCCAAAATCCACAAACTGATCAGCATTACCACTGCCATACCCACCGCAAGACCGCCGATATTAATAAACGACAAGGCCTTATTTTTGATAAGGTTACGCCAGGCAATTGTTAAATAATTTGTAAACATATAACTGCGATTTAATTTTACAGGAGCCCGGCTTTGCGGGCTTCCTGAACGCAATGTTATCGATTGTAAATATGATGGGATGGCCAACTTATCATTTGGCAACTCTTTTTTCAGGCCGTTTTTGTATTCCACCGGGGTTTTGCCGGTCATCTCTTTGAAAACGCGGTTGAAAGTTCTCTGGGAATTAAACCCCGACTCGTACGCAATCCCCAGCAGCGTGAGCCGGTCGCAAACCGGGTCATGCATCTTCCGGACAGTTTCACGAACCCTGAATTCATTAATAAAGTCGTTGAAGTTCTTCCCCATCCCCACGTTAATAATCCGCGATAGATCGTGCGGATGCATATTCAGCTTTACGGCCAGGGTGGTCAATGTCAGTTCGGCATCTTCGTAAAAACGGTTTGCGGCTACGGCTTCCTTTAGCCTTCGGCTTTTTTCCTTTGCATCATATCTGTCGGTTATCGGCTTGGCCAGTTGTGTGCTGCTATCCAATTTTAGCATCACTTCGGCAGCCATGCCAATAAGCACAAAAGCAACGGCAAAACTCAGGACATCATTAAACAGCCACAACATGCAAAGCAGGGCGAGCAGTTGCAAAGTCCTATCCAGGCGGCGGAAAGCAAAGCGCGGCCTATCCATTAGCACGGGCTGCAAGCGGTTGTAAAAATGCTGTATCAACCGGTGGCACAGGTATAAATAAATGACAACCGAAATTAACACCAGCCAGTGCGGCATCCAATACGCAACCAGCAAAGGGCAAAAATGCAGCGCATCCTTTCGGCTAAATTGCAGGTTTGGCAACGTCATCCGCCGCATATAAAAATACAACAGCGGCCCCAGCGCCGGTAAAAAAATCGGCGAAAGCCCACCGGTTTTCATTACAATTACAGCTAAAGCTGCACTTAAAAACAGGTTGGCTGTTTGGCCCTCCCTTTTTGCGAATGCTAAAAGCAGCGCAAGCGTTAACCCCGAAAACAGGGTTGCCATAGCGGCTAAATGGTATAAGTTATGGAGTATATCGGGATTCAAATAATCTAAACAGCCCAAAGGCTTTTTCAAATTTACAACATATTGGTGGGTAGAAAATTATGCGGCGATAAATATGTTTGGGTGTTCGGTTTTGGAGTGGGTAATTGGTTTGGCTGTTTTGTTGTATTGTTACGAATGAGTAAACCGGAGATCCCCAGTCTCTGACTTCGGATAGCGGGTTTTTGCCTGTTAGTAGCTGTGAGCCGTGAAACTAAGGCAGGGGAAATTATCCTGAATTTCAATAAAAGTTAATATAAACTGATCGGTTTCTTAGAGTCATGATTTTTTTATAGTTTTCTGGCAATGTTTACAAGATAGCCGTTATTTTGAATTAAGTGGGTGATAGCTTATCCTCCCGATAGACCGCCACATCGCCAGTTCCTCTTTATATCTGTCATTAATTACTTCACAGTTGGTATCAATGCGCATAGTAGGCCTGTCTGTCAAATTGTAGGCCGGCCACTCAGGAACGTCTTTCGCAGCGGGCTTGCCGGTCCTTGCGAAAGTAGTCCATAATTCTGCCATATGATGGGATGCAACGAAGCGCTCGGGCTTATTCCCGCTTAAAAATCCAGGCTGGGCACCCCGCACTTCATTATTGAATTTAAATGTGATATCCATGGCATGCGGCGTACCAAAAGGATAATCAGTGCCAGGGATCTTCGCCTCAGATTTATAACCAAAGTTATAAAGGTATACCGGAGCGCCATGTTGTTCCACTTTCCTTTCTGCGATGGCAATAGTGCCAAGTCCCATCATATTGATCGATTTAACAGCCATCCAGATATCGCTTGCCGACGCGTTCGGCCTGGTTCTCCTGTAGGTCTCAATTATTTTTTGCGTGTCCGCGCCGAAATCCGGTTCAAATTTTGCCTGTAATGCTTCAAATGTAAAATCGTTTTTCAGCGCACCCGTATCATGTGAATACATCGCGAAAAATGCCCATTCATCTTCGTTCCAGCCTGTCATCAGCGGCTTATCCTTTGATATTTTGGGCGCAAAGGGATCGAAAGGGTCATGGGGCAGCACCACACCGTCCACTACCGGCGCAAAGTTATTAGGAACGAACCCTACAACGCCGTGTTTGTGAATGTACTCGCTGTTTGCCATAAGGCGGGGGACCTTATTTTGAACATCGATCAGATCCTTCACAGGGATATCAAGTATTTTTTTCCAGTCTTTCGGGTCGATATTCAACTCGCTGAATACCAGCTTCGTCATCTCGATCGCGGCTTCTTTCGGCAACATTCTAAGGCCGGGACCGCTTTCGATAGAGGCCTTATTAAAATAGGGTGCTGCTGCCGGCATGGCATATAAACAACTCGTTTTTGCGCCGCCGCCTGATTCTCCCCATATCATCACATTATCAGGGTCGCCCCCAAAAGCTGCAATATTCTTTTTTACCCATTTTAAGCCGTCGACAATATCCAGCAGACCATTATTGCCGGAACCAGCATATTCCGGGCCTGCAATATGTTCCAGGTACAGAAAAGCCATCAGCCCTAACCGGTGGTTTGTTTCTACAATGACCACATCAAAGAATTTTGCCAGGTTGGTACCATCCTGACCGGGTGCAGCGCCAGAGCCGTTGGCAAAGCCGCCGCCATGGTTATAGACCATGACAGGTCGCTTTTTGCCGTCATTGGCCGGTGTCCAGATATTAAGAAACAAGCAGTCCTCTCTTGAGGAAGGATTGAAAGTATCGCCCTGAATGGCAGGTGGCCCGAACTCCAATGCATCCCTGACGCCCTGCCAGGGCTCCAGTTTTGCAGGCCTTTTAAATCGTCTGTCACCCGAGAGGTTTCCGGCGTAAGGAACGCCCTTGAATAAACAAACCCCATCCTTTCTGATACCCCTGAGCTTACCCTCAGCGGCTTCGGCGATCACGAAGCCGTCTTCAGCCGGAACTGAAGAACTGGCAAATTTGGGGAGCGTAATTGCTGCGGTAATAACTGACAACTGCCCTAAGAATTTTCTTCTGTTTGACATACGTATAACTTTGTATTAAGTGGTTTTGGACAAATGTTAAAAAACAGTTCATCATTTGCCCGGATATGAACAACCTCGTCTTTATTTGAATCACGGGGATCTATCCACCGGTAATTGTATCATCTGTATTTTCCCGGTTTGAGCAGGGGAGAACAAACAGGTGTTAATTTTGGGTTTTTTGAGCACCATCCCAATGCTCTGCAAGTTTTCCGTTTTCAATCCGAAACATATCACACCAGGTGGTGGTATAGGTTTTCGTGCTGTCTGTTGGTTCGGGGAGTTTCGCAGCAAAACTGATGACGACCAGGTCACCCTCCGCAATTATGGCGACCACGGGCGCTTTTATAGTATCCACAATTGCTTGAGGTTTCGCAAATTTTGAAAAGAACGTAACAAATCCTTTTCTTCCCGTCGGAACATTGGGATTATGCTGCATGTAGTTTTCGGCAAGATATTTATCTGCCAGTTCAATATGGCCTGCTTCCAGCATTTCGCGCCAGCAATCATACACCAGCTTTTTATTAGACGCAAGCTTGGTATCGTTGCTTTGTAACAAGGATTTTTGATTGGCAAGGGGTATTACAGGCAGCTGTGCAAAAGCCTGTTTGGTGATAACAGTAGTTAAAACAACTGCAATGGCAATGGTGAATTTTTTCATTACATTATAGTTTAAGAAGGACGATAAGTTTGATTAAAGATACTCATAGTTTGCTACTGGTAACCGGAAGCACATCATTATCTATCAGGTCATGGCTTTGACCGGATGAATTTGTGTACATCAAACGTTCACTGCTGACGCAGGTAATTAAGTTGCCTGATCGGAATTTTCAATTGGCTTTCGCAAACTCGCCGTCAGCTGCAATTTCAACCTCGTCGCTTACCAGCACCGTAGGAGTGCCTGAACCAATATTGAAGTCTGAACGTTTTAATGTACCCCGTAGTTTAAAACCGGCATCGTTTTTCTTGCTGTTTGGGTTCTCTTTTGTGCCGCGGTACCAAAGATCCATCGTTACGGGTTTTGTAACACCATGCATGGTCAGGTTGCCGGTAAGTTTATACTTGTTTTGTCCGTCTGGCTTTATTGAGGTGCTTTTGAAGGTAATTGCCGGGTATTTCGCAGCATCAAAAAAGTTAGCACTTCTTAAATCATTATCACGCATTTCAACTTCTGTGTTGATTGAAGACACATCTGCTGAAAGCTCAAAAACAGCATCACTGAAGTCAGGGTTGGCTGCCGTTATGGTCACATCAAATTTTTTGAACAAACCATCTACATCCGAAAGCAAATGATGAGTAACGGTAAACTTAAGTTTGGAATGCATTTTATCATTTTTCCACGTGGCGGTTTGGGCAAATAACGAAGTTTGTGAAAGCAGGATCACCGCAATTAGTATTAATTTCTTCATGTTAAAATTGGTTTTTTTTGTTAAACGAATACTTCCCGGCTGACAAACCTGCATTTCAATGCATGATTTGACGACAGGAAGGTTCGGTATAAAAATAGGGTGAAACTCATTCCAGTGTCTTGACATGAATCAAGAAATAATATTGATTTCGATCAATGCTTAGTCCCTTTTTACAAAGAGTTTTTTTCTGACACGACTTAGTGTTTCAGGTGTTAACCCGAGATAAGAAGCGATCATATGTTGTGGTACACGCTGCGTAATATCCGGATATATACTTAAGAGTTTAGTGTATCTTTCTTCGATCGATAACATGAACATGTCTGTTAATCTTTTCTGCAGCGACATATAGGCACCGCGGTACTGCATATAATTGAATTTGTAAAACCCGGGAACGGCGGTCTCCAGGTATACATGTGCAGCTTTGCTCATCAATATCAATTCGGAATCTTCTATAGCCTCAATATTCAGATTGGAAATATCTTCCGTTATAAAACTGTTCAGATCGGAAATAAACCAACCCTCCGGTGCAAATTGAATAATGTGTTCGTTATTTTTTTCATCCACCAGGTAAGAGCGGAGCATGCCTTTACTCACAAAGGCCACCGATTTGCAAATTTCTCCTTCCTGCAAAAGATACTGATGTTTTCTTAGCTTCTTTACACTAACATGCTGCCTGAAAATTGCTTTTTCAGCTTCTGTTAGTGTTAACCCTTTTGACAGCTTATTGAAGAAATTATCGAGCATGTTTTTTTAAACCGCTAATTTAGTTTTTTTGCATGACGATAAGAATTGGCTGGTAATTCTTGCCCTGAAAACCGTATTTCAAAGTTAGCATGCATCCCCGATTCTGGCGATAGTATCCGGACAAGCCAAAAGCGGTGGGCTACCAGTACCCCGCCCGCCCGGTAGCCATCATGCACCCGGCACGCCAGCCGCCCTACCCATGTGCAATATTGCCAAATTGGAGTCTTCAGTCAGGAAAACCCAAATTGACGCAAGACTATCGACTTGCCTCGCCCGGTTAAGCGTCTATGCGGCTGTTGCACAATGGAGCAATTAGGGATTATGAATTAATTTTGTGCTTTATGTTGACCGTAGATATTATTGAACAGTAAGTGGAATTTGTTGTGTTAACGAGCTTAATAATGCGTCCCAAAGATATTTTTTGCCATATTTGATTAGCTTTTTAAGGTTATATGCGATTCC
>Ga0068855_100000209_pt1 | contig 75110 bp, 115 predicted proteins | sample KBSCornC52_FD_66592 | JGI IMG/M metagenome (GOLD analysis project Ga0068855, IMG submission 66592) | Corn rhizosphere microbial communities from Kellogg Biological Station, Michigan, USA - KBS Corn C5-2 | ecosystem: Host-associated > Plants > Roots > Rhizosphere > Soil ...
AAATGGCTATTGATAAAGTAAAAGATTTTAACCTGAGCATGGATTTAGTAGGGCACTCCAATATTGAGGAACACGAGAGGTACATTAGGGAACTTTCACAAGACGAGGAACTGGATAACGCAGCAGACGATATTTTTAGCTAAAAAATAACCAATCCATCCTATTTCTATTGTTAAGATAATAACAACTGTTTAATTGACACGAAAAGTTTTTTAATTAAAACTATAGGATATCAATTAATCTTTTTACATTGTATCCCCTTACTAATTATTTATACCATGACTTGATAAAATTATTATTTTTGCTGATAAAGAAACTGTACTTCCTTATCACGTTGCCGCTCTAAATTACCACGTATAAAATATTGCAACGATCAGACTGTAAGTACGCCAGCATGGCGTAGGTATACCTTTTGAGTTGCAATGGGCTGTGGTAAGCCTTGAGCGGTCGATCTGTATATTCTACGTCATTTTTTTTAGCTATAATCCTATGTTAAAAACAATCGGCAACCCCCTATTGATACTCACCAATTCCCTACAGTACTGCCAGGCATTCAGAAAAATATGGAAGAAAGGCACGTACGAAAAATACGAGTGTGTTTATGCCATATATCTGAACCGGAAGCGTGAGCCGGTATATTATGAAATGCTAAACAGGGGCAGCTATTCTGAAACCAATTTTGATTTGAGAACAGCGATATATTTAGCGATTATAAAGAACTCAAGTCACATTATTATAGCGCACAACCATACATCGGGTAATGCGAACCCCGGTGAAGGGGATAAGCCTGTAACGGATCGCTTCCTGTCGGTGTGCCGGTCGCTTGAAATTAATTTAGTTGACCATATAATTATGACAAAGGATGATTATTACTCGTTCCGTGATCATCATTTATTATAAGTCAATACATTAATATTTTAGATTGAACTACCGGCGTTACACTCTTTATCCGCCACATTTGCTTTATATGTGCGATATCTATAATCATATCCGGAAAAAGAACAGTATCGGCAGATCGCAATAAAAGCTGATCTTTATTATCTGTGCGGTGCACGTACCTTGTTATTGTAAATTCTTCTAAAATGATTATTGCTGCCATGCCGGGTATAATGGTGTTTTTAAAATGGAAAACGCGTTGGATACCTAACTGGCATTTTTGATGGTTCCCCTGTAAAAAATCTTTATCCATAGCGCTGTCGTTATGCCTCACCACAGCATGGCACCCTAAATGCCCTTTCATGATAAGAACTACGGGCTTTACTTCATTATTTTTTAATAACTCATCTATGTTATGTATGTCCCCTGTATCGTCATAGACCGGTATAGGTGTGTGGTCAGGTGATATATACCGTTCAATTCCTGTAATGTTATTTTCTTCCCTGTCAGGCATGCCGGGAAAAGTGGGATTTATCCGCGACCCCTTATTTACATCTATCCGTTCGGAGTCGGTGAAACTGGTGTGTTGTTTATTTTCTTGCCAATTGTCTAATATCTGTCCAGTCCAAACAATCCCTATTTTTTCAGAATACAATTCTTTTGTCAGACTGTCCAATTTTTCTTTGTTGAAATGCGTGTACACAGTGGGGCGTTGAATACCCGTTAATTCCACAACACGCGTAACTTTCATGGGCCTAGTCTTTATATACTTCTTTAGGAATTCGCCTTCGTGCATGTCTATTATTTATATTTTTTCTAATTGACTATCAAGCAATTACAACATTATTTATAAAAAATAGACAAATAATTTGGAAGTGTCTATTTATTATGTACATTTGTATAGCAATTAACAATGGCAATATAACAACAATCATACAAAAAATGAAAGTAGACCCAAGAGAAATTTTATTTATCCGCGACAAAGCCCCTAAAGGTATGATAAGAACCCTTGCGGATAACATAGGCATGGAGTACAGCCAAGTAAGGACAGAGATATATACGCTCAAAGACGATTACACCGATGCGTTGGTTATCGAGGCCCGGCGTTTACTGCTTGCCATGAGTGGAATTGAGTACAAACCTGAATTATTAGAATCAATATGAAAACCTTAAAAAGAAACAACAACTGGATACTAGGCCTGCAATTATTGACCGGCGCCATCCTTTTAATATCAGTAATTATTTACTGCCATGCTCACTGGGCTTACATAGTTGAACAATTTAAAAAGTAAGACAATGGAAGTGCTAACCATCGAAGCCACCGCATTTAAACGCCTTGAGGGCATGTTTGAGCAGACATTAAAAACTGTTACCGAACTGGCCGAAGAAAACAAAAGGCTAAAGGATGATCGCTGGTTAGATACAAAAGAAGCTGCTGAATATACGGGCCTTTCAGAGCAATGGTTTTTAGATCGCAAGGCCGATATAGGATGCTCTCAATTTGGGAGTAAGGTTATAAGATTTAAGAAATCTAAGATCGAGGAGTATTTCAAAAGGAGTGATGTAAGCATCCCGAGCAAATCAAAAAGTAAACAACAATCAAATTCATAAAAAAAGAAAAGCCACTGGCGGTAACCAATGGCAATTCAAAAATTCAATCCGATGAATGCAAAAGTACAAAATTACCCGAAAGAAACAAACCTTGATTTATTCCGAAAAGAATTTGGAATAATGAACGTGAGGCAGAACGCCGACAGTATGGTTTATTATCTAACCAACAATAGAATAGCCATTAGCGCCGCAGAAAGAGCGAACAATCTAATAAAAAAGTACGGCTGGAATCTAACCGCTAAAGCAAGCAAGTTCCCCCTTGATACATTGGTTGTAAAACTTGTAGATCGTTATGGTGAGGCCAACGAAACGATAAATAGCAAGTGCCTGGATTTGCCGGCAACGCAATCAAATAATTTTAAGCCTAATGAGTACAGCACATTTGAAAGGCTTTCAGAGCAGTTAGGAGTTTGCCATGCGTGAGTTGAAGTTTAAGATTTGGACTGGATCAAATATGATCAGACCACAAACCATAAAATATTTTCATGAATCTATTTTATCAGGCATAACTGTCGGGCAACTTGATAGCTGGATATATCTACAATTTACCGGCAAATCTGATAAAGACGGAAAAGAAATTTATAAGGGCGATATAATCAGTATTGATCGATACGGTGAAAAACTAATTGGCGAGGTAAAGCAACTTGATGGCGGCCAGTATTATATCGACCATAATAAAGTAAGCCTTAAATATCAACATCAAATCCATTGCGAGGTTTGCGATACTGAATCGCCGATATTTTTCTTACAATACTTCGATGCATATGAACTTGAAGTAATCGGAAACATCTACCAAAACCCTGAACTTTTAAACACCCCAACTCCATGAATGAGCTACTTGAAACCGGCATAACAGCAGTACATGTATTGTGCTTTATTGTGGATGCCTTTATTATATACTTTATGGTTTTTAAGGGGTTGCCAATGTTGGCTCAAGGAATTAAGAATAAGGTTTTTTCTTCTTTTTTTCTGAAAGCGGCTTCGATAATAGTTTGCATCACGGTCATAGTTATTTGCTTGGTTTGGATGCCTTTTTACTACTTAATTAATATTAGAAATAATGGATAAAACATTTACAGTTAGCTACGGCTACAAAACTTTTGACGATAAAATAGGTGCAGGTGTTTTTGAGGTTGATGCCGATGACATGGAGATTGTACAAGAGCGCGCATTTCATATGGTATTGCAAAGTATCGAGCGCAACCATGAAGAGTGCGACATAACGCCAGTTCACAATTTTATTAACCTTAATGTAACTGTTACCGAAAAAAAATAAAGCAATATGACAACTCACATCACATTTTGGCAATACATTTTAACGGCTCTTTTAGCTTGTTGGACAGTAGGCTTTGCTTTCACTCTTTCATGGTGCGCAGCTTGCTACATAACACCTCTTTTAACGCCCTCTCTTAAAAGATTATTTGATTGGGCTGTAAGTATAGACAGTAAGGTTAAAAGCCTTTCAGAGAGGCTAAAATCAAATGATAAAGCAAGTATTGAGGCCGAAGCTAAAGTTAAACAATTAAGGAGGGCAAAATCATGTTAAAAACCACCGATAAAAACCAGTACAACGCTAATCTGCAAGCTAAGATAGCAGACCTTACCGGATACTTAATGCAACTTCAAAAATCAGCTTTGAGGAAGTGTTTTGACGCTACAAAATTAGATAGCACTGCGCAGGCATGTATCGAAGTAGCTAAAGAAAACGGATGGGTGGAACTTGCGCGGGAAATGGAAAGAGATTTAGAAACTGAATTAACTTATTAAACCAATAACCAATAATGAAAACCAAGAAAATCAACCTAAAAACGTACAAAGTCCCGCAAGGTAAAGTATTGATACTTCGCTCATGTAACGCGGATATGACCTCTTATAATAATTTCAAATATCCCGATAGTGGATATGTTGAGGCTCCCGATTTTAAAGCTACAAAAGCTTGCGGCAATGGTTTGCATGGGTTCTTAAAAGGGTTGGGCGATCATTCATTGGCGAATTGGTCAAGCGAAGCTAAATGGTTGGTTTTGGAAGTCGAAGAAAACGGAATTATCGATCTAAACGACAAGGTAAAATTCAAAGGCGGCGAGATAATTTATGTTGGCTATCAGAAAACAGCCAGCCAAATAATCAAAAATATTTATCCCGAAATCGCCGTAATGGGTTCTACAGCAACAGCGGGTGACAGAGGTACAGCAACAGCGGGTTACAGCGGTACAGCAACAGCGGGTGACAGCGGTACAGCAACAGCGGGTGACAGAGGTACAGCAACAGCGGGTTACAGAGGTACAGCAACAGCGGGTTACAGCGGTACAGCAACAGCGGGTGACAGCGGTACAGCAACAGCGGGTGACAGCGGTACAGCAACAGCGGGTTACAGCGGTACAGCAACAGCGGGTTACAGCGGTACAGCAACAGCGGGTTACAGCGGTACAGCAACAGCGGGTGACAGCGGTACAGCAACAGCGGGTGACAGCGGTACAGCAACAGCGGGTGACAGAGGTACAGCAACAGCGGGTGACAGTGGTACAGCAACAGCGGGTTACAGAGGTACAGCAACAGCGGGTGACAGAGGTGTTTTGATAATCGAATATTATACCGGCTCAAATTACGCGCGAAAAGTTGCCCTGATCGGCGAAAACGGCATCAAAGCCAATGTTAAATATCGCCTTAACTCAAACAACGAATTTGAAGAAGTAAAATCATAAAAACAATGTCAGGAAACATATCAGAGGTATATACTGTCGAGGGCAGTGATTTCTCAACTATTGAAATACTAAGGGCTTTAACCAGGGCTAAGGAATTAGCGGCAAAAGACAAGGTTAAAAAAAGTGTCTATCTAAATGGCAACCCTTTTAGAATCGTTGACAGAAAAGGAAATTTAGTAGCGGCGTAATCATGGGAGAAATAGCAGATATGATGTTAGACGGCATATTGGATGCCAACGGAGAATATACGGGCATTAATCCCGGACACCCCGTTTACCCTAAGGGCTGGTTTGGCGGTCAAAAATCATCCGACCACCATAAGCATATGGTAAATAACTTTTTAAAACAACGCGGCATAATAGATGAATCTGAAAGGTTCGCAATTGTAAACGAATATGCTAAAACGATTGATCGAAAAAACAAGCGCGTGTTTAGATATATACAGGGCAATTTTAAAGCCTTCAAAGATTTTGTTGATAAGAGGATAGGCTACGTCAAGCCTTCAAAAAAAGAAAATAAAAAACCTCCTATGGGGCATTTTGACGAAACACATTACGGCGTATGAAAACTAACGACAACTGGAAGACTGCCCAGCGTTTCACAAGAATAATATGTGCAACGTTCGGTCACAATTTCCGGTCAATAAATAACCACCGCCGTCACTGCAAAAGGTGTGGCTATAAAGAGAGGCGGGATGCCTTTACAGGATTTGTTTGGAAACCTTTAATCGAAAAATAAATGGCTCAATGTTGCCCTTATTGTAAAAAGGAATTAACCGTAGGGATTGGTTATATCAATCGGGCAAATAAGCTTGGCGTTCCGATTTATTGTAATAGGGTTTGCGCCGGGCTTGGCAGGCGACATAATAAAACCATAGAGCAAAAGAAAGCAGAGAAAGCTGAATACGACAGGGAGTTTCGAAGAAAGAACGCAGATAAGCTTAAAGTTCAAAAGGTGGCATCTCACAAATTAAGATACGACCCTATTAAGCAACGAGAGTACAATCAAAAAAGGATGCCTAAGCATGTAGAATATTGCAGGCAGCCTGAATATAAAAAGAAGAAAATAGAATATGACCAGCAGCATAGGGCTAAGAAAAATTACGGCGAATTTGCTGAATGCGCAATACTGATTGAGAAGATAGGCAAAGTGCTTGTCGAACGCGCCGACAAATCAGAATTAAGAACTATTCAAGGTACAAACAATAAATCAAAAAGGAGAAAAAAACAATGGCTACGACTACTACAGAACTTACCGCAGTTAACTTAAAAGCGGCATTATGGGACACTTTGCAAGGCTTGCAAAAAGACACCATTGAGCCGGGGAAAGGCGACGCTATCGCTGTTCAAGCCCGTGAAATAATACGGACGGTTAACACTCAATTAAAAGTGCAATCCGCTTGCGGTAGAAAAATACCGACAGAGGTAATTGAATTTAGCGAAGGAAAATAACATGGATAAAGCCGGGATACATTCAACTGGATTAGATGGCCTCACTTGTAATGAGGATGTTGCGGGTTCGAATCCTGCTCCCGGCTCAAATAAATTTAAAAACATAACCAATGAGTAACGCAATGAAAAGACAACAATCCGGCCCGCAGCCAATAAGAATGGTGGATGGCACAATGGACATAACGGAGCGAGATATAGCCCGACAAAGGTTTTATCAGCTTCTTTCAGAGCAAGCAGTTTGGAACGCTACAAGGCCAAAACCAAAGCGCGGATTATTCAAATTATTTGCTTAAAAATCAGCGTTTTAGCTTTGATTTACGGCTAATTTTAGCTAACTTATACACTAATAATCAACAATATGAAAGGCGACCCGATCACAGATTTATCCGAAATAATAAAACTACATAAAGAAGGGAAGTCTGTTTGGTGCGAACACTGGAAGCGAACAAGTCCAGCCGCATTTCTTATGAACTGGCGGTTAAAAGATGTTCAGCAATTAATCGACCTAAAACGCATTTTTTACTATAACAAAATCAATTAAAATGAGCACAGAATTACAAACACAAAACCAAATACCGAGCGACAGCGCATTCTCTTTGCAGTCGTTTGAACACGCGCAAAGGGTGGCTAAAATGCTATCCTCGTCCGACCTTATACCGCAGGTCTACAAAAACAACATTCAAAATACTATGATAGCCTTAGAAATGGCTAATCGTATCGGCGCAAGCCCGTTAATGGTTATGCAGAACTTAAATGTTATTCAGGGCAAGCCAAGCTGGGGCAGTAGCTTCATAATTGCCGCGATAAATAAATGCGGTGACTTCTCAAAACTTAACTTCTCTATTACTGGGAGCGGTGAAACATTAGCTTGCTTTGCCTTTGCTAAAGAGATAGCCACAGGCGAAGAAATAAAAGGGCCGACCGTAACAATGGAAATGGCAATAGCTGAAGGATGGGTAAGCAAACCAGGGAGCAAGTGGAAAACAATGCCTGAACTTATGATACAGTACAGGGCCGCTGCGTTCTTCGGGCGTTTACATAAGCCTGAATTATTAATGGGCATGCAATCAAGCGAGGAACTTTCAGATGCTCATACTCCTGCAAAAACACAACTTCCAACGATTGACCTAACTTCTAAAATTAACGTCCTTAAAGCCTATGCAGCCGGCCAGATAACCGCAGAGGAAAAGGACGAGTGGCTATTAAGCTTTGAATAATGGAAACGACAGTAAAACCTAAATTCATTGAACCGCATACGATCGAATGGGCGCAAGCTCGTTTGGGCCGGTTCACATCTTCGGAAATTCACAAGTTGTTTGCCAGTGGACGAAAGAAAGATGAATTATTTGGCAAAGGCGCGCTAACCTACATCAAAACTAAGATAGCTGAAATCCTTACAGGTGAAACTAAAAATCCAACTTCTATGAGTATGGACTGGGGACTATCAAATGAAAAGGACGCTATACTCCGGTATGAAAAGGAAACAGGCGTTAAAACCCGAACAAGCGGTTTCTATACATACAATTCGATTTACGGCGGATCCCCGGACGCCGAAGTTAATGACGATGGTATTTTAGAGGTTAAATGCCCGTTCGCAAGTGAAAACCATATTGCTATCAGCCTTTGTAATTCAGTTGAAGAACTACGGGACTTTGAAGAAGCATATTACACGCAGCCGCAGGGAAATATGTTTGTGACCGGTACGCAATGGTGTGACTTCATCAGCTACGATCCGCGCTGTAAAAATGAAAAGTTTCAGATAAAAATAATTCGGATTTACAGGGACGAAGCTTTTATGAAAGAACTTGAATATCGTTTAGAAGAAGCCTCTGTAATTATGAACGAATATCTCCAAAACCTCTTAAAATAACATGGAAGATCAATTATATCAAATAACTCCGGCGTATATAGCAATCGACCCCGGCAAGAACGGTGGTGTCGTAGCCATGACAAAGCAAGGAGATTTAGCTTTTAAATCAATAATACCTCTTATGGGTGACGATGTAGATATTCACGGGCTATATGACCTCTTTAAAACGCTTAGGACGCGATTTGATATTACTTTGATACTGGAAGATGTACATAGCGTTTTCGGAGCTTCAGCAGGCGCAAATTTCACTTTTGGATTTGTATGCGGGGCTATAGAGGCAATAGTTATCAGCCACAAATTCAAGTTAATAAAAGTTCAACCGAAAGAATGGCAAAAAGAAGTGTGGCAACAAGGGGATAAGAGTTATAAAACTAAGAAGCCAGAACAAAAAAATCCTTCACTGGATACCAAACTAACGAGTTTAAAATGCGCTACAAGGCTATTCCCGCATTACGATTTTAGAAAATCAGAAAGCAAGCGTGTTACTAATCCACATGATGGAATAGTGGATGCAGCTTTGATTTGCGAATGGGCAAGACGTAAAAATCTTTAATGATAGCAGTTATAAAAAAAGTAATTGTTCCAAAAGGGGAAGAGTACATCTATTTTAAAATTGATAAATTATAAAACCATAGCATGAAAAATTTAACTCAAATCAAAAAGGCTTATTCCATAATTAAGCCAAAATCTACTGTATTACCTATCCTTGAATGTGTGTTGGTAATGAACGACCAACTAACCATTACCGACTTAAATACATCTGTAATATTTAAGAATATCGGTATCGGATTAAACTTTGTGCAGGATGCAAAGGAGTTTATTAACGTTTGCGGTTTTGTAGGGAATCCAGTATTTAAACAGGATGGCCCGAAACTTTGCGTTGATACAGAAACAGAAAGTTATTCATACCGATTTGAGCCTATAGATAACTTTCCTAAAATTGTTTTTGACGGGGTCAATTACATTGGAAAATTAAATAAAGAAGATTGCGAAAGAATCCGGCGCGCTGTAACTGTTATAAGTAAAGATGAGTTACGCCCCGCCATGTGTGCAGTATGTATAAAAGACGGCTTTATAATGGCTACCGATGCGCACTCCGCTATATTTGAGCGATCAGATTTTACTTATTCGCAACAAATACTTATCGGCAAAAAATCCGCTGATTTAATGGCATTATTCCCAAATGGGGGTTATCGGATTTCAGTTTCTGCCTCGCGTTTGGTTATCGAAAACGACGATATGATAATTATTCAGCGCGTTGATGATAATAAATTCCCTGACCTGCTTTCAATAGTCCCTAAAGAACAGCCAATCGAAATGAAAGTTGATAAAAATGAATTAAAAATAGCAGTTAAAAAGGCATTGAGTTGCGCTGGCTCTGCGATGCACGCCGTAGTTTTTAATGTAAATAGCCGTCTAACGTTAAGCAGTGAAGATTTAATGTATGACCGGGCCTATAAGCGCCAAATGAGTTGCAATCATACTGGCGCCGATATTGAAATAGGCTTTAATGCGCGGATGATTTTAAAATTAATAGACAGTATTAAAACGCCTGAATTAAGCTTTAAAATGACTAATGCGAGTAGCTGTTGTGTAATAAATGAAAATGCTTTACAGATGCCTGTAATGCTAAATAAATACTAAACCAATGATTCCTATTTTAAGCGAACCCGAAGATTTAAGCAATAACGATATACTGGAGGCCTGTATCTTCTGTAATCAGGATTCAAATACATGGACTATTGACGAAAAGATTAACCGGCCCGTTTGTGAAGATTGCGCCAAAAAATTTGATGAATCAGATATGCCAACAGCTAAATATAATTATTAAAAATATGAAAGCACTAACCATTAAACAGCCGTGGGCGCAACTAATAGTTGACGGAATCAAGGACATTGAAAACCGAACATGGAAAACCAATTTTAGGGGTAGGGTTTACATCCATGCTTCTCAAAAAGCTATTCCAATGAACGGATTGCCAAATGGTTTTAATCCAACAAAAGAACAGTGGCAAGATTTAGTTCATAATCACTGGGATATAAAAGAGGGGCGGTTGCCTGATTTAATGGCTGCTTATCCGTGTTCTGCTATTATTGGCGAGGTTGAAATAATTGATTGCGTGCTAAATCATACCTCTATTTGGGCGCAACATATAGCAAAGGTAATCAAAGTTATTGATGGCGTTAAAACAACCATAGATGTGCCTGTATATAATTGGGTACTGGCTAATCCCGTAAAGTACTACGAGCCTATTTTAAACATCAAGGGCGCATTATCTTTTTGGGATCCAAAACTAATACTATCCGTCTAAAAAGTGAAACCAGGCACACTTTAAAAGCTTGGTATTTGATACCCTTAATTTGATTTAATATGTTGATAAATTCTTTAGCAATTGTGCGTTTAGCCTCTCAAATTATTAGCGTTTTATCGGTATCTTTATATTCATTATTTTTTGAGCTAACTGCCAGTGGTTTCAATTGCGACGATGCGTTTTCATAAAGGTGATAGAGTGGCAGCTCTTGATCCTTTTGAAAACGCATTTTTTGTTTAATAATAATTGTAATTCTTATCTAAGATGAATAAACCAATAACCGAATTAAAACCAATTGAGACCAGGTATAAAGGTTTCCTTTTTAGAAGTAGGTTAGAGGCACGATGGGCTTTATTTTTAGATGCTTTAAATATTAATTGGTTCTACGAACATGAAGGTTATGACCTTGATGGGTTATGGTATCTACCCGACTTTTATTTACCAACGTTTCACAATGGCGCATTCATAGAAGTTAAGCCATTTGCTTTTCTTAAAGCCGAATTAGAGAAGGCAGAGCGGCTTTGTCTTATTAGCGGTAAAATAGTAATTCTTGCTATTGATGTGCCTGACTTTATATGTTATGAATACTACTACAGAGAAACTTGTAAAGGGGTTACAAAAGTAGATAAGGCTTACGGAATTATTAACGGAGATCAGGCTTATGATGAGAATAGAATGTTTGTTTATCCGGGGTACGAAAATGCTGATTTAACCATTGATAAACGTAATTGGGATTCAGTCGGTGATAATTATTTAACTGCCGTTGAGTTGGCGAAAGGGGGGCGTTTCTAATGTCAAAACAACCGTATATTCCACTCTATATTGGCGACTGGGAACAGGACACAAACTGCCTTACACCCCTTGCAGAATTTGCTTTATTAAAATTGGTTTTTAAGCTGTTTAAGTCCGAAAAAAAGGGTGTTTTTGTTGCAAATTATCGCACATTATCGGTGCTTTTTAAGTCAAATATTGAAGAAACTAAAGCAATTTTTCAGGAATTAATTGACAACAATATTCTTAATATTTCGGCCATAAAAGAGGACACTTTTGAAATAATATCGCGCCGTATGATACGTGAGGGCACTATTTCAGAAATTCGGTCTGCTATTGGCAAATCCGGTGGTAAAGCAAAACGCAAGCAAAACGTAAGCAAACGCGAAGCAAAAGTGAAGCAAAACACTGATAATGATATTGATATTGTTATTGATAATATTATTGAATATCTAAATAAAAAGGTGTCGAAAAATTTTGAAAAAACGACTAAAGAAACCATTAACCTAATCACCGCAAAAATAAAATCAGGGTACTCCGAAAACGATCTTAAAAAAGTTATTGATATCAAAACTTCGCAATGGCTTAACGACCCCAATATGGTTGGATATTTACGACCATCAACATTATTCGGAAATAAGTTTGAAAGTTATTTAAATGAAACACCGATTAAAAAAATGGGGGGGCTTTGTCGATGACTAACCACATAAAAAATTTAGAAGCACTGGGGATTGACTTGCGTAAATTGAAAGGCAATCAAATCAATACCACCTGCCCAAAATGCAGTCATACCCGCAAAAAGAAAACCGACCCATGTTTGAGTGTTACGATTGACACCGGACTTTACAACTGCCACCACTGCAATTGGAGCGGGTGTGTCGCTGAAAAATTTAAGGCTGAGGTAAAAGAATATTTTAAACCGGTGTTCAACAACCGAACTGATTTGAAAGAACGGGAAGTAAATTATTTTTTCAAGCGTGGAATATCTCAAAATACGTTGCTTAAAGCTAAAATAACTTCCGGTCCGGAATGGATGCCGCAAAAGCAAAAAGAAGTAAACACAATCCAGTTTAACTATTTCCGTAGCGGTCAATTGGTAAATATAAAATACCGTGACGCTGAAAAAAACTTCAAATTGGTAAAGGATGCTGAATTGATATTTTACAATTTGGATGCCGTAGAAAAATCAACATGGTGTATCATTACCGAGGGTGAAATAGATGCGCTTAGTTGGATTGAGGCCGAAGTAAACGAGGTTGTTTCAGTACCCAACGGCGCAAGCAAAGGGAGCCAGCGACTTGAATATTTAGATAATTGTTACGAGTACTTTTCTAACAAAGTTAAAATATTTATCGCCACCGATAACGATGAACCAGGCAGATCGTTGCGGGATGAGCTTGCCCGAAGATTAGGGTATGACAGGTGTTATTGGCTTGATTTCGGCGACTTTAAGGATAGTAACGAATATTTAGTTGCAAAGGCGCCACAAGCCCTTAAATCACTTTTAGACGCCGCAAAAGAATTTTCGATAGAGGGAGTTTTTACCATTGACGATGTTTGGGAAGGTATAGAGGATATTTACAATAACGGGCTGCCGTCCGGTGCAAAAACAGGTGATAAATTATTTGATGACCATTTGGGGTTGATGCCCGGCGAAATGACAATGGTTACAGGGATACCGGGGCATGGAAAATCAATTTACCTCGATCAAATAAGTTTGCGCCTATGCCTGAAAGAAAATTGGACTTTCGCAATTTGTTCACCAGAAAGCTACCCGATAGCATTTTACTACACAAGGCTAATAAAGCGGCTGATAGGAAAGAAATTTAGTAAAAACAACATAAGCCCCGCCTTACTTCAAGAGTGCCGCCAATGGCTTAAAAGCCGCTACCACCTTATAGCGCCGCCGCAAGGGTATGACCTTGATGAAATATTGGACAAAGCCCGTCTATTGGTTTTAAAGAAAGGAATTAAATGTTTGATTATCGACCCTTGGAACCGGATAGAAAGCAATATGCCTAATGGCTATAACCCTATAAAATGGGTTCAGGAACGGCTTGATAAAATTATCAGGTTCAATCAGCAAAACGGGGTGCATACCTTTTTAGTTGCCCACCCTACAAAAATGGCAAAACTTAAAGATAGCCAAAATTATACGGTGCCCACCTTGTACAGTATTTCAGGATCAGCCGACTTTTTTAATATGACCCAAAACGGGCTGACTGTTTATTTTAATGCTGAAACCACAAAAACAGAAATACACTTCCAAAAAGTAAAGTGGGAGCATTTAGGAAAGGTAGGTATGGTTGAATATACCTACCACGAAGAAAATGCGCGGTTTTATAATCAAGGATTTGAAGACCCTGACGCTAACTGGCTGCTTCCAGTTGAAAATAAAAACTTTTATGAAGCTATGCCGCGTTCGGCTGAATATGATTTATTGGAACCTGAACCCTTTTAATTATGGATGAAATTTTAGAAAAATGGTTTAAAAAATTCAGTGAAATGAAACCAGGCCAACGAATTGAAATAGCCTTAACCGGCAAACGTGACCCGGCCCTGTTTACTGATATCTGCAAGCATTTCATTGATGCAGGCAATATGGATTTTGAACTAAGTAACGATTATAAATATTTCAAAAGGATAAACACCTTTTAACCTCAAAAAAATAAAAATGAGTATCAGTATAGTAGAAAATTGTGATAACATGGAGTTTATGGGCAGGTATCCTGATGGGTTCTTTGATTTGGCCTTACTTGATCCACCTTATGGAAGTTCAATAATGGCCAAGAATAAGTTTCAAAGACATAAAACTACCGATTCATCTTATCGCAATAAAAATATACCATGTGCTGAATATTACGAAGAAGTGTACCGTGTTTCAAAACATCAAATCATATGGGGTTGTCAATATCAAATTATTTATTTAAAGCCCGAAGGATCGTTTATAGTTTGGGATAAAAAAGCCGACCCTGATTTACATAATATGAGCAGCTGCGATATAGCTTGGTATAGCAAAAGAACTCAAATAAAAACCTTTAACGGCCATTGGTGCGGAGCAGTAAAATTTGAGAATGAACCAACAATACATATACATCAAAAACCGGTAGGACTTTATAGATGGTTGCTTAATAATTACGCTGACGAAGGATTTAAAATACTTGATACGCACTTAGGGAGTGGCAGCAGTAGAATAGCTGCTCACGATTTACAGTTTGATTTCTACGGGTGTGAGATAGACGAAAAGCATTTTAACGATCAAGAAAAGCGATTTGCAAAACATATATCTCAAACTAAATTATTCACTCCTATTCAACAGATAAGTAAACAAACAACACTCTTATGAACACTAAATATTTTGTTTTTCTCTTTTTGATTGGCGCTTTTAAACCTTAATAATTATGAAAATATTATTTATCGAAGCTGACAAATGGTTGGATAACTACCAAGAAGATTTTGAAATAAAGCTTAAATCTGACGGGCACCATGTTTTAGTTATTTGCGATTGCTATAATAAGCCAATGTCAATAAAAACGGCTTTAACCGATTGGCGGCCAGATGCAATATTTGTGCAGACTACATTTGTTTATACCGATCAAATTAAAACAATTATACCCATGGTTAAATATGTTGATTATCCGATTGAACTATGGTATGCTGGCAATTACAGCGCAACGCGAATTATTGAAATGTTGCCCGAAGATAAGCAACCATTATTTACAGGATATGACATTTGGATGCTCGAATATGGCAATGAATTATTAGCCGATTGCTGGAAACGACCTGTTTAAGCATTCAAAAAAAAGAAAATGATAACAAAGCTAAAAATATGCTCTGTATGCCACTTTGAAAGGCCGCCCTGGATTTCATCCCCGCCGATGTGCCGTAATTGCTCTGGCCTCATTAAAAGCCGTAATAAAGCCAAGCAGGCAACCTTAACCCAAACCGAAAACGGGAAAGAAGCTAAGTATTTTAAGGTAGAGCGTAAACCTATCAAAAAAGTAAGTGATAAAATGACCACAGAATTAAGAATTTACCGAAAGAAGCGGGATAAGTATTTTGCGGAAAACCCGACTTGCGAATATCCAGGATGCGGGAGCAAAAATATAACCCTACACCATTTGAGGGGAAGGTGCGGAGCGTTACTAACGGATGAAACGAACTTTTGCAGCCTGTGTATGAAGCACCACAATTACGTCGAAAATAACCCCGAAGAGGGTAGGAAATTAAATTTGGTTTTAAACAGATTATAAAATATGAAAGATTTGTTCGGAGAAATTAAAAAGGATGCGCTGTTTAGCCCGTGCGGAAAACATCGTATATGGTTATGCCGGGTTTGGGACGATAATAAACCGCTGATAATGTTTATCGGACTTAATCCGTCTACTGCCAATGCTGAAACCGATGACCCTACAATCAGGCGAATAAAAACCATAGCCAATAATTTAGGTTACGGTGGGTTTTACATGATGAATCTTTTTACCTATATCAGCACAGACCCGACTAAGTTAAATATCGAAAAAGGTAACGTTAATTTGGCTGACAGGCACCTGAAGCATGTTTCTACTAAATGCAATATCGTGGTTTTCGCATGGGGTAACTTTAGGGTATTTGGCCGGGATGAAGAGGTAAAAAAAATGTTTCCATATGCCGCCGCGCTTCATATCAATAAAAACGGAAGTCCAAAGCATCCACTTTATTGCAAATCAGACATAAAATTAAAGCGCTTTAACAACGAATAACCGCCCTGCATCCAAAGAAAAAAAGATAAAAAAATCAGTTTGCGATTTATTCAGCCAAAACATAAATATGCCATGCGATTGTATGAACTAAAATAATGACAGTAAATGATACAACCTATTTCACCAACTCCAAAAATTAATAATATGACAGCAGATATATTTCCGGGATTAGCTGAACCAAAGAGCCAGTTAATGAAAGATATTCAGGATATGATAGATAAGAACGGCGGCTTATTACCGCTGGCCCGGCGAATAGAAAGCGAGCAAACGCACATTTACCGGCCCCGATATGTTATGCCCCCTGGATTTAACGCTTATAAAAAGTTTGAGGTAGATTTCATAATTGAAAATTATAAAAATATGACCTCTCAAAAAATAGCTGAAAAATTAATGCGCAGCGCATCCGCTTTACGTCATAAAATACACAGGATGCAATTAGAGGGGCTAATAGAATTTAAATTAGAAACGGTTGCTATTTTGGAAAGAAAAACCGCACTCTAAAAAATAAATAACGCAGTTTTAGAGCAACTTATTAAGTAATCCACTAATTTTGAATTAACCCGAATCAATTATGAAAAAACCATTAACCGAAACCGGAAAGATTTACGCGGCGCTTCGTATGTGCAATAGAATACTCGTAAGTCACGAGCCTACCGAGGTGATACACTCTCTTGCCCGAAAGGTATTCGTAAAAAACTATTGTAAACTTAACGCCTTAAATAACAAAGCAGCATGAAATACTTATTAATTATCACACTCCTTTGCCTTGCTTTTAATTTAAAGGGGCAGAATAAGGCAGACACCGTTAAAGTTATTAAGTTGACTGATTCGTTAATTTCATATAGCGGGCAAAATCTATTTTCTGTCACAACTCTCACCGGAACATCTACCATCATGACAGACGCGCCCCGAAAAGACGATTTTTTTGTAAATGGTATAAGGGTTCATCATCAGGCCAATTGCTCAAATTGCGACGTAGTAACGGCTATGTCAATAGCTGGATACAATTATCGCAACGGAGTATTTTATAGACGCGACCAGCCGATAATAATCCACAGGAAAATCAAGAAAAAAAAGCTAAAAACCTCTAAAAAATAAACCATGAAATATATAATCACCACCACCTTAATCATTTTAAGCCTCGGTTTAAAGGCCCAAACAAGCCCGCAGGCGAAACCAATTAAAAAAGACAGCGCCAAGTATCAGAAAGTAGTAACAATGCCTATAAGCGATTATAATCTAATCTACGGAGCATTACAAGACTATAAAAGGTTATCAATGTACGAACCGGCGAATAACGATACTCAAAAAGTAACCGTTTATAAAAACATAGAAGCCTATTTAAAAGATTTACCAGCACGGGTTAAGCTGGATAGTGTTAAGGTTAAAGCTAACTAATTTAAAAAATGGAAGCAGTAGAAATTAGATCGGATAGGGATGTGGCAACTGATATCAGGAACGCCGTAAAGAGCCTTAATCAGCTTATTATCGAGGCTGAAAAGCAAAGAGGGCTAAAAGTTGAGTTATCATTTGGCGAAAATCTTGCTTTAAAGGGCGCTGGCGTTCCCGAAATAACAAACGTTAAAATCACTAAAGTACTTTAAGGTTAAAGCTAATTGATATGGTAATTAATCACATAACGATAGAATTATTAACGACCGGTCAAATAAAAAAGGTCGGCGTTTTAGATTACCAATCCCGGCAATATATCGTTTGTAAAGTAATCAAATACTTCAAAAACGGTAACGATTATGTGCTTCAATTAAAAACGCCTAACGCATGGACTTATGGCAAAATGAATATTTACCGTTCGCTTGCTGAGGTCGCATAACATCCACACGCTAATCAAAAAAGAAAAAAATAAAAACTTAAAAACCACGCAAATGAAGCGACAAAACCAACCCCCATAACAGACTGACTAACTCCGTAAAAAAAATTAACAAGAGGAAGCAGAATTATTAACTAAAAAAATGGATCACGTACAGACATTAAAAGACCTATCGGCAGATTTCAAAAAAAAGAGCAAAGAAATCCAGGCACAAATAGACCTTCAAACCAACGCCCTTAAAGCCCAAAAAGTAATTTATGATAACCAAGCCCGGCAATTAGATTTAATGGCTAAGAAGCTATCAGAACCCGCAGGAGCACCCAAAAAGACCCGCGCAAAGCGAAAACCCCAGACCGAATAATTAACCAACAAAATTATTTAGAGCCGGGGACTTAAGGATAACCCCGGCTTTTTTATTTATAAGTACGAGGCTTAATTTCTTTTTTTCTCTTTGCTTGCGGCTTCAATATGATGCACTGGAGATGAATAACAACCCCGCTAAGTTCCATTTCAAAGGCATCCGACTTTTTAAAACGCCGGTATAACGCCTGATAATTCATATCAAAGCAAGACCATTTATTCACAAATTGCTTATAAAAGTCTTTAAGATTAAAATCTATGACTATAATATTGTTATCGATTATAGCGGCAAACACGCCATATACTCTGTTGTTCATAGGCCAAAAGTAAATATAAATACTTAAATTATAAAATAAATGAAAAAAGATTTGGAAATGATAATTTAACGCTTTATATTTACATCGTCAATCAAGGCAAATTAAAAAACGTATCAAACATGAAAAATCTAAACAAATCATTACTAATCGGCGCAATCGCAACAATAGTATTAATATTCGCAGTTTATCAATTGCTAACTATTTAACTAAACACAAAAGATTAACTGACGAGCTGTAGTTCAGCGAAACCGCTAATGCGGTCTTAATCAATGTCGATTAAAATTAAAAAATGTATTATGCAAGAAAATGTAAATGCAGTTTGTACAAATGATTTCGCAGTACAAAACTTCGGGGCTGAAAATGTATCTGTCCTACCCGATGGTGTTATCCGGTGCTTTACCAAAGAAATGGGAAACGGGGATGTTTTGACAGTGTCAAATTCACTGCAATGGTCGGATGTTTTAATAAAAAGGTCCGATAAAGGGCTGGTTATTTTTTTTAGCCCAAAACCGGATTCTAAAGGCCTTGATTCCTCTTATTATGATGCCGACCCAGATGATATTCAGGCAAAGAAAATTCCAATGGTGCGCGACTTTTTTGAAGCCCTGCCACAAGAGGCAAGGATAGCCGCGTTTGACAATACAGCTAAGAGCAAATGGAAAAATCCAGCAAGGGATTTAGAAGAGGCCATCTTAACATCATTTTACATTAGTGATTCACCACAAGGCGCTAACTATTGGCAAGATGTTATTTTAGAAAACAAATAATAAGAATTTAAAATTGCAATTTAAAACTTAGCAAAAATGAAAATAACAGTAACAAGTATTGACAACGAAAAATGGGAGTTTGATACAGACGAGCAGTTTATTGCTTTCACACAGGGTATTTGGTCGGAAAATGAGGCTGAAACAGAGTGGGAAGATGTGCCTGAATATCCTGAAACGTTTGAGGGGTGTGAGCATTATATTAATGAGCATTGCGAAAGCCTACTACTTCAAATAGCCGAAGGACAATAGAATTTAGGCACCTACTTAGGGATATTAAAACACTCTGATTTGCCCTGATACGTATCAGGGTCTGCCACCTCAACGCTCACAAGGCTTGAGGTTAAGGCAGTAAAAAGAGAATATTAACAATTTAAAACTTAGCAAAAATGAACTCATCAGTAATTATCACCCTCAACAACAATTATGCAGCCAAGCTTTCAGAAGCAATTGAAATGTTTGAAGAAGAAACCGGCGCCGATATTATCGTAAAGAAAAATAGGTTATCACCAAACCAAAGCGAATTTATATTTGAAAGCCCGGACGAAAAATTCATGTTCACCCTCGGTACTCAATATGGCAAATTATTAGAAAAGGCCAGTAAAGAAACTGTATAAGTTATGCTAAGTCTTAGCAATCTGCCAATATCAGCATCGAAGCCGCTACAACGGTGAATGTATGCTACCCCATAGACCCTGAAAGTCATGGGGATTTGGCAGTAAGAGAACATAACATCAAAAAAAATAACTAACCAAACCACTTTAAAATGAAAAAGTACATCATTGCAAGGGATAAAAGCGGAAAGCTAAGGGCCTATCCAAGTATTGCCGGGCTTAAAAAGCAGATCGATAATATTTCATCATGGTTAAATGTAAGAGCTGATTCAGTTGACGAGGCTTTTGAGCAATTCCCAATCTTAGAAGCTAGATACGATGAAGCTAATGGCCCTGATAAGTTGCGCCACATAATCGATCTTAACTAACCCCCACCACCTTAAATAATACCATCCGTTAACAACTAACTTAAAATTATGAAAACTGAAATAGTAATAGAATTTGAAAAAGATGGAATGCCTGTCAGTTTAAAATTCAATGAGCATCAATCGCTTATTATCAAACAAAATAACGATAATATCGTGGCAAGCTTAGGCGAAGCAATACAACTCCGCGACTTCCTCAACCAGCTTAATCTACAGGAGGGGAAGGAGGGATGAAAAACGACGAAGCCTTACAGGAAGGATACGAAGCGTATGCCGATGGCAAACCACTATCTGAAAACCCATATGAATTAGCAACAACAAGCCATAGTAATTGGGATTTTGGTTGGCACGAGGCCAAATATGACAGGCAAGAATATTTGCAAGGTATTTCACCGTTCCCAGACGGATTTGAGCTATAAAAACCGCCATAAAAACCTAAAATTACAGCCCCTTTAAACCATTAATAACATGAACAGACTTGAAGAACTATTAATAGAGCGCGACCAATTAAACAAAGCCAAATTGGCCGCTCATGAAGTATGGTATCTATTACCTGAAAACGTAGAGGCTTTTATTAACACCATCGTAGTAAAAGTAAGTATTATCGAAGCCGAAATTGAGGATATAACCGGTATGAAACCCCGATAAAAACGAACCCCTTTAAGCTAATCAAAAAAAGAAAAGACCAAAAATAACCAAGCGATAGAGAATAGACATTCAAAATAGCATTTTAAGCCCCTTAATCAAGACATTAATTCCCGAAGTACTTTTATACCACTTTGAGTAATAACATACCCCTTATCTATCTTAAACCGCTGAAAAGGGATAATAAGACGAGGTTTACCAATCTGTCTAACATAACCTAATGACATTAGGTAAGCAACATTTTTAATTGCCTTATAAGGATTACTGTGCATTAAAGAAGATACGCGTGTAATAGCAAGACGAGGATTACAATTAATAATAACCAGCAAGTCTAAACATGCACTTGATCTAAATCCTCGCCTTTCAGGTATAAATGCGCGAATTCTATCTAATGGCAACGTTAAATATTTACCCAATGGTATTAATATTACATTGTTACAATAATCGTCTGCGGGAAGGGTATTTATCCCTAATTTTTCCATACTACACACAAAAATACGACATTTTTTTACATAAAAAAGGCCTAATCTTGGCAGAAAAGGTCTGATTATGAATCAATACAATAAGTCAGGGTATCTAAGCGGTGATCAAATGAGACTAAGTGCTTGAAAATAAAGGACATAAAAAAAGCGGCTATTATGCCGCTCAATACACTAAGTAAGGTATTTTAACTCATTAAAGCCTTTAATTCGGCTGATAAATCGATGATTTTGTCAAGAATGGGAAGTATTTCGGGCTTGTCCTGGATAATGACTGAACGGATGGCGAGGGTTAAGGATCCGTATTTAGCCTCCAGTGCTTCAATCTCCGATGGGATTAAGAATATAATACACTTGACTTTCTTACGCGCTGCTGGTAAAGTCTTACGGCCTGCGCCCTTTGGGTTTGTTGTGTTCATGGTAAGTTCTTATAGCCGCCAAAGCCCGAAGCGGTGAGGCTGTCGGGCTGGCTTTAATGTTAGTATGGATTAATCTTCAAACATCCTGCAAACTTCTTCAGCAGCAAACCACGCCATAACATTAGTAATAGTTGATTGGGCGTTTCTGCCTCCGCCTAAATAGCGGTAAAGCTCTTTCTTGTCGTCCTTATCCATTGGTGAGTTGCGGAACACCCCGAAGTTGGAAACCATTGACACGACATCTTCTCCCAACTGATCGGCCATATCTTCAAGCATAGTAACAATTAATTTACGGTATCTCATAGCGAATTTATGAGTATCAGAATAATAAGTGAAGCCGGGGAAGCCGCCTGACATTCCATAGCTATTAACATCCTCAATGTAATCTGTGCCACCTAAAGAATTAATAACGGCGTTGATTAATGTTTTGTACTGGCTATTGTTGCGGATAACTTGTGCTTTGCTAATCATAGCTTATCAGGTGTTTTGTGCTGCTTATCCTGTAGCAGGGTTTAATTATCTATGCTTTATTGCTTTCGACACAACAAAGATACAACTAATTTTAATACCACCAAATTTAATTGTAAATATATTTTAATTATTTATTTATAGCTAAAAAGCGATAGGATAGGGGAGTGACAACAAGTCTATTTTAAGCCTGTCAAAGTTGCTACTTAACATAAGGTTTATTATCTGAAAGAATAAGCCATCTAAATAAATAGCTTTTGGTCCCCTACTTAGCTTTAAAACAGCCTTTAGTTTGTTGGATTGCTTTTCAAAATAATCAAGGCCACCCGGTCGCAGTAAAGTGGTTTTTCTGTGGAGAATTGGTGGGGGTGGCTGTGGGCGTCTACCCCACTATTGCAACTACATAAAGTGTTTTAAAATTAAGCGCATCCCATACCCCCTACTAACAACAACATAACCCATTTTTAAATCGACATTAAATAGTGTGCTAAGCGAAATATTCTTGTTGTTTAATTCAGTAAAACGTATTAACGATTTGCGATAAAATAATTACGGGTTGGTGTTAAAAAAATGCGGTGAAAAAACTTTTTTTTGGTTAATAATAAAGTGTAGATTTACGGAAGCAAACTAATCGATCAGGGCATTAAAATTAACTAAAATATTCCCGTTCGTCCCGTGTATGTCCTGATTAGTTTGCGCTGTCTTAACATTGGGGATGGGCGGGGTTTATTAAAAAATGACGCAAGTAATAACCATAGATTATCATTATAGCGACGATGAGAATCAGACCTATGGCGACCGTCCATTTAAATTTGGTCAACGTGAATTGCCGAATGGAGAATTTGCGTTATGGGATATCACCAATAATAAAGAAGTCCCATGGAATAAGTCAGAAGGAATTTGTGCTTCTATAGATAAATATATTTTAGATAATATTGATATAAAGGGGGCTAAATGTCACTAATCATAATGTGTTGCCACGATACAGAGGATAATGGACGTTCGGAATATACGAAACGCACGTTAGAGGGGTTGCGTAAAACGGTGGATTGGGATAAGCATAGATTAGTGGTGATTGATAACGGTAGTTGCGAGGTAACAAAAGCAATATTGCGCGATTGTGTGTTTGGTATGGTGTGGACATATCCGGAACCGACTGTGATTAGACCTACTGTTATTACCCTACCCGAAAACATTGGTACAGCGCGCGGAATAAACGAAGGCCTGAAGTTGCGAAAGCCATCGGAACACTGCATAAAAATTGACAACGATGTTGTTATTAATTATACGGGATGGGTTGATGAAATGGAGGCCGCTATTGAGCGCGATAATACTATTGGTGTTTTGGGTTTAAAGCGTAAAGATTTAAGGCAGACGCCTAATGATCCTGACCCTGATTTTAGGAGTGAATTTGTGATGCTGCCGCACGAACCGGGCGAACGTTGGATAGTGGTTGAGAGATCAAGAGATGTTATGGGAACATGTACGATGTTGAACTGGCGGTTGCTTGATACGGTGGGTTATTTTGTTCAGGCCGGTGTTTACGGTTTTGACGATACACTGATGAGTTTGCGTTCATTGTTGGGTGGCTTTTGGAACGGGTTTTTACCACATATAGACATCGACCACATTGATGTTGGCGGGACAGAATATTCGCAGGTTAAGGAAAGTTTGGCTGCTGCTGCCTGGGGTAAATACCATGAGTTACATAAGGGGTATATTGAAGGAACACTACCATTAAAAGTTGAATTATGATCGAAGGCGACAGTGGTGAATATGAGTTCTTAACCGAAGCGGTAGAGTTATCGAAAGATGTTGAGGGCTTACTTGTTGAGGTTGGCGTACGCATGGGGATGGGGACTAAATATATTGTTGATGCCGCTTGTGAACATCGGCCGGGAAGTACTGTAATTGGAATAGACCCGTACGGATCGATATTGTACACTGGGCGCGAACCAAATGGGCCGTGCAGGTTAGATTATACAAACGACATGGCAAAGCGTTGTATGGCAGCTATGTCGGCTTATGTGTTAGATAAGAACGTGCAATGGATGCCAATGAGAATGACAGATACGGAATATTTTCTTTTGTACCCGCACGGAGTTGAATTATATGAACTGGAATCTGTAAGATGTAATAAATATGCTATGGTGCATTTGGACGGAACACATACGGTCGCAGCTTTGTATAATGAAATTACTTGGTTTGATAAACGCATGGATAGCGGTGCAACGATTTGCGTAGATGACGTGACAGAAGATTTCGTAGACATAAAGCCCGTTCAAAAATTGTTTAAACAACTTGGCTGGACTGAAGTAAAAATGGGCTTAAAAAAGGGATTATGGCAGAAAAAGTAAATAAACCTGACTATTGGCGAATATTCAATAACTACCTTAATAATCACGTAGGGCTAATGGTGTTTTACATAATCATAGTTAAAATTATAGATATAATTCTTTTATGCTTAAAGTAATAACCGTAACCAACTCCCCTCAACACGCAGGCCCACTTATCCGCTCATTAGTAGCTAATAAGTGGGATTACGTAGTGATAGAGGCAGAATGGAAAGGCTTCGGAACTAAACTTATCGAAACGTACAATTATCTTAAATCCAACCCTGATGTTACAGAGTTTATTTTTTGTGATGCTTTTGATGTGCTGGCGCTTGGAGGCGAGGATGAGTTTAGGGAGAAGCTAAACGGATTTAACTTTCATACGCGCGTGATATTCAGTGCTGAAAAAGGATGCTGGCCAATTCCGCAAATTGATAAGTTTTACAAAGCCGCCCCCGATTTAGATAATACCTCTCCGTTTAGATTTGTAAATAGTGGATTGTATTACGCCAAATCGGACTGGTTTATCGTGTTAATCGATTCTTTGCCTGTTGATTTTGAAAATGACGACCAGCTTTGGGCAACTATGGTATATTTAACGCAAGACCAAAGGGAAAGATACCGGCCTATTGAGATTGATTGTAACCAAATACTTTTTAACTCACATTCTTTCATCCACGAAAACGAATACGGGTATGAAAACGGACGCCTCCAAATATTAGGCAACGAACCAATATTCGTGCATAAAAATGGGCGCACTGTTGATGAGAAACTTGATAACTTAATGAAATTATGAACTGGCAAGAAGCATATAGACATTACGTGAATTTACCGTTTAACGATATGGCTTACAATAATCCATATGGATTTAAGGAACCAACGCATGTATTTGTAAATTTTGATTACCACTATGAATATTATTGGAATTTTAAATTTCCATTTCGGCATAAAATTAGGCACATGAAAGTTAATAAAGACGGGAAGTTTTGGTATATAAAAGATGGATTTAAAACCATTTACGGGAAAAATTGATAAAGCTATGAGCCTCTTTAAAGAAAAACCACAAAAAATAAATGAACAGCTAAGATTTCCGATTGAAATAGCCGTAATGATTAACGATATTTCTATAGTAATCAAATACCCGTCTTATCCAGTTGGTGTTTATAATGAACATGTGGAACGAATAGTAGAAATCATAACAAGGGAGATAAAGAAATGACACTAACCGACCTAAAAAATTCGTGGGTAGACGAACCCGACTACCATAAGCAGATACATGAAAGCTTTTGCGAAAAGGTAAATGCCGACGCGGTTCTTAAAGAACACCGCGATTGGGTGGAGCAAAATGTGTTTGGCTTTGGTGAACGCAGCTTTTGGTGGTTATGGAAGCTTATTTGTGACGAGTTGCCAGACGACCCGAATATGTTAGAGGTTGGTGTGTTTAAAGGGGCTACATTGAGCTTGTGGCAAAAACTAAAACCATTTGCCAACGTGTGGGGCGTTTCTCCGATGAACGGGGTTGGAACTGGGTGGACTGGCGATGATTATTGGGAGCATCTAAACACGATTTACAAAAAGTTTAACAGCGACCTTGTTTATATTAAACTACCCCTGATAGTGCAAGGATATTCTGCAGACGAAGAGGTAATTGAACGCGCAAGGCGCGAATACGATGTGGCATACATTGACGGCGATCACAGTTACGAAGGTGCGCTTGCTGACCTAACTACCTACGCCCCAATGGTGAAATCAGGTGGCTTTTTAGTCGTTGATGACGCCGCTTGTTCAACACATCAGCCATTTGGTTACTTTCAAGGCATTGAACCCGTATGCAAGGCTTTAGATGAATGGTTACAGACTGACATAGCTAAAGAGTTTGAGTTCGTAGCAAATGTGATTCACATTATGGTTTACCGGCGGAAATGATTATCCAACTCAATCCACCTATCGAAGTGAAAACACCATTGGGAAAAGGATGGGCTTTATTAGTTATTGATTATTCAATAAATATAAATTCGATTTGGGTAGTTAGCTTAAATAGTAACGGGCAGATTAAACACTTTGAAAGTAACGATATATTTGTAGTTGAAAACCCAATGTTAGGACATAAAAAGAATGTAATGGAATTACCAGCTAAGTACAAAATTGGAGAAACGGTTACGGTAGGTGAAACTACTGGCAGTATCGAACATATCAGGTTCACAGACAGCAAGGTTTATTATGGTGTTTTAGTTGAAGTGCCGAGCGATTTAATAAACCCCCCCGCCGATTCAGGCAGCGAGGGAGAATAAGTGTTTTAACTGTTAATTGTTGTCTCAATAGCGGATGCCGATTCGTTAACATATAACCGTGATAAAACGGGATTACTGGTAAAGACTACAGACTTAATAAATGGGAAATTAGTGTCTGTAAAATCTAACACATCAAGTATTGAGGCTACCCCAATACGATGTAGTTTTGATGGTGGTGTTGTCCCTATTTGTTGAACCGATAGGGAGATCATGTTAGTTGCTGCCATAATGAAATGAATTGAAATGAATAATATCTTAAACTGCACGTAAAGATATATTATTTATTTCATTATGCAAGTACTCTATTATTCACAAACTATCTGGAGCAATACCGATTTTTACCGCACTACTGGGGTGCTTCCATTTATCAATCATCCCGACATTCATCTACGTGATATTTCCCATTTCGGTCACATTACACAATGGGATTTAGCGTCTGTTGATATCTTGATTATGCAACGTCCATGTACGCCCGATCACATGAAAATGATTAGGCTTGCAAAGAAGTGCGGAATTAAGGTAATAGTAGAATATGACGACGATGTTTTGCACGTTGATGCTTACTCCCCGGTGTACCAGCAATACAAAGAACAGAAGTATATTATTTTAGAAATGATTGATACCGCCGATGAGGTTTGGGTAAGCACAAATAATATTGCTTTATCATTCGGACGCGGCATAGTAATTCCTAATGCGCTTAACGATTATATATTGGGACAATGTAGCGCCGCCAACACCACAAGCAATAAAGTAGTATGGCGCGGAGGTATGACGCATGAGGCTGATGTTTACGAAAACTTTGATCAGATAATGGCGATGATAGCCGATAATAACAACCTCGATTTCTACTTTATAGGTCATAGGTTTATTAAGTTAGAAATGGCGTTGGATAAAGCAGGTATAGGTAACTACTATTCGGTAGAGTGTATGCCGATAATGCAATACTTCGATTACTTAAAACGGTTAAAGCCTAAAGCTATGATTTTCCCGTTATGCGACACGCCATTAAACAGGGGAAAGAGCAACATAAGTTTTCTTGAGGCAACATGGGCTGGCGCTGAATATTTTGGCAGTAATAATTTGCCTGAATTTAACCTGCCTTATGTGCATCCAATGACAGAGTTTCCAAACGGTTCTTCTCACTACGAAGCGGTAGGATATGTTGAGGAAAATTTACTGTTGTCAAAAATAAATTTACTAAGGCAAAATAGTTTATTAACTTTATAAATATGATTCCAACTATTGATATAAAAACTGCAATTACTCCTTACAATTTCGTGCTAATAAAAGCCGATCCGAACTATGATTTTGTAGAGATACCAACCCCTGACGGAAAGGTAAGCATACAGTTATCATATTTCAATCAGGATAAGTCAAAATATCTATCCATAAGTGGTACGGTTATCATGCTACCAAAAGAAACATGGTTTTTTGCTAATAAGGGTGATGGAAGCGGTGATGAATTTAATGCAATGGTTCGAAATTCACTTGAATTTGATGCGCCGTTCGATGTTCAGGTAGGCGAAAAGGTATTTTTTGATTATAGGGAACAGATCGATGTAGAAACTGAATGCAGATTAGTACGTACCGAAGAACATGGATTATGCGTACTTGTTAGACAAGATAGGATATATGGCGTGTATCGTGACGGCGACCTGTGTCCGGTTAATGGGTATATATTCTTCCTGCGCGACCAACTGCCTGATAAATTGGAATTGAATAGTGGGATATTATTAGTTCGTACCCATGATAAGTACGAAATGAATACCGCTACAGTGCTTGCGGCTGACGAAAAATGCCGTGCGCATTTGGAGCGCGAACACGAACCAGATATGCCCCTGCAAAAGGGAGATAGAATATTACTAATGAAAAAACGGGGCTTCCGCATATCATATGAGGTCGGCAACGAGGACTTACGTGATATAGAGGTAGCGCACCGTAAAGATATTTGGGGGAACTATACCGATATTCTAGAGATAGTTAAGGATTGGGAATCGAAAAAGGCTAATAGCAAGGAGGCTGAATTAGTATGAGATATGATACATCCTGCAAAGAGCCAATGTGCGAGAAGTACGCGACACTGCAGGGCATAACAGAGGATGATAAGTTATTACGGGTAGTTATTTTAATGATATCCGAGGACAGCCCATTTCTACAGGCCGACCGTGACGACTATGACGCAAGGCTGGCTAAAGTACTCAAACACCTAAAGGCAGAATACCCCGACATATTATCCGGCGAAAACAAAGAGTACAACAAAATAGCGACAGCGTTATTTATGATGATGGATAACCTGGCCTTTGTGATTTGGCAATCAAAGCTCATAAACTTTCACCAGTTAACGATGTTTATCCGAAGCCCTATGAATACGGATGACATAGAAAAGTCCGTTAGAGAGCGCCTAAATGTGGAAAAACAGCTTCCTGCAATACACAAGTCACTGGTTGATTACGAAAGACAGATATTTCCCGATGCGCAGACAAGAAAAGTGGTGAGGGAAGAAACAGCAAGGCTACTGCAATTTGCGGAACGCTTTGCGGAAAGTAAAACGACTATCTGATGTACACGGCAGACTGGAGGGCGATAGGTGGATATACGGAGTTTGGAGGCTATAAGATACCGCTGCCTAAAATGCCGCCTAAAACCCAAATGATAAACTATGGTCTGCCGGAAAAGCAACAAAAGTTCAGGCACGTCGAAATACCAAAATCACTACTCCAAAGAAAGAACAGGGTTACTCGCGAGGAAGAAGAATGGATAGCGAATGAATGGCACAAGCGCAGGAACGGCGTTTGGATACTCATAAAGGGTGAACCTGTTTATATCACCGGCCCATACTACTTCTTTTTAAACTATTGGTGGACAAAAACCAATAAACATGCTGACTTTAGAATAGTTCAATGCCACATTTTCCAGTTGTGGAATATGGTTGTAAGGGATCCCAATTGTTACGGGTTATTTCTTGTCGGCCCACGAAGGTTAGGGAAGACAGAGTTTACGCTTGGTGAGGAATACGAGTTCTGTACGCGCGTTAGAAACGTTCAGGGACATAACCAATCAAAGAACGACGAAGAAGCCTATAAGAACTTTAAACGCATCACCCGCGCAAACAAAAAGATGATATGGTTTATGAAGCCGGTTCATAAGGGTAGCGATGATCCTGAAGACCGTTTGGAGTTTTCCTATCCATCCGAACGGATGACCGACGCTAAAATGCGCGGCAAAGCCGGTATGGATGCCGAAGAAGAAGAGGTAAAGTACAGCGAAGAAGAAATAGGTTCTAAAATTGACTTTGAACCGGCGAAAGCGAGTGCCTATGATGGACAGGAAACCAACAGGGGCATATTGAATGAAGCTGGTAAGCTGGAAACAATGTCACTTATCACATGGTGGGAAGTATTTAAACCTACCCTGCATTATTTTAACGGTGCAGAAATTATAGGTAAATGCTGGATAGAATCATCTATTGAGGAAGTAAGTGATGAACAAATAGACGAGGTAAACCGTTTTTGGAAAGATAGCGACCCCAACGACCTTAACGAAAACGGACGGACAACAACAGGTGTATGGCGGGTATTTCTATCAGCCGAAGATGGTGCGGATACTGACGATTTTGGATACCCGAAGCGTGAAGAAGCAAAAAAACACCTTGAAAATGAAATCGCAAACTTACGGGCAAGGGGCAATGAAAAAGCAATAGGCAACCTGTTAAGAAAGTCGCCGCTAAAAATCGAGGATGCGCTAACACCCAGCGGTGAAAAGACGGCATTTAACAAAGAAAACCTACAGGACATATCAAGACGGCTTGAATATCCTGAATCCTATGGGTTTGAGCCTAAAGACTGGACGGTAACAGGAAACTTTGTTTGGGTAAACGGCCAAAGAGATACAAAAGTTGTTTTTGAGCCATGCGTAGACGGTAAATGGGAAGTATCATACCTGCTAAAGGATGGGAACGATAATTTATGTGAGATCAGCAGCGCAGGAATACGATTACCGGGTAATATACGCAGGTATAGAGGCGCATGTGACCCGTTTGAACATGACATTGACGAAATAGTAGATAAGGCCAGAGCTTCGAAAGGTGCGGGTATTATTTTCCGTATGTACGACGATAATATTGACGGAGCAAAAAAGCACGATGACGGCACGCCATTTGATTTAGGATGGAACTGGGAAACGAATCAGGTAGTAGCCGATTATTTATTCCGCGAGGGCGACCCAAATGTATTTTTTGAAGACATGTTAATGATGCACGTTTATTACGGCACACAAATGAACGTGGAAAATAATAAACGGGCTATTAAAAGCTACTTTAGGGCAAGAGGATATTCAATGTATTTAATGGACAGGCCGGAAGATACCTTCGACCATACAGGGTATGCAGCCAAAAATATTAAGCAGGTAGGAACACCCGCAACAGAAGATACGATCAATCAATTCTTTTCTTTAATATCATCTTACGTAATGAACTTTTCAAACGCGATTAAGCATAAAAGAATTATCGCAGATTTGTTAACAATGAACCGTTCAAAAAAGGTGAGGACTAAAAAAGATTTAGGTACGGCTTTTGGCTGGGGATTAATCGCAAGAGATAAACAATATCTAAGTTATCCCGGCGAAGATTTGCGTGATGCGAAAGAAAATACATGGTTTGTTTATAATAAAGTTTAACAGTATCTTTATCACCCATTAAGCATACTACGCAAAATGGAAAAACCGAAATTCGCAAATAAATATATTTCAGAAAATGGCTATCCATTTCCCGACGAAGCAAACCCTGTAAAAGACGATGGTTATTTCTTAGCCGCATTAAACGCGATGTGTTCAAAATACTTTATGAACAGATGCGCTTTACCTTATGATGGATGGGGTGCAGAACGCCGTTCAATAGCAGAGTTAAGAGCGTACCGGCACGGCACTAATAGCGTTAACAAATATAAGAACTGGATGGTAGGTGCGCCAGACCAAAGCGGAGAGCGTAAAACCACTTTAAATATATCATGGGCCATGACACAAGTGCTTCCACAAAAAGCGGATGCAGTGCTTGGTTTTTTAATGAAAAATAAGCTCGATATTGGCGTACAAGCTAACGATTACGAGGCGTTAATAGATAAGAAGTCAAAGGTTGCCATAGCAAAGATTGTAACTGATATCAGGCTTGGAAATATACTCTCAACACTTAACACAAATCATACTGTAAATCTCGTAAAGCCCAAACTTCCGGTAGCCAATAATTCAGTTCCGATCAACTCACCACAGGATGTAGATTTAGCGCAAAGTATAGGATTATTTATGCTGGAGGAAGAAAGCGCCCTTGAAACTTTAATCGACAACACACGATACATTAGCAAAACTACCGGCATTGAGGATTTGATTAACGACGATATGATAACCGCCGCCTATAGTGGCCGCAGGGTTTTCACTAATCCAAACACCAATGAAGTAGAAGAAAGTTATATTGATATAGCCCATGCCGTATTTCCACAATCAAAATACAGGGATTACCGCGATATATCATGGGGTGGCTACTGGGAGAAAATAAGCATTTCAGAATTGCGCCGGACAAGCAAGCTAACCAACAAACAAATTGTTGAGATAGCGCGAAAATATTCAACCGGTAACATCCCCGGATTTTATGCCAATCTAACATCCGATAACCAGCAGTTCGACTTTAAAATGATCGATCAGATTGAGGTTGATGTATTTCGCGGATACTGGATTGGCAGCAAGCAAATAAACCTGACAAGCGTAACGCGCGACAACGGAACCTTAGTTGTAAACAAGGTAGATGCCAGTTACGACCTATCTAAAGTGTCAAACAAAAAAGGCAAGATACTGGATAGCTTTACAAATATGACCATTTATAAAGCCTCAATGGTTTTAGGATCGGCATATGTATTTGAGCAGGGAGAAGATACCGACATTAACTATAAATCAGAGGGCGGTAAAAAATGGCCGATATTCCCGCTAAGATTTGCCCGTACAGGCTCAACGAGCATCATAGAGCGCGCTATTCCTTTTGTGGATGATGCACAGCTTATCATGTTAAAACTCCGCGTAGCGCGCGCCAAAATGCCTGCACCGCCAAACCTTGCCATTAATAAAGGGGCATTAGAGGGAATGAAGATAGACGGCGTATCTTACAAACCACAGCAATTATTAAAACTACTACAGGACGAGGGATACCTGCTTATTGACGATAAAAACCAATGGGGGCAAAACCAATCAGGCGGAAGTCGGCCAATAACACCAATAGGAACTGACTTAATGCAAATTATATCGGCATGGTGGGAAGATATGGGCCGCGTAATAGGAATGATTGAAAAGGTAACAGGCATAAATGATATTTTCGCCGCGCAAACGCCCCGTGAGGACATGGGATTGGGTGTATCTAAATTATTACTTCAGGGCTCACAAAACTCCCTTACACCGCTTATAAACGCTACTGAACAAATGACACAAGGCACCTATGAGGTGGTGGCTTCAAAATGGCAGTGTGTGGCTAAATACGCTACTCCAGAGCAAAAGAAAAAGTTATCTATATCAAGATCGTTGGAAATTGTTTCTATTAGCGAGAAGATATTTGATTATGATTTTGCTGTTCAGATTTCTCCTGGACTTGATAGTTCAGACAAAGAGCAAATGTTGCAGGATTTAATGAATATGAGAAGTGCGGCAAGGCAAGGCGGACTTGCTTCAATGAGTGAAAACGACTTTTTAATAATTGAGGCTATGATTCGCTCTGATAAGTTAAAGCAGGCACAAATTTATACAGCGTTTGCGGTAAATAAACGTCAGGCCGAAGCGAAACAGGAGCAGCAGGCGGCTATTCAGCAGAACGGCGCAGTTCAGCAGCAATCACAAGGACAAAAAGCACAGGCAGATGCACAATTGCAGCAACAGGAATTACAAAATGAAGCTGCTTTACAACAACAGAAATCACAAGCTGCAGCGCAACAGGCAATTCAAACAGAGATTATTAAAAATCAGGGGAGATTGCAGGAGATAAGATTAAAATCGTTGCTTGAACCGAGAAAGGCAAGTTAGGTAATCTATTAAGATTAAAACATTTCCTATAATAAGCAAAGGGATAGAAAAAGGAAAAGCCATAAATATAAATAGGCCGCTATCTAATAGGATATGTCCGATATGTTTTAATCTCATAATAAGCGAATGTTATCTAATCCATCCAAAGTGTTGAACGGCATAAATAAGAACCAATATTAACACCAAAGCATACACCAAACCCCTGATACGGGGAGTGATAATTGGCGCGAATATTAAACTTAATATCCAAAACACAATTTCAATAAGGATCACTGCAACTACTAAGTAAAACAGTAAAAATAAGATTGATATAATCATAATTATCTTGGGTACTCCTGTATCCCTTTTATAACCTGTTCGCGCCTAAGAACATAACTTGTAACAGGCGATGTCGGTAAGATAGTTGTTACATAATTTTGTAGTGAATCTTTTGTTGATGCCGATTCGTTCCCAAAAGGATCCAGTTCAGCCGGAGGGGTTGGTGCGCCTACTGCCGGAGGGTAAGTTGCTACGATATTTGATGCCATGATTTTGTTGTTAAATGTGATACTAAAGTACGAATTTTAAATCAGTAATATGTATCAAATGCTTCCCTTCAATATTAATAGCAATAACAGGGTTATAGACTACTGTTTTATTAAGTAATTCAGGGGGTGCATCTACACCAGTAACAACAACTTTTCCGGTGTTTGGTTTTTGTAAAAACGCTTCGGGTAAATATAAACCTGATTCCAGTTTACGGATAGGTTCGGTAGGTTCTATTAGGATGCGTGAGCCGGGTATAGTCATATTGTTTATATCTGAAAAGTTATTCCTAATTCCCTGCCAATTAATTGTAAAATAGTTACCGAAGTGCTTTTTTTACGGCCACTTTCAAGGCCGCTAATTGTGTTAACAGACATATTTAATTTAACTGCTAACTGCGCCTGATTTTTAAAGCCTTTTGCTTTTCTACCTTCCTTTATTTTTGCGCCAATGTTATTAGATTCCATAGCCTTATTGTGTACGGTATAAAGGTATGTAATAATTTTACTATAAGCAAATTGTGATAGGTTAAGTTATGTCGCGAAATTATCTTTACACTAAACTAATGCAATCAATATGCCCGGAGAAGATACCTTAGAATTATTGCAAGAAGCTGGCTTAAAAATTAACGGACAGGAACAGCAAAATATACCTGACGAAACACTAAACAAAACTAACACCGACAATATCCCGGCAGCGGATGCAGCAAGTGCAGAACCTGCCAAAACAACCGAACAGGCGCAACCACAGTTTAATTTCGATGAAGAGCTGGTAAAGATTACCAACGGGAGCATCAAAAGTTCTACCGACCTTGCGGGTTTATTAGAAAAGGCAGGGCAGTTAACCGACTTTGAAAGCCGCGTTAAAGCCCTCGACGACGAGAACCTTTCACTAAAAGCCAAAGTAAGCACCGACCCGTTCGCTAATGACTTATCAAAAAAATTCAACGACCTGCTAAAAGGCGGAGCAACTTCCGAACAGGTAGACGCATTTCTTAAACTAAATAAGCACGACAACTTTGAAAGCATGTCGCCTTATGACGTTAAGCTATTGGCGCTGCAAGTTAAAGAAGGGCTTACAGAGAAAGAGGCTAAAGTATATCTTGATGCTTCTTATAAACTCAACCCCGAAGAGCATGACGAAGAAACTATTGCAAGAGAGCAAATCCGGCTAAAAGTGGATGCGCGGAATGACAGGGATTACCTGAAAGACCATAAAGCGCAGGTTTCTAAAGCCCCGGCCTCCGAATATGAATTGCAGCAGCAGTTATTGCAGGAAAAACAAACCGGCCACCTTGAAAAACTTACACCGATAGCAAAAAACGCCTTAAAAGAAATATCGTTTGCCAAAGTTAACATCAATGGCAAGAGCGATGATAAAGCCATATTTGCAGATTTTACTCCATCGGAAGAAAGCCTTAAAAGCCTGATGCCAAAAGTGGAGCAATACATGAAAAATGAATGGGCTAATATTCCGGCAAATGAAGATGGTGCAAACCGTATCGCTGCATTTGCAAAAAGCGTTCTGATACTTGAAAACTACGAAGCATGGCAGCAACACGCTGTTAACGTAGCTGACAAAAAGATCAGAGAGGAATATCACAACCCGTCTGCAATAAAAAGAGGCGAGGATGCTGCACATGCAGGTAAGTCAGACCAGGATTCAAGGGTGAAGTTTGTACAGGATTATTATAAACTTTAACAACTAAGACAATGCCAGTAGCACCTTATAATTACTCAAATCAACCATCAACAGTGATGGGGACTACATCCGAAGGTTTTATAACCGGTCTCGGATTAATTGCGGACGTTCCGCAAGTACGTAAAAAATTACTTTCCCGTCATGGAATGGAAAAGAACTGGTACACTATGCTTAAAGAAATGGGCTTAGGAACATCGGTTGAAGGCCCTAACTATGCACACTGGGAACAAGACTGGATTATCAATAACTTTTTGGTAGGATCAGTAATAACACCATCTACCGGCGTAGGTTCGGCTATCGTAGTAGCACTTGACACCACATCTATGTACACCACTACCACAACAGGCTATGGCACACAGTCGTTCTCTTACCCAGCACAGTGGGATATTATCAAATTGGTGGACAATAGCGAAGCGCAGATCATCCTTAAAGATGAAACCGTTACGCCGCACCGGTTGACCATTAAGCCCCGTTTAACAACAAACGACCTTGCGACTAAAATAACCGCACAGGGCAGGTACTGGATAACTACCAACGCCTTTGCAGAAGGAACATTAGGCGCAGATCCAAAAGAACCGCGTTTATACCGTCAGCAGAATAATCCGCAGATCATCAAAACAGCCTATGGTATCACAGGTTCAGCAATGACCGACCGTATGCCAGTAGTATCAGTGTCAGGTTCTGATGGTGGTAATTACATGATGATCGTAGGTTCTGAAGCTACTGAAAAACTGCACATGGACAGGATTTCTAAAGCGTTATGGTTTTCGGTTCAGGGTGACGGCAACGTTACACAAAACATGGCAGCCGCTCAAAACCGCGTAGCCCCGGTACGTACTACTCAAGGAGTAGATGACTATATCACCAATTCCGGTGGCAACTTGTTATCCTACTCTTATGGAAACTTTGCAATGGCTGATTTCGACAACATCGGTACTATACTTCAAAGGGAACGCGCCGGTACGAAAACATTCCTTGTGCCGATGGCATACGGGTTGCGCTCACAGGTTGACAATACGCTAAAAACGTACATGAACAATACCTGCTTCCAGTATGCCTCACAAAGCGGTAAAATCAGTTCCGATATGTTCAACTCGTTCTCTAACAAAGAAGACTTCTTCTTATGGTTAGGCTTTGACGGCGTACATAAAGGCGGTTACAACTACCTTTTACGCACACAGGAGGAACTTAACGAGCAAATGGGCGCCGGAACAGAAGGTTATAACTGGTCGGGTGTAGGTTACGTATTGCCAATCGATTTTGTACAAAGCAAGTTCGACACAGACGCAACCGCTTCGGTAGGTTATCGCTACAAGGCGCTTGGTGGCTACTCACGTGAAATGGAACAACATTACACAGGAGGCGCGGGCATCGATCCGGCTACATCATCTATCGATGGCAAGTTCCTTGACATACGGTCAGAAATTGGCGCTGAACAAGCATTAGCCAATCAGATGATTAAACTGATAGGTATATAATTTACAGGGGGTGTAAAAGCCCCCTTTTTTAAACCCAAATAAAAAAAGAATGGCTATTTACATTAATGACGAGGTTGTTAACAAGTCGAAACTATTTGAACTGCTTAGCATCAACAAAAACTCAATTCCATCACCACGCGAAAAGCGGTTCCAGTTCCCTACAAGGACGGATAAAGACGGCAATAAAAGGCATTTACACCGCCTGATGTGCAATGCCTTTTCGGTGTATATCCCTACTTTAAACAGGGAAGTACAGGTACGGATAGCCACAACCCAAAAGAAAGATAAAGATCAGAATTTTGAGTATTTCCCCACCGACAATGCAATGGAGTGCGGAGAAGGCGGCGCGGTGCTGATAAATGATGAAATGGCATTCCTGTTTTGGTACATCAACCCGATGAACCGCCAAAGCCCTTTCAGGAAACCATCGTCACCGGTGTTCTATGAGTTTTTGGATAACGACCACCTGGCGAAAGTTGATAACGACATTGATGAAACCCGCATTATAGCCATGTCAATAGTGCTTGGCAACAACGCATGGAGCATAAGCCGTTTACGGACTTTAGCAAAAGGAATGGGTATTGCCGGAGTTACTGATATGACCGACGAGGTTGTGAAAAACACACTTAAGGCAAGAGCATACCAAAAGCCATCTGAATTTATCAATATGGCTGAAAGCCGCGAGGTAGCATTTTCAGGCAAAATACAGGAAGCTATTGACGCGCATATCCTCGATTTACGCACCTTAAATGGTATGCAGCGGTGGTACTTAGGCGGCAAGGAAGTGATACCTGTACAGTACGGTATTGATGCGAGAAAAGTACTTGAAGAACACATATCAGAAAAATGGTATATGTATTCAGACGAGCTTAATAACTTACTGGAAGGCATTACAGTTTCCACTAATTTAAGCAAGCCTGAAAACGATTTATCATTTGAGGAAACCGGCGCAGTAGAAACACTGGCAGAGGTAGATAATGAGTTGTGGAAAGCATACGTAGAATTGAAAAAAGACTACGGCAAATTCGAGAAGATAAAGAAGTGGGCGGAGCAGGATGAAAACGATCCTAAAACGCACGTTTTAACTAAAAAAGCGATGGAGAATAACGCTGAAGAAATAGCCCTTTACCGCAAGGTTTTGGCGGCTGAAAAAGAAGGTTTATCTATCGCATAAAGAAGGTTTCTTTGGGTTCATAATTGGTTAGGCGGCAGGTGGATTATCTGCCGCTTTTTTATACCATATAGGCAGCGGATAGTTGGGGACTGGCTGCATTATTCATTGCCACTGTATTATTTAGACTTATAATATCTTTTGGTTTGAATTGCTGTATAAGCCTGTTGAATATAAGACTATTTTTTATTTCAGGGTCTTGGGATGCTTTATTGAAATCATCTATTGTCATATCCCTTTTAGACGTATCGTAAATCCCTTTTTTTTGCATTAAAAACCGCAAAGCATCTAAATCGGCTTTATTTTCATTCGGTCTATAGTCGTGATAAGCATCATTACTGTTATCTATCCCATTTGTTTTATAATCATCATACTGCCCTTGATAGCTTCCTAACGATTTATCTGTTTGATATTGGGCAAACAAGCCATATCCCAAATCACTTTTATTCTTCCCCGCTATAAGTAGTTGCTCTTGCTGACTTAATGGCCTCGATACGTGTGATAATTCATGTGCTTTAGCCTCATCTATGGACACTGGAAAGTTAAAATCTTTTTTGACATCCGCTAATTGATTTTTATTAATGTTTATTGAATTTTTAATTTGACCGCCATTTTTAACAATGGTAGCTTGAGTATCTTGTTTGGTGTTGTAATTTATTGGTACATTTAATATTGACTGTATATCGGGCGTTGAATAAATACCTTGTGATGCAAGCCGCTTTTTATACATACTTGATGCCATGTAATTAGCCATAAAACGTTTAGTATCGTCTTTTTCAGGCGCTACATATGGGGTATATGGTATTGCGGATGCTGCTTTTACAAACGTCATGCTCAAATATAAATAAAAAAGCCGATTCAATTTCGCAACTGTATCGGCCTCACCTTTAAAAATTCGAGAAGTTAGTTTCTATTTTCTAAAATAACATCTTGCCAATAATTGGCACCTTCCGGAGTGTCTGAAAAATAAAATGAATTTGTAAGCGCTTCTGTTAAAGTGTTAGCGGGGTAATCCCATTTAACTTTAGCCGTATTGTTAAAGGCTGCTATCCGTGCGTCTTGTGGTAGGCTTTCGTAAAAGTCACGAACGAATAGTTGTTTAGTAGGAGCGTTTTCCACAACAATTCGTCGGTCATCTATTGACTGACTAAACACAACTAACCCTTTACCAGAGCGTTTAATATTGAAGTCCATCCCGTAGTCTATGTTTACCTGTGCGAGTTCTCTTAATTCACGGCTACTAATGCCGTCAACTCTTAGTTTGTAAGTAAAATCACCCTTAGGTTTAATTTCCCCGAAAATATCTACTAATACCTCCGGTGTGAATACCTTTACATTTTCTTGCATTTTAGTACTTATTTAATTTGGCTGAATTGCCGATACAATTATAGAAAATATAAATTAAAATTATTTACGGGAAACCGTAATGTTTTAAGAAAAATATACTAAGCAAAAAGAGAAATACAGATAGTTATTTTTTTTATATCTTTATAGCAAATGATAGCAGTTATAGACATTTGGAATAGGCTTAACGATTACGGTCAGAAATACCAATCAGGTACTGATACCGTTGCGTATTTTAATTCCAAACTTGCGGAGGTACAAATAGAAACATTTAATCTATTCGCACCACTATACGATCAGAATGAAAAGATTAAAACTTTACTTGACGTATGGGTTAAAGAGCAATCAGGATCATCCAATTCGCTTGGTATTGTAGCGTTAGGTACAGCCCCTGATGTGGTTAGCAGACCGCTTGCTATCGGGTATGTAGTATCGGCTATGCCAGCCTTTAGTATTTCTAGCATAGATGAAACAGAATTAATAGCAATAGCGCGCATCCCGCAACGTGCGCCAAATTCAGCAGGCAAGAAAGTTTATTACCGGTTTAACTCACCCTCATTATTGCAGTTTTATCCAAAGGAAACAGTGCCATACGACGCCTTTTATTTAACATATCCAACCGCCGCTAAAATAGCATTTACATATACAACAGTAAGCAATGAGGATATAATGAGTTATGACAGTATAAACAGTGTAAACCTGTTGTGGCCACAAGCGGCTTTTAACCTTATTTTATATGGTATGCTGGAGAAATACGGCATATCAGTACGTGAACAACTTTTACAGGAATATGCTAAATATGGTATCGCTGTATCGGCATCTATGGGAGGGGAGAAACAATGAGTTTTACTAAGGCAGAACTTATAGGACAGGCCATGTTACGCGTGGAAGGCGGTAAGCCAAATCCGGATGCCTCGGCTAAGTGGGGAGAGTATGAAACATACCTTGCTATGGCGGTTAACTACGTGATGACCGGGCAGTATTGGGCTGAAAACAGGTCTGAAGCAGGTCATAACATAAACCCTTTGCTATACACCGTTTTTGAAAACGTACCCATATTAAAAGACACATCTTCGGGACGTTATTATTTTACCCTGCCAAAGAACATAATCACTTTACCCAAAGGTCGCGCACTGGAGGTAAATACAATGAGCGGGCAGATGTGTTACCCGTTAACGCAGGGAGATGATGCACTCGAAAAATTTTACGGGCCATTAAAGAAAGTAATGTCATATCAGATTGAAGGACAAGCTACAGTGTGGGTTTATAACAAGCCACCCTTAGCCAATTTAGTACGCACAAAACAATGGGTACACGTTGGCGACTTGTTGGATACCGATTTAGTAATACTGCCGTCTGACGGAGATACAAAAGTAGTGGATTTGATAGTTAATTTTATGCTCGGTGAGCGTAGAGAACCAAAGGATTACACAGAAGATAGTAAAGATAATTAACAATGAGCGTCGTAGCAACAGAACAAATCGTTATTGAGTTATGTAAAGAAGTCGGCGAACCTGGACTTCAAAATTCACAGACCATGTGGGGCTGTGTTTTCGATGCTATACGCGACCTTTCACTCCATGCTATGCCTTGTTGGGGGGTTACGAAAGGGCTAACAATTAATGGCATTAATAGTTTATGCTGGCCTTCCGCGTGCGTAAAACCTTTAATGACCTTTATAACCCGTAACGAACGCTCGTTTGCGCTGGCAGTAGATGACAGTTTATTAGGCAACGTTAACAGAACGCCAACAAATACTACGCCTGACGAAACGCTATGGGAGTTTTTTTGTTCAGACCTGTTTAATATTGTGGCACCTTATCAGACATGGAACTTTGGAGCCGGAGAAGTTTATGGACTACCCGCAGACTTTTGGAAAACAGGTGTTGTAACATACGATCCACAAAAAAGAAAAAGTTTTATCAATGGCTGTCAAATTCAATCGACCGATACGTTCGGCATGTTCTATAAATCAGACGGGTTGGATAAATGCCCTGAATGGGTGCCGTCACAAGCCAAAGAAGCGATAGAGTATTTTGCATTAGGCAAATACTACCGCACAAGAAACCCGCAGTTAGGGGCAATAAACCGTGAAAACTACAAACAGGAAATGTACAGGCTATCCGTTTGGGAGGCAGACGAAGGTATCACCGCGTGGATAGATGCCTTTAGAAGTAATGTTGTTTCTTCTCCAAAAATGTAAGCTATGGCACAGGAAAAGAAAATAGCCACAAATACATTTACAGATAGCGTTGATGTAGACACTTCCGATCAGTACGTAAAGCCAACCAGCGTGCGCAGCATGACTAATATGCGCGTGTTTGGTTCGGGACGGCGTGGCGTGGCTACTTCTATAATGGGCAATACCCAAATCCTTAATACACTTCCTGCCGGAACTAACAAGTGTATTGGTTACGCATCTAACGAGGAGAGAGGGAACCTTTATTTTTTCAACTGGAATAGCAACGGTTCACACGGGATTTATTTTTTTAATATTCAGTCACAAACCATAACACAGGTACTTTTAAATCTCACAGATACCAATTCTGTCGATATTTTAAAATTTGATCCTGATTACCCTATTTATCACGCAGACGTAATACAAGATGACCTTTTATATTGGGCTGACGGCCTAAATAAAGCCCGTAAAACGAATATATTACGCTGCATAGATAAGACAGCCACTGGATACGGAACGGTGATTACAGAGGATTTAATAACGGCATACAAGCAAGCTCCGGTACATAGCCCAACGTGGAACTTTATCACAGATATAACCAAGAGTAGTAATTATCTGTACGGCATACAGATAAAGATGTGTTACCGCTTTTATTATTACGATAATGAGCAAAGCGACTGTTCGCCCTATAGCGATGTTCCACTCCCGCCAAATGAAAGTTATTTGGGATTGGGCAATATCTCGTTCAACAATAACGCAATAGAATGGACAGTAGAGACAGGAAGCAGGGACGTTACTAAAATTGAATTGCTTGTAAAAATTAACCAGGATGACTGGGCAAGTGCTATTGTATTGAACAAGGCAGATGTCGGCATAGCGGATTATGGCACGTATGTTTACACTTTTTATAATGACGGCCCATTGGTTACGGTAGATCAGGCAGAAGTAGCACGACCTTATTCCTATCTGCCAAAAAATCCAAAATGTCAGTCGTTCCTTAACAGGGCAATTGCGTATAGTCACTTTACAGAGGGGTTTCCGGTAGTTTCGATAACGGGAAGCGTAGTTTGTACCTTTAAACCTTTTTACCTGCCACCGGGGACAGTAAGCCAGCTTAATTCGCCTGCTTTTACTTCATCGTTAACAAGTTCAACAGAAAGCGGCGGGTTATTTAACTCGTGGTGGACAACTGTTACACACTTTTTAGTAGGTTCTGATGTTAAAAAAGGGAATGTATTTTATATCAGCGCAACCGGAGGAAACGGCGTTTCGCCCTTTTCATATACTGCAACAAATTCAGATACCGCCAGCACAGTAGCATCCCGCATTAAACAATGGCTTAGAACTATTGATGCGGTTGGCACAGGCGCGGTTAGCGGGGAAAGCGGAGCAGGTGGCAATGCATCATGGGATTTTACCATAGAGGCCCATGAGGGGCATAATGCAATAGTATTTAGCACAAATGTAACCGCTGTAAATTATTCCACTTTATTGGATAATGGGCTATCTATAAATACTAAAAAGATGGGCGCTACTGAAAAGTACGGCATTATCTTTTATGACGATGACGGCGTAACTTCAAATGCGTACACAACCGATTCGTTTCTTATCAGGACGCCTTTTCAAACAGAATACGGCGCTGATGGAATAACGCCAATAGGATTACAGCAACCCATACATACCCTTACCATTACCTCTTTACCGCCGTCATGGGCTAAATATTATTCTATTGTAAGGACGAACGACACGGCTACGTTTATTCAATTATTAATCCAGCAAGTTAACGTGGTTGAGGTTGCTAATGAAGATACCTACCTTGATTTGATCGTAGGCAGCTTATTCACTTATCAACTTATTCATCCCGATGCTATACTTAAATACGAGTTTAAAAAAGGGGACAGGCTACGGCTGATATCCAATGAATCAACGGTACCAGCGACACTATATACCCCTTATTACGAAACAGAGGTATTAAGCTATTCGGACGATGTTATAGAACTTGTGGCGGCAAACATTACCGTTCCCTTCCCAGCAAGCAATAATGTTACACCGGACAAAGGCCCTGATTTAGACCACGTAGGTAAATATATTATTATCAATGATGTTCAAAGATTAATAACAGGCGTATCAGGCGGATCGTATGTGCTGGATTTTCCCTTACAGCCGAATGTAAACTACGCTGGTGGCACAGGCGCGGCAACCATATATCCTAATTATTCATTCAGGGATACACGCGGAATAGTGCGTATCAAAAACCCGCCGAGTACTTATTCATTCCCTGCTGGCGTACAGATTTTAGTTGAAATATACCGCCCTGAGCAAAACATCGGAAATGTGGGTTACCTGAACTTTTCAGACTTTCAGCAGAAATACCCAATTACCAACGGGGCGTATGTAGGCAATATACAAACCCAAGACCCATTAAACCCTGTTACTACCCCTTGTATCGTACAAATCTCGCAAGGTGATGCGTATGTGCGCAACAGGGCGATGCCGACCAATAATCAAAACCCGAATCCACAGGTTATTATAGATCAAATATGCGACCCGAACTTCTCCGATTTCTATATCTCAAACCTTTATGGAACAGGACGGGTATATCCGCAGGATCAGGGATTTGGAGAGGTATTATTTACACAGCGGGTAAGGTTCTCAAAAAACTATATTCAGGGTACACGTATAAACGGGTTGAATAACTTTGACAACCTTGACAGAAAAGATTACAACGATCAGTACGGTGCAATAACGCTTACACGGATGCGAGGGGATTATCTATTTATCTTTAAGCCCTTAAAAACAACATGGACACCCGTAAATAAAAGGCTAATACAGGATAATTCGGGTAACAGTTTACTAACTACCTCCAGCGAGTTACTTAATGAACTTCAATACTCATCATGGGAAGGCGGGATAGGTAATAACCCTGAAAGCTGGCTTGATGACGGATCGTATCAAAAGTTTGCTTCGGCAAATTCAGGGGTTTTTATCAGGATAGCGCAGGATGGCTCTATACCCATTTCAGAACTATATCTTTTTGATAAAAAAGCGCGGGCGATTTTAACCAAAGTAGCAAGGAATAACGTAAAGATTACCGGTGCGAGCGACAGGCTTAACGGCGAAGATTTATGGGCAATTCCATCTTACATAGACTACATTTTTAATGGTGACTTTTATACAAACGACTGGCAAACTACTTTGGCATTATACCCCGGCGGCACAACATGGGCTATCGTAGCACAACCCGCACACAGCACGGCTACCGTAGTAGCCAATCAAATACAAATTACGGGAACAAGCACGGTTGGTGCAGACTTCTTTACGTTTCAGGGGACGTTACCCGCAGGCGCGGGGCTTACACCGGTAATTAAGCTCTGTTTCAATATTATCAAAGCGCCTGACCCGATTTTAACATGGGTAATAGATGCCACTACAAATTATTGCGAAACGATTGGCGGCGCTAATACGGGGCAACAAGGATGGAATATAATCGATGAAAAAAACCTGACAACCGGCGCACTGACAGGTCGAATAATGCCGAATATTCGGAATATTTCGCCCGATGCTATTGTTCAGAACACCGCTACAATTACGTCAAATCCAAATACGGACGTGTCCCCAAGCGGTGGAAGCGACGGCGATATATGGTATAATGGACTATCTGATATTCTATACAAAAAAATAGGTGGAGTATGGGCCACATTAACAAACAGGGTGGTAAATACTAATTATATCCCTACAATATTAAACACAGGAGCATGCACGATACCAGCGCCTGCAAATACTTTCAATATTATCAATAATAGCACTATTAAGGGTATACAATCGCCGTCAATTCAAATTGATGGCACGAATTATCCGCAATCTATAAATATTCCGCCGTTGGGCAATGTAACCGATAATACCGCAGCAGGAACCGCAGCGTCTACCGTGATATTCTATGTGGGCAACGGTTATATGCCGTCCAGTTCGGCATTGACCGCATCCGCGTATGGCCCGATAGCTGGTGTATGGACAGGAGGCATGACTGCAGGGTATATTACCTTTACTGGCGTAGATATGAGCGCCAATCATGTATTTACCATAAACATAAACCCATAATGGCACTTACAATAGTTCAAAATACAACAGGATATGTAAACGCGCCGGTGGCGGCGACCGATACGGGCTGGGAGATAAGCGGTAAGTATGCGGTTCACTCCGCTTGTAATAGTGGTTTTATTATTGGACTGACAAATTTTGGATTAGTTATAGGCAGGCAATATGTTTTTTCATTTACGGTAGACCAATTAACAAGCGGTGGTGTGCAATTATATGCCGGCACGGTAACAGGAACGAACAGGACAACTAACGGAACTTTTACAGAAACAATAACGCTTACAGGCACCACTGTTTTAAAGTTCTTTTCAGACGGCAATTTGCGCATTAGCGCATTATCGTTTTATGATTTATTGACAGGCCCGCAATCGGCACAGGTAATATCATTCTTTGACAAAGCGAATAAATGGGCTTCTGACTATGAGTACGAAAACGATACGATGACCAAGTTTATCGACAGCCTGATAAGTTGGAAAGACGGGGCATTGTGGGTTCATAATACTAATCCAATTCAAGGGAATCTTTACGGAGTACAGTATTCACCTAAAATAACTTTAATCGTTAACGCAGAGTACCAAAAGGAAAAGATATTCTACAACTTTAGATTAGATGCAGTAGGCAATTGGTATATGCCCTCAATACAAACAGCGCCAAGCAGCCAGTTCCCAAATGGAATGTTAACAGAATTAAAAGCCAAGAATTTTAAACTAATTGATAACAAGCTCTGGAGCGATATTTTATCTGATGTCAACGATCCCAATTTTGCGACAATAAGCGATCCCGTACAAAGACGTTTGAGTGCATTATTTGGTGGCAGAAAGATGCAGGGGGGCTGGCTAATTGTGGATCTGCAATGCGATGACATTACTTACGCGGAAATCAGTTCAATCGAGACATATTTTATAGATACAGAAAGGAGTTTATGATATGACTTATGTAAAAGCAGCGGCCATGCAATCACACCCATTAACGACCGAACAGCGGGCGCAGTGGAACGCATACATTGACTATCTTCAGGCTAAAGGAATGAAAGGCAATCCGGCACTGGATAACCGCGATACGAAGTTAAGTCAGCAGATGTTTGACAGCTACAAAGCGCAGAATCCGCACTTTACATTAACATACGACCAAGTGCCACAGGTGCAGAAAGATTTACTTGATTACAGGGCGCAATTAGTCAACAAATGGAAAGCTAATCCTGCCGTGGTTCCTGATGCAAAAACCGAGGAGGATATCATGCCGGACTTATCCCCTGCCGATGGGTGGTTAGGCAGTAAAACATCATCGCATAAATACCCTGTAGCGCAATTAAATCAAACCAGTTACGGAACAAATTTAAATGCTTATGATGCGGCAATTGCAAAAATAAAAAGTGGTAAATAATGTATAACTTTAGGGACTAATGGCAACAGAAAGAACATATACTGAAGACGAAGTTTTAGACATGGTGCAGGCAGAGATTGCTTCGCGACCACAGATAGACTTGCCGGTGGTGCATGAGTTCACTAAAGGGCTTTATTCACGTCAATTATTTATGCCTGCCGGGGTAGAAATTAGCAGTAAATGCCACAAGACGCAACACCAATATGTTATCGCGTTTGGGGTTGTTGATATTTACTTAAAAGGCAAAGGATGGGAACGTGTAATCGGATATAAAAGAGGGGTAACAGAACCGGGGACGAGACGTGTTTTCAGGACGATAACAGACACGATGCTAATCACATTTCACCCTACCGAAAGGATGCCTGAAAACGACACGCCGGAGGCTATAGAAAAAGCTGCCGATTTAGTAGAGGAAGATATTATAGAAAAAAGAGAAAACCCATTTTTGGGAGATAAAAAACAGGAGGAGTTATGGCATTCGTATTCGCCGGAGCAGCAGTAGTTTCAGCAGGGTTAGGAGCTTATAAGGCTATCAAAGGCGCTAACCAAGCCGCAGATGCAAAACGTATGGCTAAGAATAATATTTTTACGCCTGAAGAAATGCCTGCCGAAGTTCAGTTGGGAACAGATTTGGCCGCACGTAATTATACGAACGGTATGCCGGGCGATGCTAATGCGCGTAACGACATTAATAGAAATGCCGCCTCGCAGTTTTATCGTGGTTCACAAGGCGCAACATCGGGAGGCGATATATTGGATTTAGCAACCCGTATCGGACAGGGAAGTAATGCGGCAACTAACCAGTTAAACGCACAGGAGGCACAGTATAAAGAAAGTGCTTTAGGCCAATACGAGGGCGCTTTACAAAATCAAGCAGGATGGAGGGGTAAATTATATAATAACAATACCTTACAGCCCTATTTACGGACTGCAAACCTCGCCGCTTCAATGTACGGAGCAGGACAGCAAAACTTATATAGTGGACTTGACGATATCGGTTCTGCCGCAATCGGTTATGCAAAAGGGGCGGCAACCAGCAATCCGCCAACTGTACAAACAATGGGACAGGTGAATGGGAATCCTTACTTATCAGCAGCAGGCGGAGGCTATCAAAACACCTCACCATATCCCGTATCAGGCAATGTTGTACCTTATCAAATACCTAATCCTTACTAATAATGGACGCACAAGACATAGGTGGATTTGACGGTAATGAATCCCAGCAAGGACAGGGTTTAGCTTACGTATTGCCTCAAAGCAGAACGGTAGGATATTTTATGCAACTTGCCAACGAGCAGGCACAGCAACGCAGGGATGATGCGGCGGCAATACAACAAGCACAACAAAAGGCTAATGCGCAATATGCACAGCACCTTTATGAGCAGAAAACGCCAAAAATAGCCAATGAGTACACCAACTGGCTGCAACCTAAATTCGATCAGGTTTTAAACGATGCGGCTGATTATCATACAAAAACAGGGCAAGACCCTTTTACACAGCCACAGTTTGTTCAAAGGATAAACGATTTAAACACAGTAGCCAACTCCACGCATGAAGCTAATTTACGGCATACTGCCTATGCTACACAGATAGCTGATAAAAGCAAAAACTATACCCCCGAAAGCAAACAAGCGGGTATAGACTGGCTTACGCAATATCAGAAAGACCCCGTAGGAAACCTTTACGCGCCGCCGCCTGATTTAATAGAACGGAACCTGGACATGAACGATGCGATAAAATTAGGCCATGCTGTAGCTAAAAAGGAGACGGTTAACGGTTATAATATTACAGCACCCGACAGGGGGGCACATATAGCGCAGGCACGTACAGTATTGTCGCAGCCTGAATTTGCACCTATGTTACAGCAAAATGGCATTGACCCCCATGTAGGTGATATTGGCGGACAACCAAATGGGCATGGGGGCGTAATATACCCAACCGATGCGCCGACAGTAAATGCTATCGCCGACCATATTATACAAAATGCCAATCAACCCCATTATGCTGCCACATTACAGGCCGCAGGGATTGACCCATTAGACCCCCACGCAAAAGACAAACTGACAGAATTAGTACAACGTCAAAATGCTGGGTATGGTAAGGTTTATACCGACTTCGCTAATAGGCTTGATGCGAACATAGGACAGGAGAAACTAAGAAACACAAGTGATGAAAGATTAGCATTATCCGAAGCCAATTTAAGTTTAGCAGAGCAGCGTTTGGCGATGCAAAAAGATAAACAGGAAAAGAATACGCAACCTATTTACCGCCAAAAGTTAATTACAGATATGCTTACAGGTGTGCCGAATAGTGGGGAAGAGCTAAAAGCAAAAATAGCCGCTGATCCCACTTATGATGGGCCGCTTCTGATAAATAAAGGGAAAGGTAACCTTGCGGGGCAAATTGGTTTCGGCGTGCCTGCAAAACAAAAGTGGGATGCTTCTACAAATAGCTGGACAGAAGTTTCACCCGCACATACCGTTTGGATTAACCCTAAAGACCCTAACGCTAACATAAAACTTAACGAGTTAACTAATCAGCTAACAGGCGAAAAGGTAGACATATCATCCTTACAAACATTAGGGGGTAAAAAACATCTTCCCGTAGTTAACGGGCAACAGGCACAACCAAAGCATAAAGACCCTTTAGGGATATTTAATTAAATTACAATGGGAGAAATCACAGACGCGCCAGTACAGGAACAGCCTAAATTGTCTGTAGATGATTTTGCGGCTAAGATAAAGGCGAAATATCCTGATTATGCAAGCATTGATAACGCCGAACTTGTAAAAAAGATCGTTGCAAAATATCCTGATTATAACAGCCAGATAGACTATAGTCAAAAAAAAAGTCCAGTCGGCAACGCTTTGCCAAATGGTGCGGACTTATCTGGCAGTGGCTTAAATCCTTTCCAAAATACCCAACAGCATAGTTCAGGTGTTTTTATGCCGGGGCAAGAACCCGCACAACCCACACAGCCGCAACAAGAACCGTGGGTTAAATCAGGGCAATCGGCTATGCAGAATTACTGGAAGCAACTATCGCCTGACGAACAAAAAGCGTTAACCCAACAAACACAACAGTCCGTAGCCAGCCACGCTAACGAAACCATATCCGAAACGCCACAATCGCAACAAGGCGACTATGCTTATGCGCAAACGTTGCCCGGAAAAATACAGAACGGACTAACCTATTTGGCTCAAAAAGCTACTAAAGGAGGATTACAGGTTGTTAAGGGCGCGGCCTACCTTGCTCAATTAACAGCTAATTCACAAAGAGGACTTGGGTTAACGGATACGCACGATTTCGATCAGGCATTCAATTCAGCAGATAAAGCAACTGATTTCCTGTCCAAAACAAGCGAAAATCAGGTTGAGAAAAGTAAAACAATGGCTAACCTCGGGGGATTGGCAGAGTTTTTACCAGCCGCAGCCGCAGCAGAAGGAACTGGCGGCGCAACACTATACCTGCAAGGGATGGGACAGGGCAAGGAAATAATGGATAAGGCCGAAGAAAACGGCGCCAAGATCAATCCTGTAGTTAAAACAGCATTCATATTAGGGACAGGCGGCGTTAATGGGTTGCTGATGGGTGATTTAGGACACGGTATATTCAATTCACTTAGTAGCTCATTAAAAGACGATGTAGTAAAAAACATCACCATGAACGCTATTAAAGAAGCAGCTGGGAAAGACATAACCGCAGAGGGCTTTACCGATCTGCTTAAACAAGGAGCAAAGGATTGGGGAGACAAAGCATTACAAGGTGGCGTAAACTTTCTTAAAAACACTAAAAAGGCGGTCACCGACCTTTCGGCACTCAATGTATCAAACTTTGCCTTAAAAAAAGGGGTTGATTTGGCGAACGATCAACCTGTTTTCAATGAAAGTTTAGGAACATTAGCCGATCAAGAGGGTGAAACACTAAAAGCCGCGCCATTATTCGGCGCGGTAGGCTCTTTGGGTGATATATCAAAGCTCACCCCGCTAAGCGAATATAAAAATGTAGTGCTTGACAACCTTATTAAAGACAGTTCGGATGCCAATGTTGCTAAAACCAAACAATTTATATCCGAAAACGGGCAGCAGGTTGGTTGGACGCCGGAAGAAATAGCCGCGACAAATGACCATGTAGATAAATTAGCGGCTATAACAAAATCCATCCCGAAAGGACTTCCTGAAGAAAAGGCAACTAAAGCCGTTGACTTAATAATAGGGCGTGACAATCTGCAAAAGCAACTTGACGAACAACAGGCATATCGTACCGGGCTAACCGCGCCCTTTAATGAAGAACCAAGCCCCGGTGAACAGTTATTGCAAAATAAGATTGACCAGGCTAATGATAAACTACGAACACTGGCAACGGGTAAACGCTCAACCTACTCCAAAGGAACAGAGGAAGATGAAGGAACATTTTATAAAACAGTTAATGGTGTCAAGGAAGAAATACCACAGGACAGGTACGACCTTGAAACCTTAGAACGCCCATCAAAAAATGAACAACCCCAACCAAATCAGGAAGTACCTGCTCAAACACCGGAACAGCCTACCGCAGAAGATAACAAGGTTGCTGATGTTCCAGTTAATGAAGAACCTGCAAATAATCCGGTAGCAACTACTGACCCTTTAAGGCAAAAAGCTATTGACGCTATTACTCATGGTATAATCGTACCGGAAAACTTTAAAGAGAACGACCCAAGCGCGCGTATTGATTTAGGCATGTCATCTGCCGACAAAAGAAAAGCCGTTTCTGATATTTCTAAAGGCAATTATGAAACCGCACCAGCGAAACGATTGCTTGATAAAGTCATGGAAATGGATAAGAATGACGACTATCCAATAATTGAAGGATTAGGCGGTTCGTCTATTAGGCGACAGGGGCTTACGAGCGAAGATATACAAAATCATATTAATGATGCAAAATCAAATAAAATTGGCGAACTTAGCCCGCGTCAAATAGAAGAACATAATCAGGCTGCAACAGAATTAGGAATCACACCAGAAGATGCAAAAAGATACGAAGAATACCAACAATCCGGACGATCAGATCAAGCCGGAACACCTGAAGTACCTACAGGACTTGTATCAGAACCCGAAAATGACACCTCAACAGGCGAACCACAAGATACGGGCAATAAAACTCCACAAAGAGAACCATCCGACCCAACCGGAGTAGAACCGACAGTTTCATCGAAAAAAGAATCTTTAAGAGAGCAAGCCGACAAGGTTGATATCACTTTAGGCGACAATAAGGGCGGTGTACGCACCAGAGAAATTGTTGAAGCCGAAGCAGATGCCAAACTTAAAGACGGTTACGATATCCACGATTTGGTACATAAAATAAAGACCGAAAAGCATGTAGCAACTGATACTGAAAACGCTATTTTAGCTAAGTATGTAGGGGCTAAGACGGACGAGATTATCGAAATAAATAAACGGCTACAGGACGAAGGTGCAACATTAAGCGACAAAACACTTGACGAATTGACCGCCAAACGCGATGCCGCATTGAATGATTTTCAGGATGTTGCAGATGCTAACGACCAAACAAGAAGCGACGCCGGACGCGCCTTAAACAGCGGTAAATTCAAACTGAATAACAACTATTCTTTAGAGAATATGATTGTTAGGGAACGCGATATAAAGGGCGATAAGCTAACACCAGAGGAATTGGCGGATGTTACTAAAAAATATCAGTCGCTTGAACAAGCCAATAAAGACTACGAGCAAAAGTTAAAAGAATCACAGGCTGAAATAGCGCGTTTAAAAGCTGAAAAAGCGATAAAGAGAATGCCCCGGACAAAGGCTAAAACCCACGCTGAATTTGTAGAGGAGCGAAAAAAGATAGCAGAAGATTTTAGCAATAAACTGAAAGCTATGCGTACCAACGGGCAACTAAATGACGTGGTTTCTGCTTCGGCGCAGTTTCTTAGCGCAGCGGCGCCTTATGTTGCAAAAATGGTGACCTCTTTAGCACGAGAGGGTATTACTGAATTAGGCGAAGTGGTGCGCAGGATTAAAGACGAACTGGAGTTAAACGATATCAGCGATAAGGATATGCACGACCTTATCAGTGGTAAATACAATGCTCCTGCTACCAAAAGCGAGCTACAGGACAAAATACGCATCCTAAAAAATGAGGCTAAATTATTGAGCCAAATTGAAGATGCTGAAAACGGGCTTAGGAAGTTACCCGAAGCTAAGAAAATAGCGGCGAATGAGAAAATAGACGGGTTAAGAAAACGCCTGAAAGAACTGGACAAGGAAAACGGATACTATGAAGAGCAGAATGAACGGGCGACTAAAACGCAACTTCAAAAAAGCATCGAGGAGTTTCAGGGCAAGATAGACCGGAAGGAGTTTGACAAGCCAGAAAAAACCTTACCGCCCGAAGAAAGCCAGGAAGTGCGGGATCTTCGCAGAAAACGGGATGAATTAAGATACGAATACGAACTAGATGTAGCAAGGCGCGAACTTGACAAGCGCAGTAAGATTGAGAAAACAAAGGATGTGCTATTAAATGTAGCCTCTTTGCCACGCGCTATTAAAGCCACATTGGACTTTTCGGCGGTGCTAAGACAGGGTTTAATTCCAACGGTAGCACACCCTATGGAAGCTATAAAAGCCCTAAAAACTATGTTTGGGCAGACGTTTTCTGAAAAGAAATATCGGGATTGGTTTTCAGATATAAAAACATCGCCACAATATGATTTAATGAAGCAAAGCGGGCTGTATATTTCAGAAAAGAACAACCCTGAATTATTAGCAAGGGAAGAACAATTCACCTCTAACCTGCTCGAAAAGATACCTGTATTAGGAAAAGTACATCAGGGGGCCGAACGAGCGTATACAGGGTACCTTAACGCCATTAGAACAGGGGTATTCGTATCAGAAGCCATTAAATTACAAGAACGCGGCTATACCTTTAAAAACAACCCTGATGCGTTTAGGGATTTAGCAACTGTAGTTAATGTTCTTTCCGGCCGGGGTAGCATACCTGACTGGCTTGGTGGCAAACAACCCGCTATATTAAGCAACTTATTATTTTCACCGCGTTTTATGGCGGCACGTATTCAAACATTATATCTTTGGGGTGACCCGCGATTATCGCGATCAGCTAAAGTTTTGGCGGCAAAAGATATCGGTAAGACATTAGCTACAGCAGCGGTAATACTTGGCATGGCAAAAGCGGCAGGATTAAGCGTTTCTACCGACCCGCGAGGCTCTGATTTTTTAAAGATAAAGGACGGCGATACACGATACGATATTTTAGGCGGGTTAACGCAATATGTTGTGTTTTTATCCCAGCAGATAACAGGGCAAAAAGTACCTGCCGGGGCTACGAAGCCAAATAGCCTGACAAGCGGGAAATTCGGCAAGCCTACACGGTTTGACGCGGCAATTAGCTTTTTACGTGGGAAATTAAACCCTATAGTGGGGAGTTCTGCAAATTTAATGGCTGGTAAAGACATGGTAGGGCAACCATATCATCTATGGCCAAATGTTCCGCAGGAGTTTATACCATTACCAGCTACCGACCTTTACGATGCTTATAAAGTAGGCGGTATAACTAATTCATTAAAGGTACTTATACCCTCACAATTTGGAATTGGTGTAAGTTCTTTCACAAATAAAAAGGCAAAACCAAAAACAGAACAAAGGGCATTATAATCAAGGAACGGTTACATCAACTATTCCGTTACCTGCCTGTCCTGTCTGAAAAAGAACTTTTGAAGGGACAGATATATTTAAAACCCCTGAATTGACTGGATTTGCTACATAAGTAAATCTATAGTCGATTGAGATTTGCTGTCCGCTTGTAACGCCCGCTGTTTGATTGTATGGCCCGCTTCCATTTGTTACCTGCAATACCGCCGTTCCTTTTTTCTTGTCCGTAATATTGATATTATACGTAGTTCCGTTGGGAAGATTGGAGACGGATACAGTAAGCGTTTGGGAGGTTTGTTCTTTCTTACATGCAGAAAGCAGGCATATTAATGCCACAAAGGTTAGTTTTTTCATGTTTTCAAAAATTGGTTCTCAAATATATAAACAAATATGAAACCAAAGAATATTTATAGTTAGGCACTCTTAATGTTGGGGAAAATCATCTACTACAACACCCCGAATTGCCACTATTAACACGTATCTATTCACACCAAAATGGTAATTCATGCCCTTGTATTTTAATTATATTTGATAAGCATTTATAGATTAAAAAGACAATGGCATCTAACCCGTCAGGAAATGTTACAAACAACATTGCAGGTAACCAATTAACCTATACTGATACAGGCACATATGGAACAGTATCATCAAGGATATTAACCATTTTTGACCCTAATGGGACGCTGCTTTCCACCATTGATATGGGTTCGTCTTTAACGGCGCCTTACACTATAACAGCCGACCAATATTTAAGATTTATTTGCACTGTTGCAGATGATGTTTCGGGCAGTCCGTGGGTGACAACTGTTAACTATTTAGCGCAAGGTTTTTACACCGTTGCTTATCTAAACCGGCTTGTACAATCCGATGCTTGTTGCGAATCTGATTTTAATAATCTCGACATAGCAGAAAAGTTTTTAGCCGCTGCGCAACGGTTTGGCGTAGCAGGGTTAGGCATTGCGGCAAACAACGAAATTTTAGCCGCAAATATTTACGTAAACCTTCAAACATGATATGCCAACTCAATCAGAAATTCAGCAAACTATATTATCAGCGCAACTTATTGCAGCCAACAAAACAGAGGCCAATAGAATAACATTAGCTGGTGGTGCGTTATCTGCAAAATGGGGGTTTATAAGAAGAATAACACGGCTATGTATTGCGGTGCTTAGGCAGTATAATTTACAGGATTACACTTCAACAAATTTTCTTATTGTTTACGATAAATTAGTGACCGCAATCGGTGTTGATACTACTGTAAATACTATTGATCCTAACTTCCAAAACCCTGCGTTTACAATAGGCATAACAACGCCATTTGCGCCTATTGATATTGTACGTTCCGGCAATCAATTACTGGATGCCGGGGGTGGTAATTGGTATCTGCCTTTCTTAGATGATAATGGCAATCCTTTTGCAACAAGTGTAATACCAATATTCATAACGATTAATGGCGTTGAACTCGTGGGAAGTACTTTAGACACAACTTCACCGCCTGCACCGCCATCGCGTATTTATGGCTTCCCGAATAACGACCCAACACAAGTAATAGTAGTAACAGTTTTAGGCGCAACCGGATCAACACCTACGCCACCACCGCCTACACAACCGATAAAATGGGGATGGTTTGCAACAGACCCTTATGCTACTATTGATACGGCTATTTTCTTATTCAGCGGCACTATAACTCCTAACGCGGTATCATATACATTGCCATTTGGTTCATCCGCAACAGGTAATTATTTAGCTGTTGCGGAAGATGCAACTAATCCGGTAAAGATTAGCTGGCTAAATACTATTTTAAATTACGGATTTATTCCTGATAGCGTTATGCAAGGCCCGGTAGTTATTGGGGGGGAACGGTACTATGTTACCCGTATTCCAATGGTACTTCAATCTGGACAAAATAATTTAACATTAACATCATAATGAGCTTTAATCCCGCACTATTCACAGCCACAAATAAGCCTATAGGGTTAACAGGCACGCCAGTTGACGCACGTACTTACTACTATGACACGACTTACTTTGTGTTTAGGGCTTATGTAGATACCGCCGAGGTATTAGCTTATTTAATCGGCAATAATCGTACAGGGCAATTCTCTATCATCATAAATACAGGTGGCACGCTTGTAAACGGCGTTATCACAGGCGGAACAAACGCTGAATGGTGGTTTAAGGACGGGATATTGGATGGGGACTTGGTGTTGAAAGGCATAAGCGGAAATTTCGTTCCAGAACAAACACCCGAAGATACAGGCACAGTACTTGCGTTTAGCGCAGACACTGTTTATGGTTCTGTTGCGACGCCGGAAACTGGGAACATTACAGCCGATTTAACAGGAGCATTATTGGGCGTTTCTGTATTAGTGATTCATAATAATGGCTCTCCACCAACATTTGGAACTGAATTTCACCAATTAAGCGGATCGGGAAGCTACGTTACCGGAGATACCAACTTTATAGATTGCCAATACTTGGATGATACTTTAATTAGATACTCTATAAGTCAATAGTATGCTACGGAGGATATTGCCATATTTTTATTCTGCGGCTTCTCCGATAGACCCGGATGCAGCAGCTTATCTTGCTGCTGCTGGCGTTGTATTAGGGAACGTTTATACAGGCGACCAATACGGAGGAACACCCGGAACATTTCATCCTATCGACGCTTACAGGATAATTGATGAAACAAATCAATTTGTAGTCGATTGGAAAGCTGCTGGACTATGGGCTAAAACACATTATCTGTACCCGTTTTTCGGTACTACACTTGCCGAAGGATTCGTGAATATGATGGCGCCCGGAACAAAAGATTTAGTTGCCTCTATAGGCAATACTTTTGTAATGGACAGATCGGGGATAATATTCGACGGGAGTGGATACCTCACAAGCGGTATATTATTATCGGAGTTTGGTTCATATAGCTATACGGCTGGGTATTATTTTTATTCATCTGGCGGCGCGCAGTATGGTACGCAATCCGTAACCTCCTTTAATGTATTTGCGGCATCAATAGGTAGTTTCTATTATTTTGCTGATTTCGGGCAATCGTTTTCCTTTTCGCCAACGCAGGTTATAGGGTTAAATACTCAAAATATTTTAGCTAATAATCTTGCTACAATATTTGCACAAGGCAATAAATTGGCAACCACGACAACGGTAGGTAGCGACGCCGGAAGCACAAATGATATTTGGGTAGGTGCATGGAACAGTTTTGGAACACCACAAGCACCTACAAACCGTCCATGCGGTATGTTTTTTATGGCTGATGGGCTTTCAGATTCGGACAATGTTGCCGCAAACGCTATTGTTGACCGTTGGACTTTTGGCGTTGGCAGAAACCCAGTTTCAATTTATAATGGATTCCAGTTTTTAGGCGACAGTATAACAGTTGGCCTTTTAGCAAGCCCCGCATGGCATTGTTGGGCTACCGCATTGTCTTATTACAAAAATGCCAGTTGCATAAATTGGGGGGTATCAGGACACACGATTGTAGATTGTCAAAATATTGACATTCTAAACTTGGTTAATAAAGATTCAAATCATAGGCGTGTTTTTGTCGCATATAGCACCAATGATACTATACATGACTTTCAAGGTACTCTACCAACAATGAATATAAGCATATTCACAGCCGCTTATACAAGTGTTTTAAATACAATATTAGCCGCTGGCTATTCGGTAAATGACATTGTTTTAATAAGTGGGTATTGGGCAAATTTGGATGCTTCGTTTGGAGCGGGGTGCGATGCTTTGCAAGATACCTATATAAACGCGGTTCAAACTTTAGCTACTTCGTACGGGATTGCAAGGTGTTTTAATATGAAGCCATTAATGTTGGCTAACGGTGGGAACGCTTTATTGAGCGGCATACACCCAATGAATAACGGGCATGATTACATTTCAGGCTATTTAGACACCACATTGGGGGCATTCTGATCGCATTTTGCGTATGCGTTCATTTTCATGGTACGCGCCGCCATTTTGAAAGTTACGAGGGTTATTGATCCCTATGATAATTAAAACGGCGGTAGCGATTATAAAAAGGGCCAATACAATAATAACATATCTTCTCATGAGGATAAAATTAGAAAAAATACAAACAAAATGAAACGATACCTATTTCTCCTTCTATTATTCCCCATATTAGCACAGGCGCAGTCATGGCAGAGTGCCGGAGGTAATGCCCTACAATATAAAGTCATTGCCCCATTGGATACTATATGGGCGTTTAATCGAGGCACGCCGGGACTATTAGCGTTTAATCCGCACGGTGGCGGAGGGGGCGGTGGAACAACCACATACCCCCTCACAGTAAATTCAAGTGGCGCAGGGGATGCAAGTTCTTTTATTTTTAATGGCGCAGTAGCGAGAACATTGTCGTATAATTCTATTGGAGCGCAGGCATTATTAGTAAGTGGAACGAATATAAAGACAATCAATTCAACGTCACTTTTAGGCAGCGGTAATATTGCTGTTCAGCCAGCTCTTGGATTCACCCCTGAAAATATAGCGAATAAGGCGACTTCATTCGGGACGCTAAATAATACTTTATACCCAACTACCCAAGCCGTAGCTAATTATGTTGCCGCAAATACTTTTGCTTTAACAGACGGCAGTGGGACAACCGCAAATGGAACTGCCGTTGACTTGGGCGGAACGTTAGCCAGTGATGCAAAAATAATTACCGGTGCCAATCAATTCTATGCGGGGACATCTGCGTTTTCAGGCACGTATATGCAATTATTGGGTGCGTCAAACGTGATTAATTTAGTGGCCTCAAACACGGCAAATGGACAGCTAACCCTCGATGGAAGTGGAAATGCTTCGTTATCAAGTTTAGGCGGAACAAACCGGATATTTAACATAGGCACGACAGGATATACTATAAGCGGCCTAACCTCAATTACCCCAACGCTTGCTATAGGTGTGGATGGAAGCGGTAATTTCGGTACTTATTCACTTGCGGCGGGTGGTACAGTAACTTCATTAACCGACAATACAGCAAATGGCATAGCTATAACATGGGCAAACAGAACCACAACGCCTGTCCCTACCGTTGTATTGGGCGCAATAACCCCAACATCAACTAATGGTGTATCAGCAGCTACAATGGCTTTTAATGATGCAACAAGCTCTATTCAGACACAGTTAAATGGGAAACAAGCCAGTGGCACATATCTCACGCCAAGCAGCACTAATGTTGTAACTAATAAGGATTTAACAAGCGGGACAAATACGTTCCCAACTACACTTGCGTTAACGACTAATCCACTATCACAATTCGCCTCAACAACATCAGCGCAATTAGCGGGAGTATTAAGTGATGAAAGTGGTACTGGGGTAGTGGCTTATACAACTAATCCGGTTTTCACAACGCCTAATTTGGGTACGCCTTCCGCTTTGGTGGGGACGAATATTACAGGGGCGGGTAGTGGCTTTACAGCGGGACATGTTACGACCAACGCTAACCTTACAGGGGACGTTACAAGTGTCGGGAACGCTTCAATATTGGTAGCTACTACAAATTCAACTTTAACCACACTATCGGCATTATCCTTGCCATATAGCCAATTGACTGGAACACCCGCTACAGGGGTATCGTCTGTAAGCAATTCAGATGGAACATTAACCATATCACCAACAACGGGTGCTGTGGTTGCTTCAATAGCTTTGACACATGCTAACTCATGGCAGAATCAAACGTTTACTAATAGTAATAACGTGCTTGGCGGCGTAACCATGACTTTGGGGTCGGATGCTACAGGCGATACTTATTACAGAAATTCAAGCGGTTTCTTGAATAGACTGGCAATAGGTGGTGCAAATACAGTTTTGCACGGCGGAACTGTTCCGTCTTATTCAGCTATTGTAAACGGTGATATCACCAATTCAACAATCGACTTAACCGCAAAAGTAACAGGACTATTACCATTGGCTAATGGAGGTACTGCTACAGCAACCCCAAGTTTAGCAAGTGGAACAGGAACAACAGTAAGCGGAACATGGCCGGCGCAATCTGTAAATGTAGGCACGTCCCAAAATATAGCCACATTAAGCAACTTAACAAGTAACGGCCCGGTTTATACATCGGGCGGTGTCGGTACTTTAAATACAGGAACGACAACCGGATCAGGAACGGTTTATGTATTGGCAACATCTCCAACGATATCAACCACCTTGCAGGTTAATGGTTCTTTAACGGTACAGCGTACAAATATAGCTACTACATCGGCTGACGGCCCAATGTTAAATAACAACCAAGCGGCTACATCCGGTGTTCCTGTACAGTATTCGCCAAGAATCAGGTGGTCTGGCTTTGCATGGACGGGTGCTGCATCTCAACAGGCCGACTGGATAATGGAAAATGAACCTGTAAACGGGACTTCTCCTATAACCTCAAATCTTGTTATAAAAAGTCAGATTAATTCAGGTGGTTATACATCTCGTTTTAGCATAACCGACGCAGGTGTAGTAAATATAAGTAACCTAACTGCCTCAAAAGTAGTATTCACCGATGCAAGCAAGAACCTTACCTCAACAGGCATAGGTACAGCTAATCAACTTATAGCCGGGGATGGAAGTTTGGTAAGCAGCCCCGCCGATGTAGTAAATACGGCGACAGATGCAAATTATACAGTTACTACCGCAGGACAATTGGTTAAGCTACCCGTTGTTACCGCTAATAGAACCGTATCAATACCATCTGCATCAACTTACAGTGGGCAAAAGCTTACTATTTGGAACCAGGATACATCAGGAAGTTTTACATGGAGTTTTACAGGTGCTACCGTAAAGGATGCGGCAAGCAATTCACTAACCACATTGGTTAATACGTCTGTTTATTTATTGCAATCAGACGGGACCAACTGGGTCAAGACTAATTAAGGCTATGATATTAAGACCAGAGGGCGTACAACAAGTAACGACAACAGGCAGTACCCAAATTAACAGCGGTGTCGGGAAGGTAATAATAGGGACGGGCAGTTTGCTTGCTAACGCTACACTACCATTCCCATCTTCTCCAAACGACAGAGATAATTTATTATTATTTTTCAATGGTGGCGTAACATTATTAACACTTTCAGCGGTTAGTGGAATAATAAGCACACTACCAACATCAGCAGCAACCGGAGTATGTATGTGCTATGAATATGAGGCTTCTGTTGCAAAATGGTTTAGACTTTATTAATATGAAAAAAACACTCATCACCCTTTTACTTTTCTCTTTAGCCTTTGTTGTTAAAGCGCAAACCAAGCAACCTTTTATTCCTGCCCCTCCATTTTTAAATCCTAAAGATGGAATGATGGCATATTTTTCGGGGGGCAATCAATGGCCTATATATCCGCCAATGGTAATTGCTGGGTCTAATCAAATATGGATGCTAACCGTTACATCGTTTAGCCCGAAAGTTATAGGATGGCAGTTAATAACTTTGCCTGTCGGTATTCCGGGGCCGCAAGGCGTTCAGGGCGCAGTAGGACCAGCCGGGCCGCAGGGGCCAATAGGGCAGACCGGAGCCACTGGTCCAGCAGGCCCACAGGGTCCTATCGGAGCAACTGGCGCGCAAGGTCCAGCCGGTATAAATGGAATAATAAACGTGCCCCCTGGAACACCCAATAATTATTTAGCGGTTTCTATGAATAGCCAAATCGTATTCCGGCCCTATGGATTCAACATATTCAATCTTACAATTCCAGCTACAAATACCGGCGATTACATACAGGCAGAAGTACCGAGTGACGGACAATATACTATAACGACAACAATACTGCCACAGTTGGCTGGAACGGCCTCTTTTACGATTACCTATCAAGATACAAACGGAGCGCAAAAAACTACTACGTTAACACCGGTTTACACAGTTGGAACAACAACAACGGCATCTGTATCTGTTCCAATTCAGGGATATTCAACCGTTCAGGTATCCTCTAATATTTCGGGTGGACCGGTACAAACTATTATAAATATTAATTAATACATTTATAAAAAACAAACAAGTAAAAAATGGAAGATTTAAAAGATTTGGCGGATCAGTTAAACGAGCTAACGGACGAGCAAAAAACAGAACTGGAAGCCAAGCATGGCATAAAGGTACAAACCAACGGCGACCCTGTATCACCGCCTACCGGCCCGAAGCCATGATGATTAAGAAATTCGGCGTATCGTTCATCCTGATAGGCTATTTATTCAGCATGTTGATTTACTTTTGGCGAATGAGCCATGACACACCTGAATTAACGTACTGGAATAGCTACGGATGGACGGTATTTTACGATAGTTCCCTTATGATACCATTGATGCTGTTATCTTTTTTATTTGCCCGTACACGACAAGAGGAACGCTGCACATTTGACAACAATTTCTTAATAATTATCGGTTTTTTTACCTTAATTTTAAACATAGCCGTAATTGCTCAAAAATATAGTCTAATAAAGCATACCTACGGGTTACAGCTTACAATAGTTGGCATCATTGTAGCTACCATTATGATTGTAATATCGGCAACAAGACATGGCTACATATAGCAAAACAATGATACAACAAACGCCTTCGTGGTGGGAACCAATATTTAACTGGATAAAAGACAACACGGTGTTGTTTGCCTCCTTTGCGCTGTGTTGGAAAGGGATAGACAAGGTGTTTAAATATTTCTCCGAAGCCCGTGATGCGGAATTACGTAAAATTGTCCATGACGAGATGAACCCAACCATTAAAGAACTGGGCGAAAAGATACAGGATTTAAGCGAGGCTATCTGGGCTATAAAAAATAAATGATGTTAGAACAATACGGAGCGGTAGGACTATTGTTAGGCGGTATTGGCTGGCTTGCTTTATTCATAAAGCAACAACTGAAAGACCACCGTGACGAGCGGGATGAACAGGAAAGATTACACCGGCAGGAACGCTCCGAATGGCAGCGAACAATTGAGAAACAATTTGAAGAAACCAACAAGACTACTAAAGATAACATTTCGGTACTTTCTGAACTAAGCACACTGATAAAAACCATTAAGAAATGACAACTGAAATGCTCATATCACAATTAATATTTTGGGGAATAGTTATATTTTCAGGCATGATTGCGTATGAGTTTTACTTATCGCGCGATGGGCTGTTGCGTATATTAATTATACAATTATTCCTTGCAAAATGTTGGCAGTTTGGGGTTGCTGGTTCGTATTATCTTGCATGGGATTTAGGTTATTTTCAAACGTTCGACCAAGTGCTATTAAGAGTTGTTTGTAATACGCCAATGGTTATTGTAATGTGGCGCTTGTGGCTGTATATCAGGAACAGGCCACGATGAAATAATGGCTGCAAAATATTCAAAATAATTATTACATTTGTTTATCTGAAAAGGGCTGCTCAAGCTCATAATTTATCAAAGGTTTTATAATTGAAAAGGTTTATGAAAATGCTTACTTGGCGCAAGGCTCGGTAAGCATTTATTTTTTTCTTTTTTCTTGATAAGCATGTCGGATATGGTTGGTTTAATTGGTATATTTGTACTTTCACTAAACCATAAAATTATGAACAAGCAAGATAAGCAACGGCTGATTAATGCCGTTTTGGAAAAGAATCCAAATTGTACAGAATGCGGAGTGTTAATCAAGAATTACAACTTCGAATATGAACCAAAGTTTTACCCTTTAGACGGGCCTGTAGTTGCCACCCGCGCAGATAATGGTAGAAAATGGGTAATGTGTAAATCCTGTTGTGAAAATCAGGCCCATTTAAGAAATAAAATCGTAAAAAGTCAGGCTGCTTTATTAATTGATAAAAACTCTATTCAAAGGGTTTCCATAAAAGATTTACCGCACGACCAAGTTAAGAAAATATTATACAATGAAAATATAGCGGTTAATATTTTACTGGCGCAATACGGCGTGCCAAAAGAGGTAATAAGTGAAGTAAAATCTGTAATCAGGAATCAATTCCATGTGAATTATTATTTAAGATATGGCAAGTTTTTAACCGAAAAAGATGGAGACGATCAGAAAGACAGCTAATAATCGTTCGGAGTTCGCGAGGGTTAAATATGAGCAACTTATCAAAAGTTTAACTATCACAAATAACGGCACCCTTATAGACCAAATAAGCGGGTTTAAGGCAAGGAAAATAGCGCAGGCGCTAAGAGTTTACGCCCATTATGTTTTTGTATTCAACGGCTCTAAACAAAGAGGTACGGCTGCTTATGCGGTTAAAGAGAAAGCTATGGCATTAAGAAAGAAAACCGATAAAGGATTTAAGACAGCGCTGAATGTTAAAATCAATCTCGAGAAGGAAAGTATTTTTGAACTTCAATTACTGGATTGCAATTGTAATAATTGTGGATTTTTCGTTAGAGACATTGAAAAAACACAGGCTTTAAACAGCAACGAAAAGATAATTGCAAATAAAATTCATTACGGGAAGTGTGATAAGCTTAATATTCCTATAGCCGAAATAGCTAACATAGCTTTATTAGAAACACAGGGTTGTTTCGTTCATAGAAAAGCCGCATCTTTGAATAATATTTAAGCATACGTTTTAGCGGGTCGAAGCACTACACACAAAGACTGTCCAAAGGTCGCCGTTGTGACTACCGAGGGTCGGAAGATACCCAAGAGCAATATCGGTTAAGAGTGCAATTTTATTAAATAATAACTGGTAACGCAGGGGAAAGCCTTTCAGAAATGGAGGGCTTTTTTATTTGCAAATAAACCAACTTTATTTTCTAAATTTGATTAAGATGATAGTCATAAAAATAACAGCCACATCTAAATATTACGAGCAGGAAACTATTGATAAAATTGTTAACGTTACGCTCGATGCTTTAGAGACTATAGGAAGTGAAGTATTAAGTGCAGAAGTAGATCATAACGGGGTAGTAGTGGATATTTTGGATAAGTTTAAAAAAGGGGAATAATGATAGCTAAAAAAAATTATTGTTGCAGTTGTTGTGGAACTGCTATTTATAAGGGCGAAAAATTAACTGTAGAATCCGGATTTAATAAGGAGGGAAACTTTAACTGGATTTTCGTTCAATGCAGTAAATGTTTAAGTTTAAAAAAAGAGCAATGAAACAGCCACTTTGGATATTGATTTTAGGTTACATTATCATTGTACTGGTGGTTGCTATTCCTGTTTATATTATTGCTAATTCTTAAAATGAAGACAATAACTGGCCCGTCAGATTATAAAGTTTTAGGGTACACAGAACCTGATGTAAAGGCTCACGAACAAAGGGTATTGATCGAGGCCAATATAATAGATATGAAAAAATATCAGCGTAAAAAGTTTGCTGAATATATAGTAAAAAATTCAAAATCATTTTAAACTATGAGCCACATTGACGAAATTATTAAACAGGCAAAGTCTTACATAGGACAAGAAGAAATACCGCCTAATTTGGGCTTTAAAGACGCGGCCTTCCAAAAGAAAATGCTTGCTGTAGGATTTTACAGATCGGCCTCATGGTGTGCATTCTTTGTAATGGTTGTTTTATTCGGTGCTTATGCCGATGCGCCTATTATCTTAGCTTATCTTAAAAAATACTGTTCACCGTCTACTCATACTATGTGGCTTAATTTTAAAGCCTCTAAAGAGGTCATTACAGGTACTCTCCCGCGTTTAGGTGCAGTGGCAATATGGCAGGAAGGTGACGGCACAAACGGGCATACAGGAATTGTAATAGACGTTGACGCGGATGGTAAACATTTCACCTCAATAGAGGGCAATACAAATGGGGCCGGTGGCAGAGAAGGATATAGAGTTTGGGCGAATGTTCATACATTGGGTTTGCCTCACAGCCTGCATAACTTGAATTTATTAGGATTTGCTTATATGCCTGAATAATGGAACTAAGCCAAACCTTTATATCAGAATACGGGATACTGTTCTTTTATACTGGTTATGGATGGTGGAAACAAATGAAAATTAAAGAGTAAAATAAAATGAAAACAACGTGGTTATCCGACAACATTAAGCCAGTATTAGCACTTGTAATAGTGATATTCGGCTTCTCTTATTTCTTCATGTGTTCAATCAGGAATATAAAACCTGATCCTCAAATATTGATTGCTATGGTAGCCGCCGTTTCCGCAGCGACAGGGTATTATTTCGGCAGTTCATCCGGCAGTTCAAAGAAAGACGATATCCTTTCAGAAACGGTTAATCAACCAACTCAAACCGTTACAAACGCCGATACGGTACTGCAAACCACCAAGCCATGAAAACAATAAAGCAAGTTGAAATAACGCCTGTTTTTTTAGATGGATTTATGATACCATTTAAGGAAATGAAAGATAATCATGTTTATATTTCGGAAGAATATCAAACATCTGCGCACCGTTGTTTATGTGGGTGCGGATTGCAAACGGTTTTACCGCTAAATAACGATAAAAATACTTTCGGATGGAATTTGATACAGGAAAACAATGGTACTATTTCATTTACGCCGTCAATATTAAATCCTGAAACTTGTATACATGAAACTGTTGATAGCACAGATGAATTTGTTCCGCCATCTTGGACTAAAACATATGCGTCTCATCATTATATCATAACTAAAAACGTTGCAAACTTTGTATAAGCCATGAAGATACTCATATATTGCTTTGCTTTAGCCCTGTTAATTTGTATTGCTTTTATTTTAATAGGTAGGTGGCAGGATGATAACGCTATTGTTAATCATTCTGAAATAAAAGATAGATCAGTGCTTAAATAGTTTGAGTTTTTTTATTTTCTTTTTTTGGATGCAGGGTTAATAAAAAGGGCACCGACTAATCAAAGCCGATGCCTACTAACCGTCAAAATTAACTACCACGTTGAAGTTGAGCGATTAATTTTTTAACTCATGCAATCACAACTTTCATTTACCTTAACAGAAAATAAATCGCAAATTATTTCAGCTGCTGATTTTCGAGATTTAGCTATGGTTTCAAAATCTTCCGGTTTTGATCTGTTTATTTTTTTAATTAATTTTTTAAGTTTAATTGGTATTCTTACCGCTATTGGACGCCTTTTAAGGAACTTTAAATACCTGTAAGCAACAATCAAATCCCACCAACTAAAATCCCTTCCAAGCCCCTCTATTGCGGTCATGGTTTCTTTTGCATTCCGCTCCATTGCAATAGCTCTATAAAAAACTTTAGGTTCACTTTCGTATAGTTCGATAATTTCATAAGGCTTTAAAGAAGGGCAATAAAAACAACTTGACTTCCCGACAGGCGGCAATCCGGCGTCCCGTATAATCTTTTCACATTCAAACCTCCCCATTTCGGCATTAACAAGGTCATAAATATTAACCATCTTTTCTGTATCGAAATTTTGCGTAGTTCTATGCTCTTCGTCAATATCAAATCCGATATGCTTGTGAATTATAGCTCCATTTTTAAGACGGGTTTGGATATCCTTATTATTGTTTATAAAAACATCAAATGGCCCCTTTTTGAATTTTAAAGAACAAGTTTTGTATCCAAAAGCTATTGCTGGAAGGGATTTTCTTTGATAAACATCATTATAAAGTCCTATAAACTTTTTATCCTTATTTAATTGACGTAATATTTTTACTTTAGGTTGCCCGTTAGCCACAAGCCATTTATTCATTATAGGTATATAATTATATGTCTTGCGCCTTTCTCCGCCCGTGTTAGAAAATAATATATAATCAAATTTAACGCCCTGTTGTGTGCATAAAATTAATTGGGCGATAGTGTTAGTCCCCATCCCCGCTGACTGTATGTGAATAATATCATTATCCATCCTTATGCCTCAATCCTTTCTATTTCTGAAAGACTAAATTCAAGGTGTTCGTCGAAGTAAATAAGAATTATTTTTGCCCCCTTAAATTTGTAAACGTACAGCCATTTATTGTAATAAATTCCGCGTTTAATAACTTTTGCTTTGAGTTCTGATACTAACATAATTTGTGGTAGTTAATGAACTACAAATATATCACTTTGCATCCAAAAGAAAGAAATAAAAAAAAGACCTGATTAATAAAAACCAAGTCCTTTTATATTAGGGGAGAGAGAAGATATTAAAACTTAACGTAAGTCTGAAAAATATATTCTAAAAGCCCCAAAGATAACGAAGCCCAACTTAACTTGCCTTGTGTTAAATAGATCGCTGCAAACTTAGCGACGTTCTGCCATAAAGCGTTCCATCCACTATCTGTTAAGCCTGATTGAACCTTATCCGCAATGTGGTCTAAATAAGCCTGTACGCTTGTTGTATTAACTCCGGCATCTTTAGCAATACTTAATACCGTTTGTGTTGCTACGTCCGCTGGTAAGCCTGTAACCGATGTTATTTCGGATATTACCCAAGCCTCACCTTTAGCGTAACCATTTTTAATAATTTGGCTGATTTGTGAACCGTTAATAGCGCCGGTTTGTTGATCGGGTGGAAGCGTTTTAAATGCCTTGCCGGCCGCGTTAAAAATAGATGCGATAATACTACCAATGGTAGCGATTAACCGCCCTAATGCTGTTTTGTGTTGAGCTGCTGTTGCCATAAAAATATGATTGTTTTAAAGTGAATAATCTGTTACCAAAGCTAACTAAAAATCGGGGATAAGTATTAAAAAATAAATTTGGTAGTTACATAAATATATATGTACATTTGTATTAATGGAAAACGATTTATTAGTGGTTTGTAAGGCCATAGCAGCCCGTAGAAAAGAGTTAAAATATTCACAGGATAAGGTAGCGCAAGAAGTCGGAACAACGCAGCAACATATCGCAAAATTTGAAAGTGGCAAAGCTAATTTAGCAATTAAAACAGTGCTTAAAATATTAGATGTACTGGAATTAGAAATTGATATTACACCATTGTATTAAAATCATAATTATGAAAACAAAATTCTATTTAACCGTTAACGATAACGGGACAGTGAAAGCTACGAGAAAGGCGCAAAACGTGTCAATTAATGAGGTTTGTATGGGCTTTAGTTTAGATTTGCCGGATGTGCTGTTTAGACGCCCACAGATAGAGGCAAGCGTTACGGTGGATGCAAAGGATGTTGCGCCCTTTCAAATCAACGCTGATACTTCCAATATGGTTAAAGAAGCCATAAAGCAGTCAACTGGACTGGAAGTAAAATTGACAGTAGTGAATCCTGAAACAGAATTAACAGATTAAAAACAAATGGGGAGGTAGCCTGAGTTGGTTACAGGACGGCAGACACAGGAGCCGATTGGGTGAAACGCGACAGTAGCCCTACGACGCAAGTTCGAATCTTGCCCTCTCCACAATATAACAACCCCCTATATAATAAGCTATAGAATTAGCTTGTTTATCGGTAATATTTAAAAAAGTTTTAAAAGGTAAATAAATGAAAACATGCCCATCATGCGGAGGATTAATAGGCCGCGATTGCTTTAACCCAGTTGAATGCGCTTGGATCACGCAGCAAATAAATGCTCAATACGCTGTTGATGACTTTGTAAATAAGCAACACGCTGATTATGAACGGGAACAAAACGACCGTATGGAGCGGGAATATAACGAATATTTGGAAGCCGAATACAACGATTTTAATACTACTGAAACGCTTCAATTAAGCCCTATTTTACATAGGTTTTTGATAGTAAATTAACAACACATGAAATAGTAGAAAGAACCTTAGACGGGCAGGAACTTCGGCGGTAGTCTAACAAACACGATTACGAATGAGGCCGCAGTCGGTGGCATAGGTTGGAAAAGAAATCATTCGCAGCGATAGCGACAACCTAACAAAAACATAAAACAATGATTGAATCGCAGCCATTTGAGCAACACCAACGATTATCGGAATTACTATTACACGCTGCAAACAACTGGAAAACCGATAGCACTTGGAGCGAAACGTTGGAACAAATTAACAAGGTATTCCATCAAAACGCCTCCCTCCAATCAAGGGTAGAAAGGTATGAGAAGGCCCTCATTGAAATAAAAAATAATTGCGATGGAAACGACCCGGATGTTGAAGTGTTTTGGCACATAGCCCATAAAGCATTAAATAGCCTCTAACGCTCTAAAAGAAGATTAACATGGAGATATACAAAAAGCTAAAAGAAGAATTTCCTTCAGCTAAAGATGGGTTGATATTGGGACAGGCGAAATGTATTGTCGGTCAGTTTGGTTACGAGGTTGTTACTACTGACTATAATGGAATTAAGCATTCTACTAAGTATCAAGAAAATGATTTAATCCCTGTTGTTAAATTCAACGAAAATGGGTTTTATAGTTCCGAGCAATCACATGATTTTCTATTTGACTATCATAAATTTAAAGGCATTCATTTTGATAAATTCACAAGTTAGAAGATTAACATGGAAAAGAAACTAACGATAGAACACCTTGCTCCGTATTTGCCGTATGGATTGAAAGTAATGCGACCTGATGATAAAACAGTTTTAGAATTACACGGTATAGCAGGGGATTTGCTAATTTTTAAAGAGGAGGGTGAAACATATGGTTCTATTTTGGGTGGTAAAAGTAAGCCTTTACTATTGCTATTATCTGAATTTAATGATAGCGCAGCGGATACGGAAATTTATGAGGTTATGGGGTCTTATTATTCGGCTCATCCTGATTTTTGTACGCCTGATGAATTACCGTATAAAGTTATTCAAATATTGCTTAAACACCACTTTGACGTTTTCGGTCTTTTGGAATCCGGTCTCGCCCTCGACAAATCAACCTATAAATCATAACTCATGGAAAAGAACGAAATAACCGAAGGGAAAGAGCAGTTGCCAGTAAGGTACTGTTGGAATTGCGAAAAGATATTTGATGCTTATGAAGTTGTATTATCTGATAGAACTTTCTTAGAAGAAAGGTTCTGCTCTACTGAATGCCACTCTGAATGGCTTGATGAGGGTAAAGATACTCCACCGTCACAAAATTCATAAACTACTACAATAAGGTAAAAGGAGAAGAAAAATTATGAGCGACTTACTATCAGCATTACCCGAGTTAGATATTAACTCCTATACCCCATGAAAAGTAAAACAACTAAAAAGTTTAAGAATGATTTTAAAAGCTGGTGCGGTTTTGATTTAGAAGGAAATACTGTAATAGATATTATAGCGGAAATAAAATCACGTCAATGGCAAATGGAGTGCGATATAAATAACCAAGCAAAGGGATTAATCAATGATTTCAAAATCCTAAACAATGTTAAAGATGAAAGGTAAAGAAGACGTTTTAGACGAAACCGCATTAAAATTTGATTACGATAATTTCAGAATTTTACTTATTGATGCAGATTCTGATTTAATAATAAACAGCGTATTCGAAGCTATGGAAGCCTACGCCTCACAATCCCGTTGGATTAGCGTGGAAACACCGCCAACCGATGAACAAATTGGGACTGATTTTAATATTGGCAATATTAACGATGAATGGATAAGCATAGGCTATTTGGCTCAAGACGGCAATTGGTATAATTCTTATGACCACGAAATGCCATGCTACCCTACCCATTATCAACACATACAATCTTTACCCACCCCTCCAAAAACCATAAAATGAAACACACTATAAATTTCAACGGAATAGAAGTAGTCTTAAGATGGAAAGGTTCACTTAAAAAGTGGACTATAATAAAAGTATATACCGGCGACCCAGGATTAGCAATGAATATCATACAGTTATTTCTTGATGATATGGGTAGGCGTGATTTATGGTATATTCAAGGCTGGCCTGCTACTGATAAATATCAGGAAATGACATTGACAGAAAGTGAAAAAAGAAATTGGAAACATTGGTCGCGCGAATCAGTTCTTTCTCAAACAAATGAAAAGCCAGCGGTCTAGGTGATTTTATTTTTTTTCTTTTCGGATGCAGGGCGTTTATATCCGTCTACCCTTATCATAAGTACGCCCCCTTTCTACCCTGCCAAGTGATTTTAAGTACACCATTTGTACATTAAAACTGAAAAACCCGCTCTAATCGCTTAGAAACGGGTAAATGGTGCTCCCGACGAGATAAAACAAGCAATTTAATAAACATTAAAAAACGTCAATTATAGTATGTAATTGGGTTTTTGTAAATAAATATGTGAGTTATTGCGCCGAATTATACCGTATTAGCTTAGTTTTGTGTACATCAATTGTACATTAAAAATGGCCTCTGTACATATTTTATACTATTCATACACCAAAAATTCAGATGGAACGAGCCCAATAGTTATTCAGGTATATACGGATAAAAGAATCAAACGAACTTTAGCCAATGTACGTCCTGATCAGTGGGATCCCAAGCAAAAGCGGGTTAAACCGAAATCGCATCCTAACTATGCCGTCATAAATATAAAAATTTCAAATGAATATAATAGGGTTGAGGCATTAATCTTAAATAATAAGTTTGATCTTAAAAGGGACTTTATTGATTACTTCGATAATTTAAAGGCCGGCATAGACCCCAAAACGGTGCCCGTTGAAAAGCCAAAGAGTTTTAAAGAAATTGTACCCTTATATATAGCCAGTTTAAAAAGCGGTCATTCAATGGTTGGGTATCAGGCAAGGTTAAACTATTTTATCCGCGAATCAGGAATAGGCGATATCAGGTCAAGCCAAATAACTAAAGAGCATATAGACCGTTTCATAAAGTTTATGGCCGACAAGGGCAACAAGCGGTCTACCATGAGAACGCAGTTAAAGATAATCAGGTACGCTTCTACGTTTGCCGAAAAAAACGGCTATGATAGCAAATCTGCAGCTGTCCACAATTACCCACTACCCATTGCGGAACGGTCATTAAAACTAAAATTAAATAAAGAGGAATTGAGCCGTTTTAAGGCCGTTGATTTGTCGGACGACCCAAGATTGCAGCAGATACAAGATATGTTTTTACTGGCGGTCTATTTACGTGGTATGAGGGCCGGAGATGTAATACAGTTACGGCAGGATTACTTCAAAAACGGGCGCATAGTTTATGAAAGTGGGAAAACAAAAAAGATGTTTAATATTAAGCTGATACCGGAGGCAACGGAGATAGTTAATAAATATTTAGACGGGCGTACCTACCTTTTCACATTTTTCAAATGGAAGGAAAATAAAGGCTTTGACGATGAAACCAATAAAAAGGCCAGGGCAAAGCATGTAAGCTCCATCGAAACAGTTTTGAACGCAGGGCTAAAGATTATTGCCAAAGAAAAGGCGGGGTTAACAAAAAATGTGAGCTTTCACATTGCCCGGCACATCTTCGCAAAAATGGCTATTGATAAAGTAAAAGATTTTAACCTGAGCATGGATTTAGTAGGGCACTCCAATATTGAGGAACACGAGAGGTACATTAGGGAACTTTCACAAGACGAGGAA
>Ga0068855_100000211_pt1 | contig 74558 bp, 80 predicted proteins | sample KBSCornC52_FD_66592 | JGI IMG/M metagenome (GOLD analysis project Ga0068855, IMG submission 66592) | Corn rhizosphere microbial communities from Kellogg Biological Station, Michigan, USA - KBS Corn C5-2 | ecosystem: Host-associated > Plants > Roots > Rhizosphere > Soil ...
GCGCTTTTCAACGGCCTCGGTTGTACCGTGTCTCTGCATGACGTCTACGGCTTATAGCCGTTAGTTACGGAGCTCTACATGCGAGTAAAAGTTCGAATCACCTTCGACCGCCGCAAGCACGAGATACACATCCAGGCCAATGAGCCTATCTTTCCCGTGCAAAGGGTTGGCACGTTCAATATCGAGTTGAGGAAGACAGAAACCGGCTTCGATCGGCTGAGACAATCTACTGATGGCATTTCAGCCTACCCCGCCTCGTTCATGACGCTGATCAGAACGATCATGGCCCATCACTGGGTTCGCGGCGGTTCCGTTACTAAACGTAACATGCATATATATTTGGACGATTCAATCACCACTGCAACGTGGCGTGAAAGTACAAGAGAGGCAATTTCGCGTGATCTTCACGCGTTTGCAGCCGCAGGCAGCCATGACATCCGAGTCAGTGGCACGGGCCAAGCAAAGCCAAACCACTGCTTGATAGGGGACCAAATGATGGCTCTATCGTCGTATATCCAAACGGAGGCAGCTTTGTCCTGAGGAGGAAACCATGCAACCGCAGTCACCTACTTTCAACATTACACTGGATGTCGGTATGCCAGAAAACGACGGCACGGTCCTTATAGCTATCTCGGCCGCCCAGCCAGTTTTTGGCGTACAGGGTGTCTTTCATCCCCTGACGACAGCAAGTCCACCGTCCAGCCGGACGAGGAACTCCTGGAGATGCCGTACCAGCTATACGTGTCGACCATCTTATCCGTCTCGAGATCACCAATTCAGTGTTTCGTGAGTGGGCACTATCCGTCCAAGATGCCTGGAGCGCAGTACCGCCGCTAATAGCATCCGCTGCCTACCGTGCAATTCAGTGCGGATTCGAGATCGTCATCTCCAACGTTACCGAACTTGAGAGCTAAATGCTCCCGGGAGCAAAAAAGTGGAGCCGTTTTTCACTTCTCTTTTGCTCCGTTCCCTCGTCTGCCTGTCGTCCGTCTACGATTAGTCATCGCACTGACGAGTCTCCTGCAAGGACGAAACGGACAAGCCGGCCGCCTCTCTGTGCTATCCTGAAATAATGAGATCGGTAAAGCGCCTGTATGCTGAATTGAAGCCGTCACACTACGCATTGCAGCTAACGCCTGATATTAAAGCAATGGTTTTTACGGGCAGCGTGGCAGTCCGCCTGCGCAAAACCGGCCGCCCGAGCCAGCGCATCACCTTCCATCAAAACGGTCTGATAATCGATAAAGCAGTAATTACCAAGCTCGAGAAAAAGGGCAACCGCGAATTGCCGGTCGTGCGCATCAACAACCAGAACACTTTGCACGAAGTACGCCTGCACACTGCAGAAATGGTCTATAGCGGCGACTACGAAGTTCATATGGAGTTCCGTGGCACTATCACGCGCGGCATGACCGGCCTCTACCCGTGCTACTTTACCGTCGACAGCACCGAGCACGTCATGCTAGCGACGCAGTTCGAGAGCCACCACGCACGCGAACTCTTTCCCTGTATCGACGAGCCAGAGGCTAAGGCAACGTTCGACCTCGCCCTCGTTAGTCCTAAGGACATGACAGTCCTCGCCAATACGCCTGCACGGACGAGCATTCCTCATGGTAAAGGTCTAGTCGAGACAACGTTCGAGACATCACCGAAGATGTCCACATACTTGCTGGCATTTGTGATCGGCGAGTTGCACGGCAAACATACGAAGACGAAGCGCGGTACTGAGGTCGCTGCCTGGGCAACGATAGCGCAACCGGCCGATACGCTAGATTACGCACTCGATGTCGGCAAGCGCTCTATCGAGTACTTCGAAGACTACTTCGGGGTTCCATACCCGTTGCCCAAAGCTGACCACGTCGCCCTGCCCGACTTCACAAGCGGTGCCATGGAGAACTGGGGGCTTATCACCTACCGCGAGCGCGTCATGCTCGCCTACCCCGACGCCTCACAGTCGGTCAAAGAAAGTATCGCACTCACCATTGCCCACGAAACGTCACACCAGTGGTTCGGCAACCTCGTAACTATGCGCTGGTGGGACAACCTCTGGCTCAACGAGAGCTTCGCGAACATGATGGAATATGAAGCAGTTGACGCGCTATTCCCCGAGTGGCATATCTGGGACCTATTCGCCTCCAGTGAGGCCCTCTCCAGTTTGCGCCGTGACGCAATCTCCGGCGTGCAGTCCGTACAAGTGAAGGTACGCCACCCTGATGAAATTAGCACCTTATTTGACCCGTCGATTGTCTACGCCAAAGGCGGCAGATTACTTAACATGTTAAGGGTTTTTATTGGCGATGAGGCCTTCCGGAAAGGACTGCGGGCATACTTCACCAAGCACGCTTACGGCAACACGACCGGCAACGACCTGTGGCTGGCGCTCAGCGAGACGAGCGGGCGCGATATCGCGGCATTCATGGAGCCATGGCTGGAGCGCCCCGGTTTCCCTGTCGTCTCGATTGACCAGAATGGACTCGAGCTAGTCTTGACCCAAACGCATTTCCTCGAGAGCGGCCAGGAATCGGATGGGCGCGTTTGGCCCGTCCCGCTCTTCTCTAGCCGCACTGAACTCCCTCCCGTCTTCGACAAGCCAGCACTGCACCGCCGTCTGAAGGATGAATCACCGCTGCTCATAAACCAGGGCTTCGCAGGCCACTACATCGTCAACTACGCACGCCCCGAGCATCGCGAACATATCGTACGACTTATAGACGATCAGCAACTCGACGTCCCGGACCGGATCATGCTACTCAACGGCGCCAGCATGCTTGCCAAGGCCGGCTATCAGCCGTTCAGCGATACACTACAGCTCCTTGCTGCTTATCGCAACGAACAGGTGGAATCCGTCTGGAGTATCATCGTGCTGATCTTGGGTGAAGCGCGGCGCTTTGCTGATTTCGACGACAAGCTAGAAGAACGGATCAAAGCATTCATCCGTCCACTTATCGCAATCGAGTATAAACGCCTCGGATGGAAGGAGCGCCCGGACGAGTCGGCTGCCGACCGCAAGCTCCGCGCACTCATTATCGGCCTGGGCGCGTATGCCGAGGAACCAGCGATTATCAAAGAAGCGCTAACACGATTTGCATCCTACCAGGCCGGCAAACACACGACGCCAAACGAGCTGCGCGCCATTGTCTTCACTGTTGCAGTGAAAGAGAAGGCATCTGGTGCCTTCGAGTACCTCATAGATCTACACGATAGAACGACGAACAGCGACCTTAAAACAGATATCATGGCGGCGTCGACTGCAACCAAAGATACCAGCGAAGCTAAGAGGCTACTCGACCGTTTGCAAGACGCATCGCTCGTGAAGCCACAGGACGCGGATTATTGGCTCATCTACCTGCTCCGCAACCGCTATGTCCGCACTGCCGCCTGGGACTGGATGGTCGCCAACTGGCAGTGGATCGTGGCGACATACGCCCATGACAAATCGTACGATAATTTCCCGCGCTACGCCGCCTCTGTATGTAATACGCCGGCATGGGCCGGGAAATATGCCGACTTCTTCGGGCCGAAGGAGGGCGAAATAGCCCTGAAACGCAATATCCAAATCGGCCTGGCGGAGATCGACACACGCGTGAGGTGGCTCCAGCGCGACCTACCAGCCATGCAACGATTTTTCATTAGTGCCAATCACTAGAGCACATGCACACTTTTCGCTCTTTTGAGCTCATCAGCACGAACACGCATTCATGGAAGTGTGAGTAGACAAATAGATAGTGAGGATGCGGAGATGGGAAGAGGAGGCGCGTAGTGGGCGCAAAAGCTTGCAAGCGGTTACGCCCACTACTCAGGCTGGAACCTATAGGACAGTACCCAACTCATCCGCTGTTGCTACCGTATACACCGATGATTCCAATACCCGGACGTTAAGACATTTACTGCCTTTGTACGGGATGTTAACCTCTGGAATCATGACATATCCGGCGCCATCTGTGGCTTGCTGGATATTTTCACGCTTGATAACCCCCTCAAGGAACAACACTACCGCCTGTGGTGATGCGAGCTGGATTTCCTTGACGCGCTGGAATTCACCCGCCTGTTCGTCCGCCTCTAGACAAGACACGATAAGCTCCATGACTGAATCAGGTGCAATCTGAATACCGCGGACAATCCACGAATCGGACGAACAGACTCTGCCCCGAACGCCGAAGAAGTTGATAGTTCCATCGCCATCCAAGCTAAAATTTTTCCCCGTGATGCCAATGCTTTCGTTAGTTGCCATAAAATGTTCCCTTTCCTTTGGAACTAACCCTTGAGAGGGTCCAAGCTACATCCTTACACATAAGGAGAGCTACCGGTCTACCCAAAGCTAGTGGACCCGTAGCCCGCCTTATGCGCTATCTATTTGTCAAGGTACCTCGGAGCAATTCCTCGCTCAACAAAGCGTGAGTATGATACTATCTTTAGTGAGTATTGTCAATACATTTAGATCACCAAGTCAACGAAACTGCCAATAGTACAATGCGGGTCCCTGACTTCTACGGCCGACAGGACGGTTTCACCGCCACACTCGTGGTCACTGACCCATACGGACGCCGCATCTTGTTGGTCGCGTAGTCCAGCCCGGAGCCTTGGCCGGACTGGGCGCGGTATTGCACCTCGACAAAGTAAACGCACCTGTCTTTCTACGCAATGATATTGATCTCGCAATCCTGCCGGCGCAAGTTACGCTCGATAATCTTAAGACCTTGACGCTCAAGATACCTTGCGGCCACCGTTTCGTTCTAACGGCCAGTATCGGCCGCACTTAACGCACCTCCAGAGTATGAACCGGCTTAAAACTGCGGCGGTGAAGTGCGCAAATACCATGCAGCCGCAAGGCGGTCACATGCTCACTGGTACCGTAGCCAACGTGCCGCTCGAAGCCATAGCCCGGAAACTGCGCTGCCGCCTCCGTCATGAAACGATCGCGCGCGACCTTGGCGATGATGCTGGCCGCACTCACTGCGGGCACCGTTGCATCGGCCTTGATAATCGCTTGTGCGCGCCGGTCATCGGGAAAATAGTTGACATTACCGTCCATGATAATCTGCTCATAGCTGGAGGCAATCGTGTCTAATGCCCGCCTGAATGCCAGGCCAACGCTAGCCGTCATACCGAGCACATCAATCTCCGCCGGCTCAACCCACCCCAGGCTATACCCAATCGCGCATTCACGGATTTCTTTGTCTAGCACCTCGCGGCGCTTGGCGCTCAATTGCTTTGAGTCTTTCAGGCCTTCGACCGATGCACCGAGGATAACCGCGCCCGCTACCAGCGGGCCCGCCCAACAGCCGCGCCCAACTTCGTCTAGCCCCACGATCATAGCTAAAAGTATAAAACAAAACGGCAACCCTGCGGTTGCCGTTCACTTCATTCAGGTCGTTTGTTATTTGGCAGTTTCTTCGTGGCGGGCTAGCACTTCAGCGGCTTTTGCCTCTTGCTTAGCAGTCTCGGCAGCCTCAGCGGCGGCTTTTTCGGCAGCAGCCTTGGCAGCTTCTTCTTTCAGCTTCTCTTCCTCAGCCTCGGCAGCTTCGTCGCGGACAGTATTCACCGCATCGCGATCGAATGACACGCCTACCATACGAGCGGCTTTACCGGTACGCTCACGCATGTAGGTCAGATAATTGCGGCGGACTTTGCTGCGCTTCGTCACCTCCACCTTCAGGACAAGCGGGCTGTTGAGCAGGAAGCTCTTCTCCACGCCGACACCGCTGGCAATGCGCCGGACAGTAATGCGGCTGGTGTGGCTGCCCTTGCGGTCGGTGCGGATCACCAGACCCTGGAACATCTGTACGCGCTCTTTGTTACCTTCGCGAATGCGCTGGTGCACGCGGACAGTATCGCCTGAGCGGACATCGACGACTGCAGCTTTCTTGAAGCCATTTTCAATTTCACGGATCACACTTGACATATCCCATATATCCTACAGCATTGCTCCTCAAGAAGCAAGATGTTTCGCGTGCCCTACCCCAGAACGCGATAGATTTCTTCGAGTGTCGTTTCGCCAGCAATGGCCTTCAAGAAACCGTCTTGGCGCATCGTGCGCATACCACTCTTAATGGCTGCGGCTTCGATCATGTCTGTCGTCAAGGCCGCAGCCGACTGTGTCAGGACGCGCCGTACCTCGCCGTCCATCATAAACTGCTCGCGGATTGCCAGTTGACCGGTGTATCCGTAAGGATTGTCCACGGTTGAGCCCGGATGATAGAGCTGCAGGCCTTCCAGACTTGGCCGTTCAACGCCTTCCGGCAGCGTCTCGATAACCTCGCGTAGCTTCGCCAGCGCCGCTTCGTCCGGCACGTACGCTTGCTTACTCGCGTCATCGAGCCGGCGGACAAGCCGCTGCGCCATGACAAGCCGTATAGCAGAGATATATAGCGGGTTCTGGCCTATGATGTCGCCGAGACGCGTCAATGCCGCCGCTGCACTGCCGGCGTGAAATGTCGTAAGGACCAGATGTCCGGTTAGTGCTGCCTGGAGCGCTGTACGCGCCGTGTCATTGTCGCGAACCTCGCCAATCATCACCACGTCAGGGTCAAGACGCAGGACGGCACGGAGCTTGTCTGCAAAGCTGGCATCATCGCCGCCTTCGCTGCTGGTAACGGATATCTGCGTGATCCCCGGAAACTGGTACTCGACCGGATCTTCTATAGTCACGATCTTGCGCTCCTCGCTGTTGAGCGAATTCAGAATAGAATAGAGCGTAGTCGTCTTGCCCGAGCCGGTTGGACCGACTACCATTACGAGCCCGGTCGGTTTAGCGATAATGCCGTCAACTACAAGCTGCTCCGCAGGGGATAATCCAAGGTTCGCCAATTGGTACATCTCGGGCCGCATATTGAACAGGCGCATAACGACGTCAATGCCGTTGATACTCGGCACGGTTTCGAGGCGGACATTCACGTCAACGCTCGTTCCATCCGCCATTCGCACTACTTGAGCGATATGTCCTTGTTGGGCCTCGCTCGATGACGTGGAGATATTACCGGCACTAGCGATGGCCGCAACCAGCACGTGGTATTTGTCCGGCGTGATTCGCGCAATCGGGTGCAATACGCCGTCGATCCGAAAGCGGATGCGCACGTCATCGCGCTGCGTCTCGATATGAATGTCCGAGGCGTTCAGGTGGTGCGCCTGGGAGACGAGATAAGCAAGCATATCGTCGGCACGGATTTGCGACAGCATGTCCGATACTTGCTTAACCAGATCTTCCGTACCCGCCGTGTTGATGGCAATGTCCCGGTACACGACCTGCTTCGGCGGGTCGTACAGTGTCATGTATTCGCGGTAACCGGCCTCGGAAATAATCGCAAATGTTACGAGCTGGTCAAGGAATTGGTGCTTCATCTCCGCCTGTGCCGTAGGCGGCGTTGTCGTGAGGATACCGAAGAGGATGTTGCTCTGGTCCGCATTCAGCGGTACAAGCTTCAGTCGATACAGCTCGGCCACCGGCAACAACTGGAAAAGTTGCTTGTTCGCGATCTTGGACGTATCGACGTAGCGTAAGCCCAGAATACGTGCGCGCCGCTGGGTTGCCTGCTCTTGCTCTTCGCGGGCACGTTGGTCGGCATCATTCTGCATAACCAAAAGTATAAAGCATGAACGTTATACCTTCCAGACGGCGTCCCGTATAGTGGAAGCATGCCACGGATCGTACTTATCGTCCATAACATCCGGAGTTGCTATAACGTTGGGTCACTACTGCGAACCGCCGACGGACTCGGCGTGGACAAAGTGTACCTTACGGGCTACACGCCTTACCCGGCCACGGTAGCCGATCAGCGCATGCCACACCTTGCCCAGAAGATAGACAGGCAAATACACAAGACTGCACTTGGCGCTGAGTGCTCGGTTGCATGGGAACACGATAGCGACATAACAACGGTTATTCATCAGTTGAAGCTCACCAGCTTCGCCATCGTCGCGTTGGAACAGGCGGCGGCGTCAATACCGCTCCATACGTATCGGCCATTGGAGCGTACCGCGCTCATCATCGGCCGCGAAGTCGAAGGCGTCGAGCCGGAAGTACTCGCTCTCGCTGATACGATAGTTGAAATTCCGATGCATGGGCAGAAAGAGTCGTTCAACGTCTCCATAGCCGCTGCCGTGGCGTTGTATCGACTCCTGCAATGCGGCTAGCAAAATATATCCTTTCGTCCTTTTGGACTCATCAGTACGACTTTCAGTCGCAGAGGGTATATGGCGGAGCGTGGGGAGTGCCGGGAGCAAGTAGTGTCGTCGCATCGACTGCACCACTTCCGACTCCAGAGGTTACCTCAACCCACGTTCCTCCAATCTAAGGTACACGGGATTACCCGGATACAGCCTAGAGCTCATTGTCCAATTCGCTTGGATCAAACAACGCATTAAGCGCTTCAAACGAAGACTGTCGAGGGGAAGACCAAAGCGCCCAGTGCGTCGATAGGAAACCAACCCTTAATGTCAGTCGTATTTGGGCGTAAGATATGCGTCCAAATCAGAAAACTGCCGTCAGCGAACTTGGCCGCAACCAAAAGGAAGCTAGACCCGCCTATACTTTCAATTCGTATACTACTGGCATTCGGCCCGCTTTGGTCCTGTTGCAGCAGCCAATAGACATCGTTATCCGGAGTATTTAAGACGAGTCCGTCCAATTCCTCCGGATAGACTGTGATCCACTTTTGGGTATTTTCAGGATCCGCACGGACAAGCTCCGTGACGCCCCATGCCTTCAGTTGATCCCCAAGGATATGGGGAGCAAGTTCCTCTCGCCTTGTAGCAAACGACGTATTAAGCGCTAACATCACCCCAGGCGTGCGCGCGATCGTATTACGGCACACATGCCGCAATAAGTCGCTGGCCATCGTTTTTGTTACGGCGCCCTCGCGTTGCAATACGGCGAGCATATGCTCGAGCGTTGAGGCCGATGGCCTCCGCTTCGCTACATCGTAATAGTTCATGCTTGCTCTTGGGCTAGGGAGGATATCCGGATAAAGTTCGCGGGCGCTGAGCAAGTCCGGATCAAAAAGGTCGCAAGCAAATTCGAGTTCCGAGCTCTTTCCTGAGAGCGCTACATAAGTTACCGCGCGCCATAGTTGAACCAGACTGCATTCGCCGGGCACGAAGAAGTCCCCTGCCCTCCCGTCGGCATAACTCCATCCGACGCCGGCCTTTTTGTCCCGAATGCCTATGTAGACCACACTTTCAGATTCAGAACCTCCGGCCTTATCTGCCATCGAAAGTCTAAAAACGATAGTAATGCGCATGCTCCACCTCTTTCAGGTGTAAATGAACTACAAAAGGAACTGATTGCTCCTTATGTTACTAGTATCATCACATGATCTATATTATTTATCCACACTTGTAACGGGAAAATCTCGCATAATCCCCTTATGGAATAAGGTGACGCTATTATGCTATGCGCTGCAGTGCAATCGCCTTCGGGTTAAGTACGTATTCCGCCTGTCTCACTAAGACCTTCTCAACCGGTCACACTGAGATGGACGGAAAGGGTACATACGTATGTATCGCATAGGCGACACCGTAGCACCCTATCCGTAGGAGTTAGAGGCTCATCTCCCTAAAGCCTGACCCAACTTAAGAATTTCCAGAGAACGCGCCTCCCTAGCTGCATTAGCAATACTGTACAGTACGGCATCGCTTACGCGCGACTTAGGCTTCTCACCGACTTCACGCAAGTTCAGCGACTTCAATGACTTCAACAACTGCTTGTCTTTCTGGATTGCCCTACGTAATGCGCTATAGGCGATACGTAATCGCAGTGCACCCAGAAAGCCATCGCTCCCCTTTGATAGCGCGTAGATCGCCGATTCAAGTATTTCCTGAGCCTCAGGGCCCATCTCCAAAATCCGGTCGATATACTCCGCATGCCGCTCTGATACACGGTACACTTCAGACACCTTGATGTCACGGTTAAGGTACGCAATAGGGATCTGGTAACCTCCTCTGTAGAGATCCAGTGGCACCATGCAAGACAACATCGCCTTCCGCGCCAGGGAGTCAAGAGACGCGGGGGATTTGTCGGTATCCGCCGCTTTATCGAGACTCAACTCATGAATATACTTTCCATAGTCCGCAATATATATCCTGTCAGCGAAGTCCGGAACTACCTCAATACAATAATAGTGGTCACGAAGCTTCTCAGCTAAATCGCATGGATACAACTGACGTAACTCTAATGGTGACTGGGGAGTGTCCTCTAGGGGCAAAATCCCGCATGCAAGTATGGGCCACGAACCGTTTTGCACGAGCTCATACGTATCCGCCAAACTCTTGCATTCCAGATACCCCGAACTCCTCTTCCAGAACATATCCCCTCGAAGGGCTTTCTCTAAACTTTTCGCCATGACAAAGTCAGCCAAAAAGAACAGTTTCCATCGCTTTTCAAAGGGGTAAGATTCCGTCGGCGATTCCGTGATCTGCACTGCCGGGACCGGGACGTGCCGCAGCCACGTTAAAACGTACACTGTCAGCCACGCTTCGAAGTCTTTATAGACTTCTGTGGCTAGTAGCCGCCACTCCACTCTTTCGCGACACAATTTTTCCGTAAGTACCAGGATCCCGTTCGGCTTGTCGTGATGCACATGACGGGCTTCCATTTCTGCGAATGGCGACTCGTCCACCGGAAGGGTCCAGATGAGACTTCCATCAGGCTCATCACAATCACAAGCTAGCCGGTACTTCAATACGTCAACCCCGTGAATCGCAGCTAGTATGTACCAATCATCCTTACGCAAAAACTCTTGCCTGTTCCGGTACCAATCACCGCGATAGACCGAAAGCTCTTGCATATACGGATGCGCAGAGTCAATCTTGAGCATCTTTCCTGCGATTACGATCCGGATGGTAGGAGATGTCTCTGTAGGAAATGTAATATCGAAGTCATCACCAGTAAGCTTCGACAACCTACGAATCTCGCGGTCCCCTACCCGCTCCACTCTCACGGTCACCTTGACGCCTGGAATACTCCAGTGACGTCTTGCTAACTCGTGGCAAATCGCTTTGACCGCCGGAATAGTCTCAGGAAACAAAGGTGGAAGCTCAATAGGATAGTCAGAACGGTCCATAATCTCGCCTTCTTTCTTAAGATGGGTAAGTACATTTTGAGCAACTTGCTCAAAACTCATTTATTGTATCATCTAAGTTGTATCCGTCAATTTCTTGCACCCTTGCATAGAGCATTCAAACTGGGGCTTAGATGGTATACTGCTTGTGAATAGATATGACACTAACAAAAGAGAAGCCAAGGCGCCCAACGGTTGCCCATCGAAAACGCTATGGGTATCACCACCGGCACAGCCACCACTATGTGCAGACCTACTGGCCGTACTTGCCGATAGTAGGCGTACTTGCCATTGGTTTGCTCGCCAATAACTGGCTTGGCCATGTCCACCGGGACGTCCTGGGTTACGCCACCGACATAAGTATCCAAGAGCTACTAGACGGTACAAACGCACAGCGTCAAAACAATAGTGAGGCTGCACTGGCAATTAATGTCGAACTCGACAGTGCTGCCCAGGCCAAAGCCAATGACATGGCGGCCCGCGACTATTGGTCTCACAATACACCGGACGGCAAGACACCATGGACATTCATCGCTGCGGCCGGCTACGACTACCAGACGGCCGGAGAAAACCTGGCATACGGCTTTGACACATCTGCGGACACCATCACTGCTTGGATGAACAGCCCCGAGCATCGCGCGAACATCCTCAACGTATCATTCAAGGACGTCGGCTTCGGTATCGTTAACATTGCCAACTACCAGAGCAGCGGCCCTGAAACACTCGTCGTCGCTATGTATGGCGCGCTAGCTACTCCAGTCGTAGCCGCCGCAACGCCGCCACCCGCTATGCCAACCGCCCAGCCGGTCCCCGATTCCGCGCCTGCTACATCCCCAGCGCCCGATAGAACACCACAACCCGTGGCATCGCCGACCACAACCACCAAACCCGCCGCAATCCCGACCCGGGCGGCACCTTCTGACACCGTGACGCCAGCGCAACCACTTGAGCAGCGGATCTCCCGCTTCCAGCTCGTCGCTTCTAATACACCCATGAACAACTTCGCACTCATCCTGTTCGGCTGCGCAGCAGCTTTGTTCATACTCTTGCGGCACGGTCTGGCGTGGCGAAAATTCCTCACCCGCGGCGGAGCACTCGTCTTGCACCACCCGCTGCTTGACGTCACCGCCGCTACACTCGTCTCACTCAGTATTATCCTAAGCCATACCGCGGGGCTAATTTGGTAACTACTGCAAGCGGACATTCGGCGCGCCGACGAGACCGCGCAGACGATCCAATGAGTCTTCGTCGCAATTCATGCGTGACGGCAAACGGACGATCTGCTTGGCATCGTCGCCGCCCAGTACCAGGACAACTTCGCTGTCACCCTGACGCTCATCAATGACGCGTTTCAGCGACATGAGCAGTTCGTGGTTATCACTTTCTTGCAGCCGTATATAAACACGCGAGTTCTGCTCCCGTTCAGCAGCAGCGGCGGCCGTTTTCGTCGGGACCTTGGCGCTCGCTTTTGGCGCTGACCGCTTTTTACCGGTCGGCTGGTACGCAACCGCCTGCTCGTGTGTCACCTCGCGCGCATCCTCAGCCAGTACCTTCAGCTCGTCTTGCAATGTGCCGTCACGCCCCCGCGCTGATACTTTGCCCCGCACAATAACTACGCGATCGCGCTCCCATAGCCCTAGCGTCTGCTGCAGAACGCTCGGGAATAGAATAATCTCAATTTCACCTGCCATGTCTTCTATCTTCACAAACGCCATTTTCTGGCCGTTCTTCGTTATAATCTCCCGGACTGTCGCGATAGTACCACCGATAGTGACTGCCTTGCCATCATGGCCTGTTTCGATTGCGTTGAGCGGCATCGTCTGTTCGCTCAGGAGCGCCGAGAACGCTTCGAGCGGATGCTGACTTAGGTACAGGCCAAGCAATTCCCGCTCCCAGAGCAGTTGCTCATGCGTGTTATACGAAACACTCGGAGCTTGCAGTGACAATGTTGGCTTGGCCCGTGCACTGTCATCACCACCGAACAGATCGGTTTGACCGCTATTTGCCTGCTTGGCAAGTTTCTGCGAATAAGCCGTCATGACATCGAGGTTGGCAAGCAGTGTTGAGCGGTCGTGGAAGCGGTCGAAGGCGCCGGCCTTGACCAGGCTTTCCAATGCTTTACGGTTAACAATTCGCGTATCGACCCGGGTCAAGAAATCTGTCAGATCCGTGAAATGGCCGCCTTCGTCACGAGCACGGATAATTTCCTCGACCGCACCCTTGCCGACGTTCTTGATCGCCACCATACCAAAGCGAATCTGCGACTTTTTGCCTGGCACAACGGCAAATTCCAAAAACGACTCGTTGACATCGGGCAGCAGCACCTCGATTCCCATCTTTTTGCACTCGGTAATTTCGATACTAAGCCGGTCGGTATCGTCATGATCGCTCGTCATTAGCGCAGCCATGAACGCCGCCGGGTAGTGCGCCTTCAGGTACGCCGTCCAATAGGCAATTTGCGCGTAGCAGGTAGCGTGCGCTTTATTGAACGAGTAATCAGCGAACGGCTGGATGAGCCCCCATAAATAGTTCGCCTGCTGCTCGTTTAGGCCTTGCTTTATACAACCAGCGATGAACTTCGGCTCCTCGGCAGCCATGATTTCGCGCTTCTTCTTACCGATGGCCTTGCGTACCAGGTCGGCTTCGCCTGGTGTGTAGCCGGCAACCAGCTGCAGCAGCTGGATGATATTCTCCTGGTAGACGATAACTCCGTATGTATCTTCAAGCACCGGCTTGAGCGAATCATGTAGGTAGGTAATCGATGCAACATCATTCTTGCCCTTAATAAACGCCGGGATCTGTTCCATTGGTCCGGGACGATACAATGCGTTCATCGCCACCAAGTCGCTGAATTCCGTCGGCTTGAGCTCCTTCATGTAGCGCTTCATGCCGGCAGATTCAAACTGGAATACACCCGTTGTATCGCCGGCACGGAACAAGGTAAACGTTTTTTCATCGTCGTTGGGAATACCGCTCAATTCAATGTCCTGTTCGTAGACTCGCTTAACGATACGAAGCGTGTTCTTAAGGATAGTTAAGTTGGATAGGCCCAGGAAGTCCATTTTAAGGAGCCCTAGTTCTTCGACCGGCCCCATCGGGTACTGCGTAGCAACGACGCCCTTTTGAGCCATTTCGAGTGGCACAAATTTGACGATATCATCCGGCGCGATAACTACGCCAGCGGCATGGACGCCGTGGCTACGCACCGTTCCCTCAAGTACAAGCGCTTCGTTGAGGACACGCCGCGAAACTTCGTTGGCCTCATACTCGCGCTTCAGGTCAGGCTCATCCTCAAGATCCTTTTTCAGCGGTATATGGTGCCCCTGAACGGGCATCGGCAGCATTTTGGCTAGGCGGTCCGCGTCAGCATACGGAACCTGCAATACGCGTGAAACATCACGCACGGCGTTGCGCGCAAACATCCGGCCAAAGGTGACAATATTGGCAACACGGTCTTTTCCATACTTGCCGACGCAATATTGAATAACTTCGTCGCGCCGCGTGTCCTGGATATCGATGTCGATATCCGGCATTGAGATACGGCTTGGATTGAGGAAACGCTCGAACATGAGCTTGTATTTCATGGGGTCGATTTCCGTGATACGAATAGCGTAGGAAACGATGGACCCTGCTGCCGAACCGCGGCCCGGCCCAAAGATCACGCCTTGGTCCTTGCCCCAGTTGATAAAATCCTGCACGATCAGGAAATAGCCGTTGTAACCCATGTCGTTCATAACGCGCAGCTCGTATTCTGCACGCTCGATAATCTCCGCACTGAGCGTCTTCTTTGCATCAACAACGGAAATAGAATCACGCTTGTCGGTCGGCACGCCGCCATATCGCCAAGCCAGGCCCTGCCAAACTAATTTGTGCAGGTACGTCTTCTCGTCCTCGCCCTTCGGCACCGGAAACTTCGGGATAAGTATCTTGCCAAGTTCGATCGTCACATCGCAACGGTCTGCGACAGCGCGAGTATTCTTAATGACTTCCGGGTGTTCGCTGCCCCAACGCCCGATAATCTCCTGAGGGTTCTCAACGTGCAGTGGGTAATCCTTAAGTGTCATACGCTTTTCATCGCTTAAGAATGCTCCCGTGCCAACACATAGCAGGATCTCGTGCGCCTCCTGATCTTCATGCTTCAGGTAGTGCGCATCGCATGTCACAACGACCGGAATGTCCAACTCTTTGCCAAGTTTGAGTACTTGCTGGTTTACTTGGTGCTGCTCTTCGTTATAGAGCGGATTCATGGGATGGCCATGATCCTGGACTTCGAGATAGTAGCGGTCGCCAAAGACGCTCTTGTACCACTGCGCAGTCTGGCGCGCTCGTTCGTATTGGCCTTGTTTCATCGCGTCGCCTATTTCACCGCCCATACAGGCGCTCAACACGATCAGTCCTTCGTTATACTGCTCAAGCAAATCGTGGTCAATGCGGGGGAAGTAATAATAGCCATCAAGATTAGCGATGGTACTCAGCCGCATGAGATTCTTGTAGCCCTGGTCGTTCATGGCCAGCAAGATGAGGTGATAGCGCTGTTTGTCTTTCTGGGGGTCTTTATCGGTATGTTTTCGCGACGCAATGTACGTTTCAATGCCAATCAAGGGCTTTACGCCTTTTGCCTTGGCCTCTTTGTAGAATTCGATAGTACCGCTGAGTGTGCCATGGTCGGTCATCGCTACGGCTTGCATGCCCGAAGTCTGCACGAAGTTCACCAGGTCCGGAATTTTCGTTAATCCGTCGAGTAAGCTGAACTGGGTGTGATTATGGAGGTGCACATAGTCGGCCGGCTGCAAAGCAGACGGTTTGGGCTGTTCCGACTTCGATGTTTTGGCATGCACAGTAGCAGCCATGTCGCTTCCTCCTCCAACGTTCGGATCTCTCTATTATAGACAAGCACAAGCAGCAGCGGTACTGGGAGATTTACAACAAAACGGCGCCCAAGTAGGCGCCGCCCCATCGGAATATAGTTATTTCTTGAGGTATTCGCGCAGATGCTTGAGCGCACCATTTGCCTGGGTCATTGCCGCCTTCAAGTCTTCATCCTGAGCGTCACCCTCATGGACCGCGCTCACCATTTCGCGGGCTTTTTCACGCGCTAGGCGCGCCTTATCTGCCAGATCATCCAACTGTTGCTTGGCCTTGTCGCTCAGTTCACCGCCGCGTCGCTTCGCTTCGTCAATTGCATCGCCAAGCTCGGCGACAGCCTTCTTTAGCTGCTTATCGGCATCTGCTAGGCCGGTACTTGCCGCGTTCTTGATATCTTCGCGTGTCTCTTTACCTGACTTCGGCGCCGTCAGGATACCCGCGAGATAGCCCGCCAAACCGGCTAATCCGACGACAACGGCAATTTTCTTTAATGCTTTACCCATACCCTCGCTCCCTCCTTTTACCGTGTTTTCTCAAATGTACGAATGATGTTGCGAAGCAGCTTGAACAGCGCGAGCGGCCCGCTCACATTCTTCAGCATGTCGGCTGCTTCTCCGGCAGTCTCGATGACGCGGTCAGCATGCTCGACGATGCGCTTAATAGTGAAAAGTACTCTCGCAATGAGCACCAATACAATGATAGCGAGCAGCAGGAACAATGTCAGTGTGGCGGAAACGATGATAACGAGTATGGATTCGGCTTCGTGCATGATGGTTAATTTCTTATGCCATTCATTTAATACTATTGCAGTCGCTCGCGCAAATAACTTTTTAGCTCCTCCGCCATGTCGTCGCGCTGCAGGGCGAACTCAAAGACAGCCTTCAGATAGTCAAGCTTATTGCCAGTATCGAAGCGGCGGCTATTCTGGATCTCGCAACCGTAGAAGGCATGGCCCTCGGCAATCATCGGCGCGATGATTTTATCGGTTACATAAAATTCTTCACCATCCTTTAGGAGTGCGCGGCCCTTGTCGAGATAGCCAAATACCTCTGGACCAAATAAATAACCGCCGACACTTGCCATATCGGATGGCGCTTGTTCCGGCGTCGGCTTCTCGATAACGCTCGCGACACGAAGCACGCCCAGCCGTACAACGTTACCGCCAACGATACCATAGCGGCTATAGTCTTCCCTTTTCTGTACGCGGATACAAGGCAATATGCCACCGCCAAGCTCCAGATACAGAGAGATCATCTGCTGGAACGCATTCGGTTCGGCGAGGGTCAGGTCATCCGCGAACGCATAGATAAACGGCTCGTCATCAATAAGCGACGCAACATTCATGAGCGGCGTCGCCGTACCGTACGGGCCTTTTTGGCGCACATATATAAAGTTCGCCAGGTCAGCAATGCGCTGCACTTCATCGATGTAGTGCGACTTGCTGGAGCCGCCAGCACGGAGGTTGTTGAGTAAGTCCTCGTTTGGTGCGTCAAAATGGTCTTCGATGCTGCGCTTGCTATACCCGGTGACAAGGATAATGTCGGTGATACCTGCGTCCACAAGTTGCTCGACGATATACTGAATGACCGGCTTGTCAACGAGCGGCAACATCTCCTTCGGCATTGCCTTTGTCTGGGGAAGGAAGCGTGTACCAAAGCCCGCCGCTGCGATCACCGCTTTTGTGACGCGCTTAGATTTGGCGGCCATCATGTTCCTTTCTCAAGGTTTATATGCCAAGCTGCTTTCGAATCAGGGCTTGTGCCAGACTCGGGTTCGCCTTGCCTTCGCTCGCCTTCATGACCTGGCCGACCAGGAACCCAATGGCTTTCATCTCACCATTCTTCACATCGTTGGCGGCCTTCTCGTTCTCCGCCAAAACCTGCGCGACAGCCTTGGCAATTTCGCCTTCGTCACTTACCTGTAATAAATTCTTAGCCTCAGCAATCACCTTTGGCCGGTTCTTTGTGATCAGCATATCGTCCAGAACCTGCTTTGCTGCTGTAGAACTCAGCAGACCATCCTCTACCATCTGTGACAAGTCGAGCCAGTTCTGGATAGCGACATCTACCTTTGTGTCTGCGCCCTCATTTTCCTCTGACTGAGGGCGTAATAACCAAAAAGCTACTCGACGGGCATGGTTTTCCCCACCAGCGCCATACACCTCGTTAACCGTCCTTGCAATATCTGGAACCGCGATAATGTCCTCAATGACGATTCTATCTAGGCCCAGCTTGGAGAAGATTTCTCGATACGCATCAGGCAATTCAGGCATCGCAGCCTTGATCGCACTGATATAGGCCTGGTCAAGTACCACTGGAGGCAAGTCGGGGTCGGGCATGTAGCGGTAATCGTGTGCTTCCTCTTTGCTGCGTTGCGCGAAGGTACGCTGCTTGGCGTCATCCCAGCCGCGAGTCTCCTGTATCACCTCACCGCCTTTTTCCAGTACCTCTATCTGGCGGTTTATCTCATATTCGACTGTTTTCTCGACGCTACGGAAGCTATTGAGATTCTTTGTCTCAGTTCGTATGCCAAGCTTGTTCGGGTCGCCGCTGACGCTGACATTAACATCAAACCGCATATTACCGTAGTACAGGTTCGCATCCGATACGCCGGCATATTTCATGCGTAGGTACAGCTCGCGAACGTACGCCTTGGCTTCTGTTGGGCTATGCATGTCGGGTTGGCTGACAATTTCGAGCAGCGGCGTACCCGCACGGTTCAGGTCGACAAGGCTGTAGTCTTTGCCCGTCGGGTGGGTGCTCTTACCGGCATCTTCCTCAAGGTGCGCGCGCACGATACCGACGCGGAACGAACGCGTCTCCTTCGTCTCCGCGTCGATAAGCGGCACGTCAACGTAGCCGCCAGTGATGATCGGCTGGTCATACTGGGAGATCTGGTAGCCTTTGGGCAAATCGGGATAGAAGTAGTGTTTTCGGTCGAATTTGCTAAAGTGCGCCGGCTCGCTGCCGAGCGCGAACGCAGCTCGGGATGCCAGGCGGACAGCTTCCTTATTGAGTACCGGTAGCGCGCCCGGAAGACCGAAGCAGATATGGCTGACGAGCGTGTTCGGGGGCGCCTCACGGGCGTCATTACCAACAGCGGCGAATAGTTTCGTCTTGGTCTTAAGCTGCACGTGGCACTCGATGCCGATTGTTGGCGTGTATTTGTCGCGAACTTCTTTAGTGATCATCGCAGCGCTCCCAAGTCCTTCAATGCCTGCCGGAAGCCGCGCAGCGCATTCTGCACATCACGTTTATACAAGCGCGGGATCTCTTCGTGCACGAGCTTATTGCGCAGTTTATGGCCGAACCACACGCCATCGTTGTCGCTCAAGTCGCGCTGCGCCGCGACGAGCCGGGCACCCATCGTCTTGCCCTTGTAGCGGCAGGCTTTCAGCGCTTCGTCGAGTAAATTGTCAGCATTGATGACTGCCAGCGGCCAGGTTTCACCATTGGCACAGAAGTGCTGTATGTCGTCCCACCTCGTCCGGTATTTCTCAGTATCCAAGCGTACGCGGCGCTTGCCAACAAGTACTCCGCCTACGAGCAGAATGGCAAGTACCCCGCCGGCAATAGCGAGCAGCGACCAATTATTGACGAGATTGAACGTGCTATCCACGGATTAGCTCCTCCGTTCTTGCCGCTAGGCCCAATAAGTTGCGGTCAGCTCGCTGGGGAGCCATGAGCTGCAAACCCACTGGCAGCCCGTCGCTGTCGCCGGCGGGCACCACAATAGCCGGCGCACCGACGAGACTGACACCGACTGTCATAATGTCCGCCAGGTACATTTGCAGCGGATCATTGACATTCTCGCCGATCTTGAATGCTGTCATTGGTGCAGTTGGACCGAGGAGAAAATCTACTTCGCTAAACGCTGCTTGGAATTCGTTGATCAGCTTGGTACGAACCGTCTGCGCGCGCTTGTAGTATGCGTCATAGTAGCCACTACTGAGCACGTACGTGCCGATCATGATGCGCCGCTTGGCCTCCTTGCCGAAGCCGATCTCGCGCGACATCGTATAGCTCTCTTCCAGGTTCTTCGCATCAGAGTAGCTATACCCAAAACGCTGGCCGTCGTAGCGACCGAGGTTGCTACTGACTTCTGCCGGTACAACAATGTAATACACCGCCAGTGCCATAGGCAGACTCGGCAATGATACCTCACGCACGTCAGCGCCGCCGTCTCGCAGCTTTTGTATTGCCGATTCAATTACCGCCCGCACGCCGGGTTGCAAACCCTCGCCCATATACTCTTTAATCACGCCGATCTTCTTGCCCTTCAGGTCCGTACGAGCGCCTACATACCCTGCCGCATCACGGTCGATCATCGTACTGTCCAGTTCGTCCCGTCCGGCCATAACGTCCAGGACTAGCGCCACGTCGTCAACACTACGCGCAAGCGGCCCCATGCTATCGGTACTGCTCGCCATTGCTACCACACCGCTGCGGCTGACTAGTCCGTAGGTCGGTTTGTAGCCGACGCAGCCGCTCCAGCTCGCAGGAAGGCGAATGGAACCGCCAGTATCCGAGCCGAGTGCAAATGGCACCATATCGAGCACGACGCTGGCAGCCGAGCCGCCCGATGACCCACCTGCAACACGCGACGTGTCGTGCGGGTTCTTGGTAGTGAAGAAATCGCTGTTCTCGGTACTGGAACCGTGCGCAAATGCGTCGAGATTGGCCTTCGCCACCAGGATAGCTCCTTCAGCTTCCAGGCGCTCAATAACGGTCGCCTGGTACGGCGCATAAAAGCCTTTCAGAATGTTGCTTGCGGCCGTCGTCTCGGCGCCGAACGCCAGATAGTTATCCTTGGCAATGAACGGTACGCCAGCTAAACGTCCGGCATTTTCACGGGTTTTCACGCGCTCATCTATCTGCTTGGCCCGCTCCCGTGCGCGCTGCTCGGTCGTAGCAATAATGGCATCGTATTCTTTCTTGTCGGCAATGGTCTTGAGCGCCTGCTCTACTAAGTCGATAGCTTTCAGATCGCCAGCGTTGACCTTAGCGGCGATTTCCGCAACCGGCAACCACTGATTCATCCGATCATCCTTTTAACCTTAATCTGGTCGTCCTGCACATGCGGCACGTTCTTGAGTAAGTCACGGGGAGCGTAGCCATAATCGCGCACTTCGTCCTCGCGCATAACGTTGGTTAGTCCTGTCACTTGGTGTGTGGGTTCGAGCCCGCCGATATCTACCGACTGCAGTTGGGCGACATACTGCAGGATCTCGCCCAGTTCGTCCTGAAATTCTGTTATCTCATCTTCAGTGAGCGCAAGGCGGGCTAATTGAGCCAACTTCAATACTTCCTCGCGGGATAGCTTCTTCATTGGCACTGATTATAGCAAATATCTGCTCAATCACGGGAGACATAACGTTTCTGTTGTAATCTTCATTGCATTTACTAATCAGGTATGGTATTTGCCCTAGACATTTCATATACTACGGAGAATGTAGGAGATGTATGGGCAGCCAACGTACCAACGGCCGCGAAACGCTTGCAGGAGAAATCCTAGCGGCTAACGAGGTGCTCGCCCACTACGATCCGATAGCCGGGCTTTACATGCGTGTCGGTGAATTGGTATACAACGTCGCGCTGAAGCATACCCAAGACCCCGACGTCGCCGAAGATATTAGGCAAAAAGCATTCCTGCGCGCATGCGATCACTATGACCAGGACACGTGGACGCCGGAATACGAACGCCGGTAGATGGCGCGTGTAACAGTTAACTTAACGAAAGACTACTGGCGGCATCGATACAGATTTCCAGAAGAGCCTATTGAAACGTACTACCAGACAATTCCCAGTGCCGAGGATCAGAGTAACTCGTTAGAAGATATCGCCGAACATCTCGATACGCTTGAAGTCGCCAGGAATTGTCTCGACAACGTGTCAAACGCCAACCGCGCAGCTACCTGGCTATATTACGGGGAAGGCATGGGGCCGCAGGAAATAGGCGACGTGCTGGGTACGTCAAAAAGCCTCGCCGCAACCCGTGCTTCACGAGGCCTTTTGCAAGCACAGCAGGCACTCATGGGCGACGACGCCGCCTAGGCTGATTACAGCTTCGACTTGATATCCGTAATAATATCTCTTAGCTCGGCGGCCTGTTCGAACTGGAGGTTGGCAGCCGCTAATTCCATCTGCGATGTCAGGTCCTTGATGAGACTCTGATATTCGTCCTTTGGAATTTTCTTGAGATCAATCTTTGCCCGTTTAGCCTCCTCGGGCAGCTCCGGCCGCATAGCCGCCTCGACAGCGCGGCTAATGCCTTTGGGCGTAATGTCGTGCTCTTGGTTATACGCCTCTTGAACCCGGCGGCGCTCATTAGTCAGGTCAATGGCTCGCCGCATAGAATCGGTCACGTGGTCGGCATACATGACAACATGCCCTTCCTCGTGCCGGGCGGCGCGGCCAACGGTCTGGATCAGCGCTTGCTCGCTGCGTAAGAATCCTTCTTTATCCGCATCGAGAATTGCAACGAGCGACACCTCCGGTAGGTCGAGCCCTTCACGCAATAAGTTAATACCAACGAGAACGTCGTATGTGCCAAGTCGCAGATCACGCAGGATGTCCGTCCGATCGAGCGTATCGACGTCGCTGTGCAGGTATGCAACCTTGATATTCAATTCCTGCAAATACTCGGTCAGTTCCTCGGCCATGCGCTTCGTCAGCGTCGTCACGAGCACGCGCTGGCGTTTGGCCGTCGTATCACGGATTTCGGCAATGAGATCGTCGATTTGCCCGTCAATCGGCCGTACCTCTATTTTCGGGTCGAGCAGACCGGTTGGCCGGATAACTTGCCGCACCGGTTCCGGCGAGCGCGATAGCTCGTACTGTGCCGGCGTGGCAGAGACGTAGACCACGTTATTCATGTGCCGCTCGAACTCAGTGAATGTCAGCGGCCGGTTGTCGAGTGCGCTCGGCAGACGAAAGCCGTGTTCGACGAGCACTTCCTTACGCGCACGGTCGCCATTGTACATGCCACGGACTTGCGGGATCGTCATATGCGACTCGTCAATAAACATCACGAAGTCATCCGGGAAGTAATCGAGCAACGTTGCTGGCTGTTCGCCCGGCTCGCGGTTTGTGAGGTAGCGCGAATAATTCTCGATGCCCTTCACAAACCCAGTCTCCTGAAGCATCTCCAGGTCAAACTTCGTGCGCTGCTGCAGCCGCTGCGCCTCAAGCAGCTTACCCTCGGTACGGAACTGCTGCAGCCGCTGCTGCAGCTCTTGCTCAATCTTACCCAGAGCTAGCTTTAATTGCTCCCGGGGCGTGACATAGTGGCTGCTCGGGAAGACCTTGATGCCGTCCGGCTTCGCCAAAACTTCACCAGTCAGCGGGTCAATCTTGGTGATGCGCTCCACTTCGTCACCGTAGAAGTCGACACGGTAGGCGAGTTCTTCACCTGCCGGGAAGATATCTACTACGTCGCCGTGCACACGGAAGGTACCGCGATGGAAATCGATGTCATTGCGTTGGTACTGGATGTCTGTCAGCTGGCGAAGCAATTTATCGCGCACGCGGCGTTCGCCAGCCGTAATGTCGATGGACATTTGCATATAGTCCGACGGCGTGCCGATACCGTAAATGCAACTGACGCTAGCGACGATGATGACGTCGCGGCGCGTCAGCAAGGCATCGGTAGCCGCGTGACGCAAGCGGTCGATCTCTTCGTTGATCTGGCTATCTTTCTCTATGTACGTGTCCGAACGCGGAATGTACGCCTCCGGCTGGTAGTAGTCGAAATAGCTCACGAAATAATGGACGGCGTTGTCAGGGAAGAAATGCTTGAACTCGTTATACAATTGCGCGGCAAGCGTCTTGTTGTGACTAAGCACGAGCGTCGGCTTCTGGACGTTCTGGATGACGTTCGCCATGGTGAACGTCTTGCCGCTGCCGGTCACGCCAAGTAGCGTCTGTTCTTTGGTACCCTTCTCTAGGCCTCTGGTCAATGCGGCAATAGCCGCTGGCTGATCCCCCATCGGCCCGAACTCACTATTCAGGATAAACTTGCTCACCTGTCTATTGTAGCAACTTATCTATTCTTCCTTGCACGCATTATTTGACACCGTGTAATAGACATGCTATTACAGAGTCACTTCAGGAGCTGAATGGCTCGAGAAGCACCTTAACGCTCTCTATTGCGTCCAGACCGTGTCACTTCCTATCTAGGAAGTAGAGCAGGAGAAACCATGCAGACTGCACGATATGTCCAGCGCAACATCAAGTTTGCGACCGTGACCAACATTGTCCCCGGCGACGATGGTCGTTATTATGGATTTGCACGCCTACTCGACGGAGATGTTGAGACCGAGGTAGTAGTTTATTTCCATATGGGCGATTTCCGTCCCATTACCTCCGGCAATGCTGGACCGCGATTTGCAAACGGTCGAAACGTCCGCGACAGGCATATACCGCCTAAATATGGCGACCGAATAGTCTTTTTAGTAATACGCCCTAAGCGTGATGGTCAGCGCCCCAAGGCGTGTCCATGGGGACATGCTGAAGAATGGATGCGCGCATCCAATCGAGCCAAGACATCCGCCTAGTTGTTAGGGCGTAAAACACTTTAGAGAGCTGCCAGACGGGCAGGAACAAGCTGAGGCATTTTGTCTCGCCCTGTATCTTACCCGTTTGGAAATTTTTCTTGCATCCTATATCTTAGCCGGCGCGGGGCGGTGGGCTCTCGAGCAGATTATGGCGCAGATACCAATGCTGGTCGTGCTTGAGCTCCTCGCGGACATCAGCGTATTTTTCATCGAGAAGCGCAATCATTTTCTTTACCAGACGGCGCGGGTCGTCATCCAGAATCACCAGGCCGCCCTCCGGCGGATCAAGCTCCTTCATGAGCAGCGGAATCCAATCCGCAGTTCCGTCGGAACCAACGAGGACGCCGCACAACTTGCGCGCTTCAAGGGCCGACGTAAATTCGTGCAAGCTGCCAAACCGGCCACCCACCGTGATGACGGCGTCGCTCGATTGTACGAGGTAGAGGTCGCGTCCGACGTAATTCATACCGGTGAAGTTGATAAAGTCGAACACGTCGTGCGGTAGACGGTATTTGCGCAAGTGCTCGCGCAGGCTGCTAGCAGGTGAAAACCCAACACTCACGCCTCCTTTGCGCTTCGCGCCGTACGCCGCGTAGTACGGCAACCCCACTGTAGCGCCGGTGGTGAGAATATGCCCCGCTTCGGCGATGGACTCTCCCAAAATTTGCGCCTTGACGTGCGACTCTTCGATCGTTACGCCGGCAGCAGCGCCCGAGACACAGATCGAATAACGGATTGCTTTTAATTCCTCTAGGTCGTTTGGCATAGTATGGATTTCAAAATTTCTTACGCTTAACTGTAGCTTATTTCTGATGCTTCAACAAGCTCAGGCTCTAGGGCATCTACTACCGTCTGCTCGATTGCGTCGTGCTTGAGATAGCGGATCATCAACTCGTGCCACAGGTTGCTACGAAAATAGTGCGCGATACGGCGTGCGTACGGCAACTGGTTACAGCAATTAAGTGCCGCGTCGATAACATTCAGCGAGACGGGCTGATGATTGCTGGTATAGGCCAGACTGCCCGTATGGTGCCAGAACGTGATGGTCGGGTCGATAAAGCTGAGCGCTTTCTCCACAGAGTGCCAAACGAGATCTTCCTTCTGGATATGCGGCTCAAAAAGGTCGGTACGGAACCGGCTCTTAAAACGCGCATAGTAGCGCTGGATGACTTGCCAGGGAACCGCACCGTCGAGCAAGCCTGTCGCCACCATGGGTTCATCAGCAATAGCCACCTGAACATGACGGCCAAAGTCCGGCTTGACCTGACAGAGCTTGAGGTACGTGCTCGCCGCGCGAACTTCGTTCATTTCATGGAGTACCATGAGTAGCGCCGTTAGCGCCGGCGCCGATGGCATAGCGGCCGGAAACGGCAGAATTACGACCGCACCGAACTCCTTTAGCCCAATAATATTGTGCTGCTTGCGCGCCACCACCGCCTCGGCTAGCTTGTGCCATCGTGCGGAGTCTGGCGTGAGGACGCTTAGACGCCGGATTTCAAAGTCCGAGGCATGAAGCCTTTTGTAGCTGTCAAGGATCTGTTTGCGCCAGTTATTCGCTTCGAGTAACCATGCGGTCGCAAAAAGTGCAAGGAGCGGTTCGCGACGGACCATGGAGTCGAAGGAGCGATAACCGAGCGCCTTCATCGTCTGCTTCGGCGGCAACTTCTGCAACAAACGCTTGCCAACCGGTGTTTTGAGCGCAAAGCAACTCTGCGGTACGGGCAGGTCCGCGATAGCCTTACCGATCCGCGTTGGCAGAGCATCTGCAGAGCCGTACTTGCGAATCAGCGTCGCGGCAAGCCGGTCATCATCACGCTTTACTTGTTCTTCTAAAGCACTGTAGAGCTCCTCGCCGGTCGTATCACTGGGGTCAAGTCCCAGTTCTCTCAGTTTCTGCCGCACACCCCGCTCAACTTCAGTTGTCAAGCGTATGTCGGTACTCTCGTGTCCGCTTGCAGCCTCCAGGCGCTCCAAGCCGCGACGGAATGCCAACGGTTCAAAAGCGCCAAACAGTTCACACAGGACCCTCGTCATAGTCATTACAATCTTACCACAAGCGTGATTACACCCGCTACTATTGGCTTACTCTCAGTGAACACACATGCGGGCTGTGATAATCTGGAACCATGAGAAAGCGCGTGACAAAACGCACAGCTGTTTGTATTGGGTCGGATATTACCCGTTTGCTCACAAGCAATCGATTCTTCTACTTTACCCTTGGATTCTTTGCCCTGCAGGCGATTTGGCTCGCCTGTACCGCACTCTACCCGATGGCTTACGATGAGAGCTATCATTTCGGCCTCATTCAGCAGCATGCCAACCAGTGGCTGCCGTTCTTCACTCATCAGCCATCCGGGATTGGCGGCGGCTACGGCCCCGTTACCCGCGACCCGTCGTATCTATACCATTACCTTATGAGCATCCCCTATCGGACAATCGACATCTTCCATCCGCCATTCATGGCGCTCGTCATTAGCCTCCGCCTTATTGATGTGGCGCTATTTGTGCTGAATTTCATTTTATTCCGGCGGTTACTGTTGCGGCTCGGTGCGTCACGTGCTCTGGCGCATAGCATCTTGTTCACATTCAGCCTTATCCCAGTCGTACCATTCTTGGCAGCGCATATTAACTATGACAACCTCTTCATTACGCTCATGCTCGCAGCTTTGCTCCTTATGTTTAATCTCATCGACGGCATCCGTAAGCATCAACTCTCTGCGCCCACGTTGCTCGGATTCATCACGGTAATCGCCGCCGGCAGCATCGTCAAGTACCCGTATCTGCCAATAGCCGTAGCACTCGTACTGGTACTCGCCGTCTATATATGGCTGCAGCGTCATGACTGGAAAAAGCTCGTAGCCAATTTCGGCAGCACATTCAGGCATACGTCCGTACCGTTACGCACTGCCCTTGTTATCTTGGCGCTCATTACGGTTGGGCTATTCGGGGAACGATACGTCATCAACCTCTGGCAATACCATTCCCTGTCACCCGATTGCGGGGCTGTGCTCGATGTCGATAGCTGCTTGGCGTACGGCCCGTGGGCGCGAAATTATTATTATGCGCAAACGTTGCCGGCTGACTTTACGCCCAATATTCTTCACTATCCTCTCGACTGGATACAAGGCATGTGGACGCGCAGCTTCTTTGCTATCAATAACAATTTCGTCGAGGTACCGCCCCTGCCTGTGCCTAGTTGGGGGGCAGCTGTTGTTGGTATAGCAGGCGCGGCATTGCTCATCCCGTTCGGATGGCGTCTCTTGCGCGGTAATCGCTACCGAGTAGTCGTGCTTGTCGTATTCGTGTTGTATGCGGGAGCTCTCTTCATACAAACTCTCGCCGGCTACATTACCACGGCTCACCTCGTGGCGATCAACGGCCGCTATCTCATACCGTTCATGCCCTTTATATTTCTGATCATCGGCCTAGCCTTTAGCTACACCTTCCAGCATCTACCAAAGATCAAGCCATACGCCGTGCTTGTCGTATTCCTTCTATTACTGCAAGGCGGCGGCGCGATGACGTTCGTTCTTCGCAGCGATGCCTCCTGGGACTGGCAAAACACCATCACGATCAACGCCAACAACGCCGTACGGAGCGTATTGTCACCGATTATCATTGGCAGCCGTAGCTAAAACGGCCGGGGCTTGTACGATTTCGGCGCTTTGCGCAGGTAGGCCTCGAGCTCATGTTCACTGAGTAGGCCCGCCTGAGCTCCGACCTTCTGACATACACTCATAGAGTTGATTGGCGCCCACTGCAATGCGCCTTCGATGGTATTGCCCTTGATAAGTGCCGCTATGAATGTACTGGTAAACGCATCACCAGCGCCTGTCCGGTCTACCGGCGGTGCTATATCAGGATAAATTGGCATAAACAGCCGCCTATCACCATCTGAGGCATACGCACCATCCGGCCCGTCTGTCACTACGACGATCTTCGGTCCCAGTTTGTGCAAGTGATCGATAAGGTCATGGACGTCAGCATGGTTGCCGCCGCCGACAATAACCGCTTCCTCGCGGTTGAGAATCAGCGCTTCAGACCGCTGATAGATACGCTTCAGTCGCTCGACACCGGCATCCATCTGGAATGTGCCGGGTTGGAATGCCAGCTTCACATTCGGATTGTGATCCAACCAATCAGACACCTTGTCATGGTATGGAATGGCCTTTGCGGAAATTGAGCTGAAGTATACCCAACGCGGCGTCTCTTCATGGGCAACATGCGGCCAGTGATAGTCGTACTCCTCGTGCTTAATAAGGATGGTACGCTCGGCACCGTATCTGAGCACGAAGTGATAGTTACTCTTGTACTTAGGATTGACACGGACAAACCGGTAGTCCACGCCTTCTTTGTCAAGGGCGGCAATCATATCACGCCCTTCCTGGTCACCGCCTACGTTAGTCGCAAAGGTGGTGGCCAACCCAAGCCGAGCAAAAGCAACGGCGGCATTCGACGCGTTGCCAACAGCCGGCACAACCTGATGGTGATCGAACGGTATCTTTGTACCGAACGGCATGATAAGCCACTTGCCCTGTTTATTCTCGTAGACATGGGCCTCTGACTCAAGCAATTCAATAAAATCATCAGTGACAATGTCACCAATGCTCATGACATCCGGTCTCTTTGGCATCGTTATTCTTCCCGCCCTGTTCCGTTTATATTATTGATAAGCACCACTTCCGGGTGGTTTGTCCTGCTTTTAGCCTACTGCATTGGTTCCTGCTTTGCAAACAGCTTACGCTTAGACGACAGCCTTACCAGAAGAATTGAAATCGTCTAATTTACTTTCAACGACTGCTTGCACGGCAGAGATAACATTCGTCGTAACGAGCTTTGCCACCGATATCTCGTCCGGGTTCGCCTTCAGCGCCGCTTCGAGCGCTTCCCGATAGGCATACCGCATATCGCTGTTAATATTCACCTTCGTCACACCAATCTTTACCGCATCGATAAAGTAATGCCCTGGCGTACCGCTGCCGCCGTGGAGTGAGATATTGCAGGGAATCGCGTCGCGAATGCGTTGGAGTAGTTCCAGGTCGAGCACTTTGGGTACCGGATACTTGCCGTGCAAGTTGCCAACGGCCGCGGCAAACGTATCAATGCCAGTTTCTTCCGCAAAAGCCCTGGCGCCTTCCGGTGTCGAGAATGTTTTTTTGATCACCTCATAATCTATCTCTTCGTTATGGAGATTTGAGGAGCCGGCAAAGTAGTGCGGTTCGGCCTCCACGAGAGCACCGGTGAACTTGGCATATGCAACAACCTCACGCGTTGCGGCGATAATCTCCTCGTCAGTCGCATCGTGCTTGGCCTGGCTATAATCGATATGAATAAACTCGAAGCCGGCATCGATACCCTTCTTAGCGTTTTCTGCCGACGGCGAATGGTCGAGATTGATATACATCTCGACGCCGTACTGGGCTTTTATATTGTCAACTAGGTCGCGTACATTATCGAGGCCAATGTCGTCTACCTCGCCTTGGCTGACCTCTACGAGCACAGGCGCTTTCTTAGCAACGGCAGCCTGCGCCACGGCCTTGAGCGTAGGCTCATCATCAAGGTTAAACGCACCAAATGCCCAATGTTCTGCACGTGCGGCGTCCATGCGTTCACGGGCGCGCGCGCAATTATTGCGAATTTCTGAAAGAGTTAATGACATAACTAGCATTATAGCCGCTTATGGTTGTTTGCCAAACTGATCTTGCACGTCGCACCCAATGCAAGGTTCTTCACGCCACTTTTTAGGTTTCCGTGCTGCTTTATTCTTCTGACTATACAGAACAGGCATAAAAGGGCGAGGAGGACATATGGAACGCGCGAATAGTAATCATCGAGGAGCGTGAACCTGAATAGGGTACTTTTAGAAAATCTTGCGGAGTTTTGGGGACATGCAGCCTAGAATACGCCACCATGCTGCCGCAAGCCTTAGGCGCACTCGATTCATTGGCGCAGCGAATAGCCAATGGGAAATCACTCCATACATATATGCGCTCGACAGCAACCTAGATGACGGCCTACGACAGCAACAGGTGCGCTGCCGCCTGGATGTGCGTAGCATCAAGGCCGAAGTGGTGAATAAGCTCGTCCGGCTCGCCCGACTCTCCAAAGCGGTCACGCATGCCGATACGCATAATGGGCACCGGGCATTTCTCGGATATCAACTCGGCAATAGCGCCGCCTAGGCCGCCGGCACGCTGCCCCTCCTCGGCAGTAATGACGTGTTTAGTTTTACGAACACTCTTGAGAATTGTCTCTTCATCCAGGGGTTTAATGGTCGGCACATGCACGACTTCGGCATCGATACCCTCTCTGAATAACTTCTCGGCCGCGACGAGCGCCTGGTAGGTCATTGTACCGGTCGCGATAATTGTCACGTCTTGACCATGATCGAGCACATACGCCTTACCAATCTCGAAGGGCGTATCTGCCGTCGTGAACACCGGCGTGCCTTCGCGTGCCAGGCGCATGTAGTTCGGCCGCTTGTCGTTCGCCATGGCGAGTGTCGCCTTCTCCGCCTCGACACTGTCTGCCGGGGCAATGACAACCATATTCGGGAGTACGCGCATCAGCGCCAGGTCTTCCAACATTTGGTGCGTCGCGCCATCCGGACCAACTGATACACCAGCGTGCGAGCCGATAAGCTTAACTGGCTGGTTATTAAGGCAAATCGTTGTGCGGATCTGCTCCCAGCAACGCCCGGGCATAAATGCCGCGTACGAGCTGACAAAGGGAATCTTCCCCATAGCGGCTAGGCCGGAACCAACGGTCACGAGGTCCTGCTCTGCGACACCAATCTCTATATAGCGGTCAGGAAACGTTTTGGCAAAATCAACCATTTTCGTCGAATCAGTCAGGTCAGCGCAAGCCGCAACCACGCGCTGGTCGAGCTCACCGGCCTTTTTCAGCCCGCGCCCGAACCCTGCACGTATCGGCTCCCGCAGAATGTCTTTCGCTACAATATCCTCAACGAGGTGCAGTGTATTCATCTTAGTACCTGTCTTTAGTAAATATCATTACAGCGTATACGAATGATCCTTCAAGCCCACCCCAAATCAGCATATCAAACAGGGCGCCTGGAAAGGATGGCAAGTAATAACCGTAGTCGTCCTCGCCGTCGCATTCTGTGGTGTACAGATTTTGCACAATTGTAGGAAACGGGAAGCCGAAAACCCATCTATGATCCGAATTGAACTGCTCCATTGCGGGTACGCATTGCGTCATTATTTCTCTGCCACTAGGCAACAGCCCTAGCAGTACCGCCATTCCGCCTATCATAACCGTACCCGCTACAAGTAAAAACATCCTACTCATCTTCACTCCGGATTTTGCCGCGAAGGGTGCGCAGCTCGCGCAGAGCAACTTTCGCCTGGTCATCCTTCGGCGGATCGCCCGGAACATCTTGGCCCCCAGGAGGCGCGCCGTGCCACCGGTAATCGTATTCCATGAAGTCAACACCTTTGCCCGGTACCGTCATCGCCAGGATCATCACCGGCTTCTCGGTAATTGCCCGCGCCATAGCGCAAGCATCGATAACCGCCTCGATATCGTTGCCATCTATCTCGAGTACATGCCAGCCGAAGGCTTCCCACTTCGCCTTGAGATCCTCAAGTGGCATCACCGATTCCGTCGGACCGTCAATCTGGATATTGTTGCGATCGGTAATGGCAATAATGTTGCTCAACTTGTACTTGCCGGCTAGCATCGCCGCTTCCCATATATTGCCTTCATCTTGCTCGCCGTCGCCCATAACGACATAGATCCAGCGCTCGCGCGTACGATCCATGCGCATCGCCAGCGCCATGCCGCAGGCTTGACTGAGGCCACATCCGAGCGGACCGCTTGTCGTTTCCATGCCGGGTAGGCGTTCCCGCTCCGGATGACCCTGCAGGCGCGAGCCGAGCTGTCTGAGCGTCATCAGCTCTTCTTTGGGGAAATATCCTGCTTCGGCCATGGTGGCATAGCGCACGGGTACGCAGTGGCCGTTACTGAGAACCAGGATATCGCGTTCCGGCCAATCCGGATTTTTCGGATCGTTTTTCATGATATTGAAGTACAGTGCCGTAAAGATATCGGCCAAGCCTAGCGGACCGGCCGAATGGCCGCTACCGGCGTGTTTCAGCATACGGATAATGTCCTCACGGATCGTATCCGCCATCAACTTCATTTGGTGGGTAGTCAATTGCTTCTTCACTATTCAGACTGTATTAGCAATTTTAGTTTAGCATAAGCGGCCATCGGATCGGGAGCGCGCTGGATGGCGCCGCCGACATCCAGAACATCTACACCATTTCGCACCAGTTCAAGCGCATTCTGTTCGTTCACGCCACCATCCCAACCGATTTCGAGTTGCGGCTTCAATTGTCGAAGCTGGTGTGCTTTATTCACGAGCTGCATATTAGTATGGCCGCCGAAGTGGCCTAGATCACCTGAGAAAATAAGCACGTGGTCGATAACGCCGAGCGCCGGCGCGATAGCATCCACTGGTGTGCGCGGCAGCAAAGCGACACCAACCTCAATACCGTAACGGTGGGCAAACGTCGCAAAGTCGAGGAAGCGCCCCTCCGCCTCCGCATGAACAATAATCATCGCCGGCCGGAGCGCGAACAGCGTTCGGACGTAATGAAACGGGTACTTGTACATAACGTGCAGGTTCACTAACCGGTCACCACGCCACCATATCTGGTCGGGCGTAACTGTTCGCACTGGCGCAAACAGCCCGTCAGCCAGGTCTATATGGAGCCGTGGCGCAAAACCGTCCACCAACTCCATTTGCTTCTGGTATGCCTGGGGGGTCGACGCCAGGATAGCGGGGCAAACTGTTGGACCAGTCGTCATTGCTTTAGCTCATCGAGTTCGCGAATACGGCGCTTAAAACGCGGCGCGCCAGCGAACGGCGTCGCCAACCAGGCCAGAATAATTGGCTTGCATTGCTCGAACGGGGTGTAGCGCGACGACAGGCAGAGAACATTACTATCGTCGTCGTTGCGGGCCGAGCGTGCCTCTTCTATGTTCCAGCACAGGGAGGCGCGGATACCCTTAAAGCGGTTCGCTGCCATACACATACCCTGACCACTACCGCAGACAAGAATGGCGCGGCTCTCGGGATCGCTGTCAGCAAGCAGCGCGGAGATAGCGCGGCCGGCGAACTGCGGGAAGTCGTCGGCAGGATCACGCTGCGTATTGCCTTCGTCTACTATTTCGTAGCCGCTGCGCTCCAGAAAATCGTCAAGCTGCCGCTTGAACTCGAAGCCATTGTGGTCCGCTGCTGTGTAGATTTTCATCCCGCCCACCTTTTACTGCTTAGTCGTGCGCATGCTCCTCGTGCTTGTGCAGATACTTACCCGTATCAGCGACAACTTCGACAAGCCGGTTACTGTAGCCCCACTCGTTGTCATACCAGGCAACGACTTTCAGCAGATTGCCGCCAACTACTTGCGTCAAATTAAGATCAACAATGGCAGAGTGGCTGTTGCCAATGAAGTCGGTACTGACCAGTTCTTCTTCTGTCACATCCAGAATGCCCTGATAGAACGGCTCTTTAGCGGCTTTCTTGAACACTTCGTTTACTTCGTCTTTGCTAACGCTGCGCTTGGTAACGATGGCGAAGTCAGCCAAACTGACCACTGGTGTCGGTACGCGCACTTCAAAGGCGCCGAAGATACCGCCGAGAGTAGGTAACGCCTTTGCTGCAGCAATACTCGCGCCGGTCGTCGTCGGCGTAATGTTCTGGGCCCCGGCGCGGTCTTCACGCAAGTTCTTGCCGGGACCATCCTGCAAATGCTGGCTGGCTGTATAGCTGTGGATAGTTGTCATCATAAGCTTCTCAATGCCAAATGCGTTCTCTATAACGCCGGCAACCGGAGTAATGCAGTTCGTCGTACAACTAGCGTTGCTCACCACATCCGCCACATTCTCCAATTTGTCATCGTTGACACCAAGGACAACGGTCGGCGCGCTATCAGCACTCTCGCCTTTGGCTGGCGCACTAATAACAACCCGCTTAGCACCTGCCGAGATATGAGTCCGCGCTTTGTCCGGCTCCACAAAGAAGCCCGTGGATTCGATTACCACGTCGATATTCATTTCTTTCCATGGCAACGCAGCCGGATCCTTCTCAGCCAGGACGCGAACTTTTTTGCCGGCAACGATTAGGTTCTGTTCGTCGAAGCCCACTTCCTGGTCGTACAAACCGTAATTCGTATCATGCTTGAGCAGGTACGCTAGAGTCTTGGTATCCGTCAAATCGTTGATAGCAACCACGTCAAGATCACTGCGCGCATGAGCAATCTTGAAAGCGTTGCGGCCAATCCGCCCAAACCCGTTAATTGCTACACGTGTCTTCATCATTCCCCCTTTTTACTGTTTTTAGCGTAAGAAGTATGCCCTTATTGTAGAACAGAATCAACACAATGCAAGACAGCTGCCGGCATGCGGCAGCTGTCATCAATAGAACGGATCGCCCTAGGCAGCGTGCTGGGGAGTTTTCTGATAGCGCTCAACGCACTCGGCAATGATCTTCTTGGCCGCCTCTGCGTCACCCCAGCCAAGTACCTTGGTACTGCCAGGCTTCTTAAGATCCTTATAGTGGTTAAAGTGGTGCTCGATCTTCTGCTTCCAGCGCTCACCCAGGTCATCGAGCGTCTTAATCCGATCGCCGGTATTGCGGTCGTCCGCCGGTACCGTAATCACCTTATGGTCCATTTCCCCGTCGTCCTCGAAGTTGAGAATGCCAACAACTGTCGCCTTCAGCCAGACACCGGTCGGGATCGGCTCGTCAGTCACAACGAGCGTGTCCAGTTCGTCACCATCCTCATCGATCGTCTGCGGAATGAATCCGTAATTGACAGGTTTCGCAAAGATGCTTGGCTCCACGCGGTCTAGCGTGAATGCTGCGCGCTTGCGGTCCCATTCAATCTTCATGCTCGAGCCCATCGGAATTTCGACGACCGTGTTCACGGCGCCGTTTTGATAATCGCCCACGTCTAGTACCTGGTTGAAGTCAGCCATTGATGCCTCCGTATTACTTGGATAATTCTGTATATTAATTGTATCACCAGTTCTTATCTGGCCGGTTCCATATATGTGGATCGAGCGGATCAGTAAGACCTCCGGCACTTTAATGGGCCTCATCAATTGCCCTAACTGGAACGCCTCGTCTAATTCTATTTCAACCGGGCAGCTTCCGCATTGCCCGAGCCATCGTTTCCTGTTTTAAGCGCAAGTCCCCGCCCGCCGTCTGCTTACCAAACTAGGCTCGCGCTCGCTGCCGTCCCATAGCGATTCATACTCACTAGCCATACCGCATACATACTACGCTGTTTGCGCGTATTATAACATCACTTGATGACAAGCCCGTCAAATACCTACAGAAACGATACGCTATAATGCTGAGTATGAAAGTAACACTCGACCACACCGCTCAAGAAGCAGCCAACATCAGAACCTTTTGGTTCAAACCGGAACGTCCTATACGATACGTGGCCGGCCAGTATACCGAGCTTACCCTGAAGCATGATCACCCCGACGAACGCGGCGAAAAACACTGGTTCACCCTGTCGAGCACCCCAGGACACGAACTGGTGAGCATTACGACTAAGTACGCAGGCGACGACAAGAGCAGCACCTTCAAGAAAACGCTATTCGCGCTTGAGCCGGGCGCGGAACTTGCAATGAGCGAACCATCGGGCGATTTTGTGCTGCCTGAGGACGCCTCGCGCCCGCTCGTCTTTATCGCCGGGGGCATCGGTCTTACGCCGTTCCATAGCATGGCCGGCTGGTTGGCTAGCCACGGCGAGCACCGCAATATCCAGTTCATCTACGGTGTTCGTACCGAAGACGAGATTATTTTTGAAGATGATTTCGAGAAAGCAGGCATTCACCCAATTATTGTCGTCGGCGAACCGTCCGAAAGCTGGGGCGGCGAACGCGGCCGGCTCAGCGCCGAACTGGTCTTTGGCCTGACGCATCCTGTCGACAATGCGCTCGTCTACCTGTCCGGGCCGGAACCAATGGTTGAATCACTCGGCGATGCGCTCAAACCGTCGCTAGGCGATGAGCGCCTCGTTCAGGACTTCTTCCCGGGCTACGAGAATACGTACAGCAAGTAATCCTACGCTGCGACCGGCGCAAGCACTTCCTCGGCGCCCTCGGCGCGCGGGATAGATTTACCATCCAGGTATTCGCGAATGACGAGCGCGGCTGTGGCGCCCTCACCGACCGCGCTAGCAATCTGCATGGTCGCACCGGAACGGATATCGCCGGCCGCGAAGACACCTTTCATGCTCGTCTGCATGTGCTTGTCGGTTTTCACGAAGCCCACTTCGTCCAATGCGATACTAGAATTTTGCAAGAATTCGCTGTTCGGTTTCAAGCCAACAAAGATGAACACGCCGTCGGTCGGAAACTCAACCTTTTTACCAGTAGCCACGTCGGCACCGATTACTCTTGTCACCATATTGTTTTCACCGACGATTTCATCCGTAGCAGTCTGCAAATGAACGGTAATTTTGCCGGCTTTGACGGCCGCATCGAGATCATGCCGTAGAACTTCTGAAGCCTTGATCGTACTGCGTACCAGCATATCGATATGAGACGCGAAGCGAGTCAGGAACAGCGATTCCTGCACGGCCGAGTTGCCGCCGCCTACTACTACTAATCGTTTATTACGGTAAAACGCGCCGTCGCACGTCGCGCAGTAGTGTACGCCGCGCGCATAGTATTCTTGCTCTCCCGGCACCCCGATCTTCTTATAATCACTGCCTGTCGCGATGAGCACCGCGCGGGCAAGCATGCCGCCGCTCGTTGTCTCGAGCCGCTTGTACTCACCCTCGTCTTTGATGCTCAGAACTTCGCCGAGCTCAATATTCGCACCAAAGCGTTCGGCCTGCTTGCGCAAGCCTTCTGCTAGCGCGAGCCCTTCGATACCATCCGGGAAGCCCGGGTAATTATCTATCTTGTCGGTGATAGCCGCTAAGCCGCCCACTACACCACGCTCGAAGAGTAGTGTGTCGATGTCTTCACGCGTCGTGTACACGGCCGCCGACAACGCCGCCGGCCCCGCCCCTACCATAATCACATCATGCTTCGAAATATCCTGTGCCATACCTCTATTGTACCTTTTTTCAGATTAATCATCCTTCGGGAAGAGCAGCGAACGGTTCGCGTTAGCGAATCCGGATTTATTCCGGAAGTGAATGAGTGAGAAACCCGGGGCCCGAGGGTCCCCAAGCATTAGCCTGGGACGGCGTATGAGTGTCTCATCAAAGTACTGGAGCGAGCCGTATTTGGAATACGGCGAGCGAAGCGCGGAATGCTTGACGCTGCAATTCGCCCAAGAATTGAGCTATGCTACCGCCGGAGCGAGCTTAGTAAGATTGTACCCAATCACCACTTCCCGGCTATCGTCCTGCTTCGTTACGACGGTAATCGGCACAGTCAAGGCACCGGACAAGGCCAACGCCTCAGCTTGCCGCTCCGGGTGATCGTCAAGGTTGACTACCTCGTACGGCCGCTGCTTCATATCCAGATATTTTTTCACCATGGCGCAGTACGCGCACGTATTAGTGGTGAAAATAGTGATGTTTTTTACCATGCTACCCTCCATGTAGTTTGTTTGTTTGCCGCCTCTTTGGTAACTCCACTATACGCTAGCGTAAGCGTGATCGTCAAGCACGCTACATACTGTGTACTTTACAGCACTTACTATTGGATTTTTAGTAATTTGACAACAAAGACGAGATCGGCGTTCGGAGGAATGGCACCTGATCCTTGGCTGCCGTAGGCGAGTGCCGCCGGAATAACCAACCGGCGCATACCGCCCGCTTTCATACCAACAAGTCCTTGGTCCCAGCCCGGGATAACTTGCCCCTGTCCCAGCGTAAAGGCAAATGCGGATGGTTGCGTAAAATTCTCGTCAAATTTCGTGCCGTCTGACGCAAGCGTACCGTAGTACTTGACGACCAGGCAGTCACCGGCTTTCGCCGCGGGGCCGCTGCCTTGTTCAAGATCAGTCGTCTGCAGATTCGATACAGCCCCGTCCGGTTTATAGATTTCCGGTACCGGCAATGTCGGCTCCGTGTTATTATCCACGCAAGTCGGCGGCGTGTTTGCCGCCAAATTGCTGTCATTCTTTGACGCCGTCACTTGCTGAATGATGAAGAAGACGCTCAGCGCCGCCGTCGATATGACAATGATAATCACCCCCATCCATGCAAAGGCCCGATCGCGTAGCGTTCTCAGGCGACCTCGCCATGTCTTAGGCGATTGTAACTGGCGTTTCTGGGAATCCATGACTCACTCCTTCCAATATTGCTTGCTTCAGCCGCTCGGACACAAAGTGTTCAGCCGCCAATTGGCCGAGCGACAGCCAAGCCGGCATGTAGGTATTCTTGCCAAGTTCGTTGATACTGGCCTCGACCGATTGCGGGCTCAGGGTCGGCTCACCGCTTCGGTATTCTACGAGGTAGATATATTGGGTTCCCCACGGCTGACCTGGTTCCTCGACAAATACCAGGCGCGCGCTACCGAGCTGCAATCCCGTCTCCTCTGCCATCTCGCGGACCAGTGCTTGTTCCGGAGATTCCGCCATATCAATGCCACCCCCTGGCAGCGTGCAATATTTCGCGCCAAATTTGTCACGCTTGATCACCAGTAGCGCGTTGTCTTTGAACACAATCGCCCGTACGGCACGTCTCATTAACGGTTATTATAACGGCAGCCGGGGGCTTTGACTAGCTTGCAATCTCGAATTCTTTAAGCTTTTGCTTTGTCGCTTCGGTATGTCCGCGCTGGAGCTTCAGCAGTTCATCGTAAATACCGCCAGACGTACTCAAATCCTCCGGCGTACCCACCTCGTCAACGCAGCCATTCTTCAGTGTAATAATTTGGTCGACACGCTGAATGGTACTCAAGCGATGGGCAATGATCAGCGTTGTGCGGCCCTTCATGAGGTGCTCCAGCGCTTCCTGGACCAGATGTTCGCTGCGACTGTCCAGACTCGATGTCGCCTCGTCGAGTATGAGAATCGGTGCGTCCTTAAGGAGCGCCCGGGCAATGGCAATGCGCTGCTTCTGGCCGCCGGATAGCTTCAGCCCGCGCTCGCCGATCTCCGTCTCGTATCCCTCTTCAAAATCGTTAATGAATTCATGGGCATTCGCAGCCTTGGCCGCCTTGATGACGTCCCGCTTCGTCGTTTTCGGGTTCGCATAGGCAATGTTCTCACGGATCGTGCCGCTGAAAAGTGCCGGATCCTGGAAGACAATAGCGATATTCTTCCGTAAAGACGCTTGCGTCACATCATCAACACTCTGGCTGTCAATGCGGATAGCGCCACCATTGACATCATAAAGGCGTAACAGCAGGTTTGTGATCGTTGTCTTGCCTTCGCCGCTTTCGCCCACGAGCGCCACTTTGCTATCGGGTTTAATCCTGAAGCTTACGCCGTTTAAGACCGGCTTATCGTGATCGTATGCAAAGTGAACATCATCGAAGACTACCTCGCCTTTTGTCATCTTGAGTGGCGTAGCTCCTGGCCTGTCCGTCACCTGCGGAGCCGTATCCATAACATCGAAGAAGTCTTTAGTATTGGCAATTGCCCGCTGCGTACTGTCTACCAGGAAGCTAATGCTGAAGATCGGGATGCGCATCATCGCCGCATACTGGATGAGCGCAACCATCGTTCCTAGGTCATAGTGGCCACGCGCTGTTTCGACGAAGATATATAGAATGACACCGAGGAAGATAACGTTCAGCACAAGCCGGCGTACTACGTCCTGCCGATGCCAATAAACGCTCTGCGGCCGCGTGATACCGACAACCTTGTCGTACATGCGGCGCCAGAAGCCAAGCTCGCGGTCTTCCTGGAGGAAGCTTTTGACGACGCGGACCTGGCTAACCGCCTCGGCAAAACGGCCGCTGGCGACATCCATATTCTCGTTGATCTCACGTTGCCAGCGCTGCCACTTCTTGCTTGTGTGTCCGGTCAGCGTGACGAAAACAGGGTACAGCAGAAGGAGCATCAGCCCGACCGGTACGCTGAAGTGGAAGATAATCACCAGCGAAAATATTGTGCTGAAGACGAACTGCAGGAAGTTGTTGCTGACCATCTGCATATAGCTACCGATTTGGCCAATACCGCGGTTCATCCTGTTGATAATCTTGCCCGACAGCTCCATATCAAAGTACCCCTGCGACAAGCCCAGGATATGCTCGTAGTACCGCTGGCTCATAATCTGCTGCAGGCGTGCCGACATCATATCGCCGATATAGCCGCTGATATTGCTAAACAACGTCTGGCCAACATCCGTCGCGAAGAACAACACCGCGTATACCGCCACGAGCTTGACGTCTGGCTGCGCACCTACTTTTAGTGCATTCGTAATGAGGTCAATCGCCGCCTTCGTGAATAAGGGCTGCAGCTGCGACATCAGCGACAGCAATATAGTAAACGCCGATATTGCTGCATAGAACGGCCACAATTCTCTAGAAAAACGGATAATCCGCCATAGCTGTTTCACGGCTAGCTATTATACAAGAGAAGTGCTGCCGGTCCTACCAGCCGCCACCGCCACCGCCACCGGCGAAACCGCCTCCGCCTGCAAAGCCGCTGAAACTACTGCTCCGGGGCGGATTGAAACTGGCCGCAATTGCACCGCTAAAGCCACTGCCGAGAGCACCCGCCAGATAGCCGGCGTTAAATGCCGCGTAGTTTCCGGTATACCAATCAGGGGGCGAGGTATAAATGTCTTTGAACTTCTTAGCCCACTGTTCTTCTACTTGCAGGACAATAGCGTAGGGCAACAACCTCTCGAAGAGTTCTACGGTATGCGCCGGCGCATTAGTCTTCGGTGCATACGGAGCGTCGGGGCTTTGCAGCATTTTGATGCGGTCTTTTTCGGCTACTTCCAGATACAGTTTCAAGCCCTTAATATGCTCTTCGGCCGCCACCCCTTTCGCCGTCCGTGCAGCTAAGAAGTGGTAAAAAATAGCAAATACAAGGGCGCCAGCGATTACGCCAATCGTAACGATGAGATTGGCACGTACCCAAGGGACAAGCCACACGGCTCCTACCCCGGCAAGTGCAACCGAACCTACGGACACAGCCATGAAACGGGCGGGATTCGACACAAAATAGCCGCGTTCCGTCAGCGATAACGGAACTAGCGTTTTGATACTTTTCGCCTCAGCCTGCAGCTTCGTCGCCATGTCCGCCAGGTCTACAAGTTCGTTCTCGCCAAGCACCCCAAAAAGGCCGCCCATCAATTCCTTTTCCCATGCATTCAGCGACGACCAGTCCTTATTCAGCAACTGGAGCGTATACGCCTTATTGGTGCCGAACACGCCTTTTTTATCACTTTCGACGATACGAAGATACTTACGGATTGCCAAGTCGATGATCGTTGCAGTCAGCGCACGGTTCTCTACTTTAAAGTCTGCAACTGTACCCACTTCTAGCGGAGACAGATCATCCGGCGCATCGTATTGCGGAATGATGATACCAGTTCCGCGGGTATCGCGGCCGCGCTTCAGCCACCAGATAAAGCCAGTACCGCCGATGAGCAGAATCGGCACAACAAATTGAAGCACGGAGGATGCATAATCGCGAACTCTATCCAACCAAGTAGCAGGATGGAAGTAACCCTTATCGAATCCGACTACAAACGACAGCGTCTTATTCATACTAAGCTTTTGCGCCGTTACCGTCACCAGGCCGTTACCTACAGTAACCATGCAATCACTGGTCGTCGAGCCATAGCTGCCAGTGAAGCACCGCGGCCGACGATCAAACAGGCGCGCATCCGGCGGCACATGCAATCGCGCCGTCACATAGTCGAAGTCCTGATTCCACTGGTCGCCGTTGACATTCCAGTACAGCTCGTCATGATCGTTATAGAAGGTAACGACATTCTGGAGCGTGTAGTCGATCGTGTATTCTTGCGGACCGGTTACAACCACAGTCGGGTCGCCGATCTTCAAGACCTCATTGCCGTTCTGGGTAGAAGTCGTATAGCCGGCAGGAGCACCAGTTCCCGATGTAACACTGTTCACATGGATGTTGAACGGCAAGCCTTTATACGACTCCGGGATAGCCCGCAGAATACCATGGTTGAAATCCGTAAAGTCTACGCTAATCTTTTCAACGATACGCATTTGCCGCTGCTTGTCGACATGCGTGAGGTAATAATCGGCGGTAAAATCAGTAACTGTAAAGTCATTGACACCTGCCAGGGCAACGGTAGGCACGAACAGGCTACCGGCGAGCAGCAGCCCCAGTAGTGCGAACAGGCGCTTTATCTCAGACCCTTTCTGCGTTGAGCTTGTCCTTAACCTCGGTAGCAACCGTATCGAGCAGTTTTGCGACTTCGGAGTCGGTCATCGTTTTCTCGTAGCTTGCGATGGTCAACCGCAATGTGATCTGATTATGAGCCGTATCGTTTTCTCGTCGGTAAATATCCACCGGAGACAAGCTAGCACGCGTCTGATCGGGCTTATGACCGCCCAGTGCCGTTTGCGCCGCGTCAAATAAACGCTGGTACGGCACATCTGCAGCGACCTTGAAACATATATCCTGCTCGACTTTCGGGAAGCGCGGCAGCGGCTCGTACATAACCTTACCCATACGGCCGAGGAGCGCAGCGATATCAAACTCAAAGCCAGCCGTAAATCGCGGCAGCTTAAGGTTGCGCAGCACCTCTTGTCGGAACTCGCCGATAAGTCCCAGGAAAATATCGCCGTCGTATACGAATGCGCTACGTCCCATATCGTACGGCTTCGTAATGTCAAACTTGCGCATGTCCTCCGGAATCGGCTTATATGTCAGCCGCTTGCCGACGAGTGATTCTAGATACTTCTTAGCCTCATAATATGGCGCTCCACGCTTATGCAATTTATCGCTAGCAGTCACAACGAGACCCAGCAGCTCGTCTTCGCGAGGCAACGCAGCCGCGTCGTTTTCGCCGACTATATGGACCTTGCCTAACTCAAAGAGTACGAACTCGTCGTACCCTGCCTTGATGTTCGGATGGACCTTTTCTAGCAAGCTCGGTATGAGGCTGAGGCGGTAGTATTGCAGGTCGGGGCTGATGGCGTTGCTGATCTGGAACGCGTGGTTCTTATCCTGACCGACTTTGTCGAGTAAGTTGCCATGGACGAAACTATACGTCAGTACTTCGTTGGCGCCGCTTCTCACAAGCTTGTCACGGACGCGGCTCTTCAGTTCTAACAGCTTGTCTTTCGGCGACGGTGCGACTGTGCGGGTTGGCAGCTCGAGCGGTAATTTGTCGTAGCCGTACAGCCGGCCAACCTCTTCAACAACATCCTCGCGCATTTCTATATCGGTACGCCAAAACGGCGCCGCCACCGTCAACGTTTTGTCATCAATAGTAACCGTGAACTCGACATTTTCCAGTAGCTGCTTCATATCATCGGCAGACAGCTTGAGCCCGAGCCGTTCATTAATAAACGTTGCAGTCACCGGCACTGGCGGATGCACCCATTCGCGACCCTGTACGTGGGTATCGTCGATAATTTTACTTGCTCGCTTAGCCCCGGAAAGGTCCCCAAAAAGACGCAAACTCTCACCGATAATTCGGTCATTTTGCAGCGGTGACTGACCCTTATTAAAACGCGTAACGGCGTCGGTGAAAACGCCGAGGGCCATGCTCATCTTGCGGATAGCGTACATATCGAACGTCGCACATTCCAAGATGACATTCTTAGTATGTTCATCCACCTCGGTCTCGCCGCCGCCCATGACACCGCCGAGCCCAATTGCCTGTTTGTCCGTCGCGATCATGATAGCATCCCCGCGCGGCGTGACTTCCTTGCCATTCAGCAGCATCAATTTCTCGCCATCGTGCGGGTGACGTACGCACAATACCGCGCCGTTACCGTTGCTCAATGTCTTGACCTTGTCGTAATCGTAGGCGTGCAATGGCTGCGCCGACTCCATCATCATGTAATTCGTGATGTCGACGACGTTGTTGATCGGCCGGACGCCAACGCGGGCAAGGTGTGCCTGCAGCCATACGGGAGAAGGGTGGACGGAGACGTTCTCCAATGCGACCGCCATGAAACGCGGCACGAGATCGGGCAGTTCATTCTGTACGGTCAACGGCAATGCATCCCCGCGCGATAAAGCATCGTCCCGCCCCTTCAGGTACCAATCGGGCGAGTGGAACGGATGCTGCAGTATACCAGCAATCTCCCGCGCTACGCCGAGTTCGCCAAACAGATCAGGCCGGTGCGTAAACATCTTGTTCTCGATGTCAATAACGTAATCGTCGAGCTGGTACGTCTTTGCGAAGTCGGCACCCGGTCTGGCATCATCAGAGTTCAGTTCCAGAATGCCAGAGTGGTCGCTGCCAAGTGCTAATTCGCGTGCACTCGCCAACATACCATTGCTCTTCTGGCCACGGATATCGCGCACGCTCAAGGCGAACGGCTCTTCGCCTGCAGTCTCGGGTACGACGACGCCTGGCGGCAGCCACGCCACCGCCAGCCCCTCGCGTACGTTCGGCGCCCCGCATACCACTTGTACATGCCCTTGTTCGTCACGCTCAACATTTTGCACCACGCCGCCGTCGTTGATCTTGCAGACATGCAAATGATCGGAATTCGGGTGGTCGACGCAGGAAACAACGCTCGCGATTACGACGCCTTTATATCTGGCGCCCAGGTCTTCGATATCTTCAATGGCGCCCAACTGCGCACCGATATGCTTCGCCAGATCTTCAACTGATAGCACGTCAAAGTCCAGGTACTGTTTAATCCGATTCAGGCTGACTTTCATGCAGCTGCTCCGTTGACGGCGCTGATCAGGAGCCAATACGGCTTGTCGCTCCTGCGGTCGCCGGCAGTCACAATTTTTACGGTCGTAAAACCGGCAGCTCGAAGCACCTTCTCGATATCCAACGCCTGCCAATAACAGAAGTAACGCGGCGCTCCCAGTTTTGCATCGGTAATCTCCTCGCCGTCGCCAATCTTCAGGCTAAAGACAAATCGCCCGTCGGTATTCAGCGAATCGTATACCTTGCCAATCACGGCTCTTGCCTCATCGCGAGTGAAGTGGAGTAATACCGCTGAAGCAAAAACCATGTCCAGGCCTGCCGGCAGGGGGTTAGTCAGCACGTTCAACAGCTGCGCATCATGGCCTCGCTCCTGCAGCAGCTTCACGAAACTAGAACTGGCATCGGTGCGCCGCACTTTATAACCAAGCGACTCCATATAATCCGCATCGCGGCCAAACGCGGAGCCAATCTCAAGAATCTTCGCCGACGTATCAAGCGCCCGCAAGTTTTCGTCAATCCAGACCTTCCAGTCTTCAGTGGCGTGCTGCGGTGTCTGGCTCATGTATTCTTCAATATGGTCGTTATACGATTGCAGCGTCTGGTCGTTCATGCTAGTCATGCGAATTGCCTTAGGAAGTCTAACTTACCGCTCTCGAAATAGCGGATATCTTCGATACTGTTCTTGATGATCACCAGGCGATCGATACCGCCGCCCCAAGCAAACCCGGTATACTCCTCCGGATTAATACCAGCCTCGCGTAGCACGTTTGGATGGATCATGCCGCAACCAAGCAGCTCGATCCAACCGGAATATGAGCAGACATTGCATCCTTTCTTATCGCAGAACGGACAAGAAAGCGCAAATTCAAACGATGGTTCGGTAAACGGAAAATAGAACGGCTGCGTTTTGACCTCTAGATCTTTTTGGTAATATTCCTGCAAGAACACTTTAAGTGTAGCGATGAGGTTGCCGGCGTGGATACCCTTGCCAACATAGACCCCTTCCAGTTGGTAGAACGTGTGTTCGTGACGCGGGTCAAGGTCTTCGTTGCGGAAGACGCGGCCAGGGATTACTACAGCGATCGACTGGCCTTGCTCAAGGTTATCCTTATATTTGCGCAGAACCCGGTTCTGCATCGTACTCGTATGTGCCGGCGCTATGAACTGCTTGCCATTATGGTCTGTCTCGACCGTCATGAACGTATCGTAATCGTCACGAGCAGGGTGACCCTCGGGGAAGTTCAACGCGCCGAACATGTGGTAGTCATCATCAATCTCGCGCGACTCAACAGCCGTAAAGCCCATGCGGTAGAAGATGTCGAGAACGTGCTCCAGCTCCGCCATCAGCGGATGCTTGCTACCGTTCTCGCTCGGCAATAGTGCCGGCCGCTTGTCAGCCGGCACATTGATATCGAACGGCGCCGTAATGTCAATCGGCGGCAGTGCTTCGGTTTGCGCTTGTCCAGCCGCCACCAGCGCCTCTAGCTCCGCGCGCAGGGCATTTACTTCCTTGCCATAGGCCGCCCGCTGCCCAGACGGCAGCGTCTTGAGCTCGTCAAACAGTGCCTTAAGCTCAACCGCCTTCAGGATATCGCTCTTAGTCTCAAGCGTGCCCAGGCGATTTTGTAGGGCTGTGGCAACCTCAGCAATACGGGGATTTTGGTAGCTCATATAATAGGGCAATTGTAACAAAGGAAGCACCGGAAAAGAAGGCGACCGCAACCTGCCGCCTCATACTTGAACGTTGCCTACAGCATGCTGTTGATATCGGTATTAAGCGCCGAGTCGTCAAGGTTGTTGTTAAGCTGCGTTGATGCTTGGTCGAGTGCTTGTGACGCTTGCGTCAGATCAGCCTTCGACTGGATGGTTGCCGGCACCGTAGCGGACGAAGCTGTCGTATTGTCGGCAGATGGCGTGTTGTTGGATTGCATCTGCCATACTTTGTAACCGGCCAGCGCAATAACGCCGGCAACCACAACGAGCAACAGGGCGGCAATAAGGTGCGACCCTCCTTGGTTATAGCGCTTCATTACCGGTTACCTCCCGTTGTTGCCGCACCGGAATTCTGGGCGCTCGAAGCGCCTTCCAGAGCTGTAATGATGTCTTTGATGGACGAACGGTACGATTGTAAAGCGGTGCGTGTCGCTGCGACGGCTGTCTTAACCGTGACTAATGTCTGGGCCGGATCAGACTGCGTGCAATCTATCATTACATCGAGGCTCTTGAGCGCATCAACCGCTTGCTGTGCGGCCGTCCGTTGAGCCTGAGCCGTTGCGAACAGCGTGCTGTAATTAGCGATGTTCAGTTTCTTATCGGCGTAGAATGCCTGAACTTTGGCGAGAATACTGTTGAACGTATCCAGGTTTGCCTGGGCGGCCTTGGCATAGTTGTCGGTACGCCGGTTAATAGCATTCTGGCGCGCCTTGCATGCTGCTTGGCGCTGCAACGCCGTATGCTGTTCACGCAAGTCCTTACGGTCAGCCCGTAACATCTGGATTGCCTCCTGCCTGAACGTAGATACATCCGTCTTATCGTCCCCGGCTCCGGAGAGGTTGCCTTGCGGTGGTTCTGTTTGCGGCGTACTAGTATTATCTTCTGCCGACGTGTTTGTCGACGTATCGGCAGCGGCAGATGCTACCGGTAACACCGCGAGACCGATCAGTATCGCGAATACCAAGATGACTTGTCTTTTGCGCATAGGGCTCCTTTTATTCTCTTGCCTACAATGCTGAGTATAATGAAACCGCTTATACTTGCAAGACTGGACCTCGGGAAGGTCATGTATACTGAAAACCATGAGCGCTGAGGGCACACTGCTCGCCGGAGCAAAGGCAGTACTTGCCGCTAACGACCGTGGTACGTTCACTGTTCCGGCGGCCGGGATTTACCCGCACCAATGGCTCTGGGACAGCTGCTTTATTGCCATCGGCCAGGCGCACATTGACGCTGAGCGTGCCAAAATGGAAATCCTCAGCTTGCTGCGTGCCCAGTGGAAGAACGGCATGGTACCGCATATGATATTCTCGCCCGGCATCAAGCAAGCTCGCTATCATGGTGATTGGCGCAGCTGGCTCAGTCCACTCTCCCCGGATGGTATCTCGACGAGCGGCATCACGCAGCCACCCATGCTCGCTGAAGCCGTCGTGCGTATCGGCGAACACTTGCCGTCTCCCGAACGTCACAGTTGGTATGGCTTAGTTTGGCCGAACTTGCTCGCTTACCATGCATGGCTATACCGCGAACGCGACCCGCATGGCGAAGGCCTGGTACTCCTCATCCACCCCTGGGAAACCGGCCTCGACAACACGCCGCCCTGGATGGAAGAGCTGAAGCAGCACTTGCTGCCAGGCTGGATCCGCGCTATCACTAAACTGCATCTCGATGGTATGCTCAGCATCTTCCGGACAGATACGCGTATCGTCGATCCGGCCGAGCGCCTGGACAATGTCGAAGCTCTGGCCCTCTATGATGCCAAGCTGCGTCTGCGACGCAAGTCATACGACACTAATAAAATCCTTGACCACTCGCTCTTTAGCATCGAGGACTTATCGTTCAATAGCATCCTTATTCGCGCTAACACGCACCTAAAACACATCGCCCACACAATCCGCGAGACTATACCCGATGGCTTGCAACAGCACATGGAGTTATCCGAAAAAGCGCTCGAGCAGCTCTGGGACCCTTATAAGGGACAGTATTTCTCCCGCGACTTCGTTACGCATCGGTTACTTACCGAGCCGTCCATTGCCACCTTCATGCCACTCTACGCCGGCTGCATTAGCCGTGAACGCGCCCGCCAGCTTGTCCAGCTGTTGGAGAATGAACATCTGTTCGGCACGCCCTATCCTGTTCCGAGCACGCCGACAAACTCAACATATTTCGACCCCGTCTGCTACTGGCAAGGCCCGTCCTGGGTCAATACGAACTGGCTCGTTATCGACGGACTAAAGCGATACGGCTTCCATGACCACGCCGCCGCATTACGCGAAAGTACGCTGGAAATGATCAAGCGCGGTGGCTGGCGCGAGTATTTCAACCCAGAGACCGCAGACGGGTTGGGTGCCAAAGATTTCTCCTGGACCGCTGCCCTCGCCATCGATCTCCTAAAGCAGTAAAATAGCCACGTAATGGCTGAAGGTGTGAATAGGGGCCGCGGCGCGCCTGCCATAGCGCCAACGTACGAACAGGCACTAGACATAGCGGCCACGGACTTAGTGGAACAGCTGACTATCCAAGAAACCCCGGACCACTTGGTTGCCGTCCGGTTGGCAGAGCACGCTTGCAGACGATTCCGGAATGAATATGATTCGTCACGGCACTGGCAAACTGGCAGCAACGTCGGCACACTCGCTCTGCTCGGCCAGGCTAATGCGCTCCGCGCTCTACGTGGCGAGCAAGCCGGTTTTTCACGGTATAATGTCGACCTCGCAATAAAGGAAGCATACGATAATCTGGATGGGGACGATCCGGACATATTAGACGCGCGTGTACGAGCTATTACGTTGCATCTGGGCATCGCTGCCATCCGTCATGTGCGCCTGGATCGCCATGAACATACCCTCAAACAGCGCGCTTTTACGGCACGTCGCAGCCATCGATCAGATATGGAAGCAGTTGAGGCGGCACACGGGAAAGCGGTCGAAGCGATTGGGCAGCAACGGATCGAATCAAACCGTATCCGCGTCTGGGCGCATGAAGCCCGAGGCTACCTCAAATGGCAGCGCAAGGAAAATCAACGGGACTATTGGCCACAAAGTAAAGTGCGCCTCAGCGCCGCGTATGCTGCTCTGGAAGTTGCGTCTGGCGATCCCCATCGGGCAGTTGCCCTTGCCAAGGTAATTCCGGGCGAGGCGCGTGAAACATGGTGGAAAGATATTTCTCCTGACGCATATGCCCTTTTCGTACAGCATTGGCAAGCGGTTGCAAGCGATATCAAGCTGCTTGCCCGAAGCTACTACTATCTACCTCTAACTGAAGCCCCTGTGCTTTCCCAATGGCGCAATGCAAGACTACGCGCCATGCTCGGCAGCCCTGATCTGGACACAATACCCGAATATCCGTCAGCCGATGTCGTCTAGTAGCGACGGCGCAGCATCCTCGGCAGCAGTAGTCGTCTTGTCGGCAAGGCTCTGAGCCCTATTGAGCTTGCTCTCAAGCGTCCGAGATTTACGAGCAGCCAGGTCGATCGTGTTTGTGGCCTGCACAAGTTTCTCCTTCGTCTTGTCGAGCAGATCGCCAAACTTGCCGAACTCGCCTTTTACGATAGTCAAGATTTCCCACACCTGTGACGTCTGTTCGGCAATGGCCAATGAACGAAAGCCGAGCATAAAGCTATTCAATATCGCGGCCACGCTTGTCGGCCCGGCAACAGTTACCCGAAACTGTGACTGCAGGCTTTCGAAAAGGCCCGGGGTGCGCAGAATCTCTGCATACAAACCTTCTGTCGGGACGTACAAGATAGCAAAATCGGTCGTCCGTGGCGGTACGATATATTTTTCCTTAATGCTCTTGGCCTCCGTCTTTACGCGGTTGACCAGTGCTTTTGATGAGGTCTCCACTTCGCCCAGGTCGCCCTTCTCCTGAGCAGCGCAGAGCCGCTGATAATCCTCAAGCGGGAACTTAGAGTCAATCGGCAGGTAGATAAATCCGTCGCGGCTCGATTTGTCTGGCAGCTTGATCGCGAAATCGACGACATCACGACTTCCCGGCTTCAGAGTAACCTGCTTGTCGTAGTGGTCCTTGATAAATACCTGCTCTAGCAAGTTCTCTAGCTGCACTTCGCCCCAGGTCCCGCGCGTCTTAACATTTGTCAGTACGCGCTTGAAGTCGCTGACGTCGCTCGCCAATCCCTGCATCTCGCCAAGGCCTTTGTGCACCTGCTCGAGGCGCTCGCTTACTAGTTTGAAACTCTCGCCCAAGCGCTTCTCAAGAGTACTCTGCAGTTTCTCATCTACGGTCGCGCGCATTTTCTCGAGCTTGTCGGCATTATCTTTCTGCAGGCTCTCCAGTTTGCCTTCGACGGTTTTGCGAATCTGCTCTAACTTCTCGTCATTCTTATCGCGAAGTTGCTCGACACGCTGCGTTATCTCGAGGCGCAAGTCTTTGTTGGCCTCTAGAAACTCCTTGCGGTTTTGCGCAAACTCTTGTCGGATCGGCGCATCCAAGCCATCCCTTGACGACCGCACGGCAAGAAATAGCAGGCCCGCCGCGTTTAGTGCCCCCATGATCAGTAGCGCCCACAACATGCTCTTATTCTACCACCTGACCTATCAGGCGAAACGCGTCACGACGAACATAAATACTACGCCGATGATAGTCAGACCGATCGTTGCATAGGAGGAATGCTTGCTGTGTGCCTCCGGCAAGATCTCACTGGCGCCAATATATAGGAGAAAGCCGGCAAAAAAGCCCAGGTACAGGACGAGGACCGCATCGGACACATGGAAGAACAGCGTACTAGCGGCACCCAGCACTGGCGCAAGCGCATCCAGCAACAGCAGCATGAAGGCGCGTTTGGAACGGTTGTGATTCACGAGCATGAGATTGACCGTGTTCAGGCCATCCGTGAAGTCGTGCGCAATAACGGCAATGGCAACAGCGATACCTACGCTCGTCCCCGCCTGGAAGCCAAGGCCGATTCCTACACCATCAAGGAAGCTGTGCCCGGACAACGCCAATGCCGACGCAATGCCCACATCTGGGTGGTGGTGCACTTCGTAGTCATGTTCTTGTGAGTGGTGGATGAGAATGCTTTTCTCGATAATATGGAAGACTAGGAACCCGCAGACCAGTGCCAGCATGACCGTCGTTGGGTCGCGCCGCTCTTCACCCAGGATCTTGAACATCTCGGGCAGTAGGTCGAACGCCACCACCCCGAGTAGCACTCCGGCGGTATAACCGAGAAAGCGGTGCATTCGGTCGCGATTCCGAAGCGCGGTCAGTCCGCCGAATAATGTCGAGAGGAAAGTTGCTGAAGCAAGTAGGATAGGCGCCATAATACTGCTACCTATTCTACCCGCGCCGCTCTATTGGAGGCAATTATAATCTATAAAACCTATCTGACCCGGGACGAACCCGGGCCAGTTGCGGAAGCCTCACACTTCCTATGTATAGGCTAGCCTAAGCCTAGCAAAAACGCAATGCGACAAATCACACAAGCCGTTGCGCTAGTATATGGCTCGCGTTTCGCGTTACAATGCAGCCAATACATCATCACTATGGCCGGATTACTGAGAAATAAACACCACGATACCGACCCCCTCTGGCACGTCCAGGCGTTGACATTCGTTGCCGTCGTGCTGCAGTTTGCCCTGCCCGACCGTTTTGCTCCCGGTTCCCACTATGTCATTCCCTTCGTCGAGCTGCTTCTACTCGCCGCCCTGCTGTTTACTACCCCCAAGGACCGCCTGCTGAAATCCCTCGCGCGGCGCGTGAATGCCATCTTGCTTATCGCCGTCGCCAGCGCCGCCAACGCCTACTCGCTTGTAATGGTTGCCTCCCAATTGCTGCAAGGCTCGCACGCAGCCACCAACGGCCGCGATCTCGTGCTAACCGCGCTGAATATCTATCTCACCAATATCATCATCTTTGCACTGTGGTACTGGGAGATGGATGGCGGCGGTCCGGTAGAACGACACCGCAACCCGCATTACGAACTGGACTTCTCGTTCCCGCAGGACCAGCAGGATCCGATGCATACGCATTGGCACCCGACGTTTATCGACTACCTATATCTCAGCTCGACGAATGCCATGGCGTTCAGCCCCACCGACACATTGCCGCTCAGCCGCCGCGCCAAGATGTTAATGCTCTTGCAGGCGGCAGTCTCGCTTGTCGCCATCGCCTTGGTTGCCGCCCGCGCAGTGAACATCCTTAGCTAGCATTCAAAGCAAGTTGACTTTGATATTAGTATATGTTATACATAGTTGTCTTGTATACCCTGTACGGGACGCGTAGGGCACCGCAGGTGCACTAGTTAACAATCCGGGTTGAGGCACTACAAGTGAGCAACCAGCCAAAAACTTCTTACATGTATGTAGGGAGCTTCTGGCTGGTTGCCCCAAGCACAGTGCGTGGTGCGCATCTTGCCAGCAGAGGTTACTGCAATGCTACAGAGAATTAGCTCGTTCAGCTCATCACTCTCGACGATCCTTCAGTGGGTCTTCTGGGTGATACGTGCACTCCTCGTCGCAGCCGGCTTTGTATGCGTGTTGTTCTTCCTGCACACAATCGGTCCGGTATGGATCGCCCAGGCTATGACCTATGTCGGCCGCAGTACCGTGATTTCGTTTGATTTCACATACTGGCTGATCGTCATTGGCTGCTCAGCAGTCCAACTAGGCCTGATTTTCTCGTATATCGAGGCCGCTAACCACGTCTTCCTTTTGTACAAACTTCCGCAACGGCAATCCAACCAATAGTTGCCATACTTCCACGAACCGGCATCAATCGGGCACTACCTGAACTGATGCACGGTTCGTGTGAAGCGTTGCGTGCGTATGCACACTACCACACTACTTTGCCCTCACTGCCTCCCCGGATTTTTTCTTATTCTTGCTATTTTCTTGATACGAACGTGTTGCCGCGGATGTAGAAGCGCCACGGCTCATCTTTTGCCGCGCTGATGCCGACGCGCGATGTCTGAATAATATCGGCCGCGGCCAGTGGCGGCTGTAATACCAACCGCAACGGCGGCTCCTGGAGGTCATGGCCACCGAGCGCCATCGTAACGCCGAGCGCCTGACAGAGCTTGCCTGGCCCGTTCATCAGTGTTTTCTCGCGGCCTTCGCCGCGGTTCTGCCGCATAATATCCTCACCTTCGATTGGCTCGAGCGCCCGGATGAGCACGCCCGCGCCGTGTCCTTCCGCCTCTGTGACAACATTCATACAGAAATACATGCCGTAGGTAAAATACACGTAAAGGTGTCCTGGCGGCCCGAACATAACGCGTGTCCTGGCCGTATTGCCGCGATAGCTGTGGCTTGCCGCATCCGCCTGGTCATAGGCTTCCGTCTCGACAATTTTGCCTACTAGACGGCGGCCGTTTAGCTCCCTAATAAATAGCGAACCGAGCAACCGCGGCGCCACGTCCTCGGCCCTCCCGTATAGGATTTGCCAATCGCTATCGGCCTGATTAGGCATAGCGCCCCATCGAGCGCGAAGTCAGTACGGCCGCTGCCATGATGCCTAGGCACACGATGCCGGCCAAGAACCCAGGCACCGCGACGATGATACTCAAGAGCATGGTGAGCGCCAGCACCAGAATGGCGTAGTGCGCGCCATGCTCCAGATAGCGGTACGCCTGGAGCGTCTTATGCCGCACCATATAGACCGTCAGCGACCGGATCCAGACCGCGCCGATACCGAGGCCAACCGCAATCAGCATGATATCACTGGTAATCGCGAACGCACCGATCACGCCGTCGAAGGACAAACTGGCATCAATAACTTCCAGGTAAATAAATGTAACAAGTGCCGTCAGGCCCGTCCGCCGGATACCTTTACCCGTGAATGCTTTCCCCATCAACGCCACGATGCTATTGAGGAGCGAATAGCCGACCACACCACAGACGCCCGCTGCCAGCATTGCCCAGCGCTGCTCGCCACCGCCGCCGAGCGTAACCGGTACTGTCAAGACACCAACGACGACCAGCGGTAGCCACCAGTACTCGCTGCGGCCAAGCGGTGTCTCGATCCGCTTCAGCCACCGTACCTCGTGCTCTGTCGTCAGAAAATGCAGGCTCAGCATCAGCAGAAAGGCGCTACCGAATGCGGCAATGACCGGATGAGCCAGCTCCAGTTCGTGCGCATATTGCGTCGGTTGATGGAGCGCTAGCGTCGCCACCTCGCCAAGAGAAACATGCGTCGACAGGGCTATGATCAATAGCGGTAGCAGCGCCCGTACGCCGAATATTGCAATCAGAATCCCGACAGATAAAAACAGTCTTTGCCAAAATATACTTAACATATTAAGGATGCGCGCGTTAATGACCGCGTTGTCGAAGCTGAAGACAAGTTCAATAACCGCCAGGACTATGACGGTCGCGCCGGCTGCAGCATTCCTGGCGACAAATACGAAGCCAAGCGCCAGTACGGTGAGCACGAGCGATAATCCAAAGCTGCGGAACAGGCGGTCCATATGCCTCCATCATCTTACCATGGTACAGACGGCCCTACCGGCGTAAGCTATTTGCGGTAGTAGCGCTTGAGCCAAGTGTCACGGAACACGTGGAATGAGCTGTCTTCGATACTGGCGCGGATGTCATCCACCATCTTGATGATAAAGTGCTCGTTGTGGATGGAAACGAGCGTGCCGGCTAGCGACTCCTTCGTCTTGTACAAGTGCCGCAGGTAAGCCCGCGTATGGTTCTGGCAGGCATAGCACGGGCAATCTGCCATGATCGGCGAGAAGTCGCGCGCGTACTTCGCGCTCGAGAGGTTGATGCGTCCCTCATAGGTATATGCTGCGCCGTTGCGCGCCACGCGCGTCGGCGACACGCAATCGAACGTGTCGACACCCTGCTCTATTGCCGTGAAGACATCATCCGGCTCGCTGATGCCGAGCAAGTGCTTCGGCCTATCCTCCGGCAGGATTTCGTTCACCCACTGGATAATCTCCGCCATTTGATTCTTCTCAAGCGCACCGCCGATACCGTAGCCGTCGAATGGCAAATTGCCCATGAATCGCGCGGCCTCCCGGCGCAAATCTTCGTAGTTAGCGCCCTGGATAACGCCGAAGAGTGCTTGGTACGGCCGATCCGGATGCGCGGCGCGCAGGCGCTGCATCTCGGTGAGCGACCGTTCAGCCCAGGCGTGTGTTCGCCCCAGCGATTCCACTTGGTATGCATACGGGTCGTGCAGCGATGTCAGTTCGTCGAACGCGAATGCGATATCCGCGCCGATAGCGTGCTGTACACGCATGGAGTGCTCCGGCGTGAAGGTGTGTTTGCTGCCGTCCAGGTGGGACTTGAATGTCACGCCGTCGTCATTCACGAACGCTCGCCGGTCGCGTATCGGCGCGATGACATCTTCGTTCGGCAGTTCGCCGCTGTAGAGCGCCAGCACTTTCTTGAACCCGCTGCCAAGACTTAGCACCTGGAAACCGCCGGAATCCGTGAACGTCGGCCCGGTCCAACTCATAAACTTTCCAAGACCACCGGCTTCTTCCACCAGCTTGTGCCCCGGCTGCAGGTATAGGTGATACGCATTAGCCAGAATAGCCTGCGCGTGCACGGCTTTCACCTGGTCAATCGCCATGGCGCGGACGGCGGCCTTCGTGCCCACCACGATAAACGCCGGCGTACGGATATCTCCGTGCGGCGTATGAATCACTCCAGTGCGCGCCAGCGTGCCAGGCAGGCGCTTTGTTACCTCAAATCCGAACATAGCCATTCACTAGTGTACAGCATTGCAGCACTACTGATGGCGGGAGTGGCTATTTCTCGGGTGGCATCTGAGCCACTTGATAGTCCGGCCTTGGCAGACGGCGCACTTGCAACAGAAGCGTGCCTGTGCCAAACCACACGCTCAGGAGCAGGACAAAGAAGCCGAGCAGCGGGAAGAGGAACAGAATAAGCAGAATAACAATGCCGAGCAACATGTACAGGACGACGTTCTGCGTATGCCCTGCCAGCAGCAGCCTGCCCAGGAAGTAGCCTGCCAACGGGATGGCCAGGAGCTCGATCACCAGCCACACCAGCAAGATGAGGACAGCCAACGGCACGGCGATAACCGAGGCGATGAGCAGGAAAATGAGTATCGGTACGACGATGCTTGCCACGAAACCCGTTACGATCGTCAACAATGGTTGCTCCAGCGTGACATCTGTCGCTCGCTCAAGCAAACGCGGGAAAATAAGGACGAGTACCAGCGCCAGCAGCAGGAAAGCCGCGGCTAGGTAGAGCTTGAACAGGAAGCCTGCGAAGAGCAACGCAGCGCCGGTTGGACGTTCACGGGTCGGTGGCTGGTTGTGCACAACCTTGCCGGCAACTTTAGCGCCGTTGGCCCGCGATAATGCCTGCTCACTGGTATAGGTAATGCTGCCACCGATAGCCGAAGCGCTGCCGAGCGACAAATTGGCCGTTGCAGCCTGCACGTCGCGCCCAACCGTACCCTCTATTGTCGTATTCTGTCCCGCCGCCACCAGGTCACGCCCGGCAGTCCCGTCCAGCGTGAAATCCTGAGCGGCAACCGTTACGTCGCTGCCCACTTTGCCACCTGACTCGATGCTCACCGCCTGTCCAGCCACCGTAGCCGTCCGCGTCACCGTGCCGCTCACCGATAGCGATTGTGCGGCAGCACGTACGCTGCCGTTGACCGTGCCGGAAATATGAATAGTCTGCGCCATGCACAGCACATCACCGTTGACCGTGCCGGCGATATCTACCGTCTGCCCCGCACAGTACACATCGCCATTCACCGTGCCGGCGATGTCGATGCTCCGGCCAGAGGCGTATAAGCTCTTATCTAGCGTCTGTCCGCGTGCTACCGACACGTTCATCCCCGAGCGGATATTCTGCGGCGCCGCGTGCGCCACTGCTACACCGCCAATGCTTACGAGTGCTACCGCCACACCTACCACGAGCAGCCATGCTTTTGCCATCGCACCCCCCTTCATTCCCACTGTAGTCGTAAGAACAATTATTTACCCTTGTTGTACAGCATTATGCCTTGGCCGTCTAGCAAATAATTGCCAGAGTTAGGAGACCATCGCATGCCGAACATTGCTGTCAGCTTTCTCACAGCTTGCAGCGTCGATACCGAATATGCTAGATGGGTCACATTAACAAGGAGGTGACACATGTCTGACGAAGACAAGCGCAAGAAGGCTAAGCGCATGCTCGACAATATGGATAGCAAAGCACATGTGTACAAGGGACGCATCGAGCAGAAGGCCGAAGACGTGAAGGAAAGCTTCGACAAAGACACCGATACTATATAACGCTCCGGCCTAGCCGTGTACGAATCGTAGCAAGTCGTATACCAGGAACGCGGGCCACACGAGCGCTTTCAGCAGTCCGATTACGCCGTCACCAAATGTGGCGGCGTTTTGAATGTAGTACACCGCCGCGCCGATCATGCCCAGGATATACGCCGGCGCTACTCCGCCACCCCCGCCATGCCACTTGCGTTCGTAGTATCTCTTCTCATCAGCCATATCCGTGCCCTCCTTGCATACCTCAGTGTAGGCGTACTGCGGCATAAGCGCTGTGAGGTAGGACACCCTTACTGGATAGAAGTCACGACCCACTTGTGCAGGACATAGCTCGGCACCCGAGCCATGGTAATGGTATGGTACGCGTTAGTTTCTTCATAAATAGTATTGCCAGAGTCGTCGGCTACCCGCCAGGTTTCAACAGTCTGGAGGGTTGCTGAGTTGGTGGCCAGGCTCGAGTTTACTGAGAGTATCTTAATACTCGGTACGTCGACATCGAATTCGCCCGTCGGCCAGCCGGCTACACGGTTACGGATGAGCGAATTGGCGTGGCCCGAATAGCGTGAGTCCAGCCGGTTGGATACGAAGCGCGCCAGCGAGGCTTTTGTACTGTTTGCAAACTTGTAATACGGTACCAACTCGGCCATGGCCGAGTTGAAAATATACGCCGCGCATACTTCGTATTCGTGGTTCGTGAACTGCAGACAGGTATTCGCATCGGCATTAGCAATAATGTCGTTGAGAAAATTGTCTACTTCCTGCTGCGGGTCAGGAGCCGGTTCCGTCTGCTCACTAACCGCAGGCTGAGAAGACCCAAAATTAAAGCCGAGTATACTGAACGCCGAAGCCGGCGCACCGACCGCCAGTACCGTCACCAGCACTACTACAATACTTGTCCCTATACTCCGTCTCACCATGACGATTAGTATGGATACGCCGGGTATGCGGATCAGTAAAAATAGCTACAAAACGATGCGGGACGGTGGGAGGTTTCGGGGAGGGAATATGTTCGATCGTGTATAACAGCACGTCTACTTATACCTCCGACGAGACACCTCAAACCACCATATCCCAATGACCTAGGTGCCTATATAGACCCCAGAATTTGTTCAGTTCTGCAGGTACGCAGGTTACAGCTCAATCACGCCGCACGTGTGCTACCACTCAGGAAGTTCCAGCTGATACGGATGGCGGGCACGGGTCGAATCCGGGCCAATCAGGGCGAGGCGGCCTTGCTCGACTAGCTCCCAGAACCTGGGAAGATCCAGACTGCGTAGCTCCGCTTCCAGCCCGCACAAATCTTCGACTTTATGCGGATCAAGCTCGGATGCTTCCGCCGTAAAGGTGATCGTCAACTCAACGCTGCCCCTATCCTCCGGCGGATTGCTCCAGCCATCTACACGAACCATCGCCCGCGGAACCATATTCCAGTCGAGACCTTCGTGACGCGACATGTAGAAGTAGGCCCAGTAGGACCTAACCCTCGGATACTCGCCCACATGAGAGGCTGCGGCAGACTCTGTTTGTGTTTCTCCCATCGAAGTTTACCCTTCTAAGTCTTCAAACACACTTAGGACAAAACGCAATTACGGGGACGCGCTACGAAGACTTACGCGAATAAGCAGGGCGATCGCTACGACATGCCAGACACCGTGGATAGGTGCGGTCAGTATGCCCAGCATTTCAGGCAATATCACTGCAAACGGTAAAGGCAAGCCGACTAGTATGATCGCGGAGGGTGGGAAACAGCTATTCGCCGCTAGACGCACCGTGTCGCCGTAGAAACGAAGCGGCCGCAAAGGAGGCACTACCGCCAACCGCAAGACGTGCCTGATGTTCATCATGAACGTTCCTTTCACGATGCTGAACTGTTAAGGTACGGTTACCTTACTCTCATCTTATAATGGGGTTTTACTATAAAACCATGAACTAGCGAAGGATGCCAAACTTCCCAAGAGATACAAACGCAGTGCGGTAGGTAGCGAGTTTAGATACTATCAACTAGTTGAACAGCTAGAGCACGATCAGCGCTTCTTAACGGTATTGTTTTCGGGATGTTGCGACCAAGCCCAGGCGAGAAAGAGGGCCATGAGCAGGACGCCGAGCGCGAACAGTGCCGAGGCGCGGTAGAGATGCGGCCACGGGTGCGCAAAGTGCAGCAGCAGCGCCGCAACAATGAAGTTCGCCCAACCCCAGGCTACATTGACCACCGCGGATGACGGACGGCCAAACGGCGTCTGGTGCTGCGAGCCGGTAATGCCCTTCACAAAATGTGGCGTGCCGTTGGCAAGAAGCATGCCGGCCAGCAGACTATAGAGGTAGAGCGTAAGCATGGTGCTTATCCTTGTTTATACCTGCCATTGTACACCTCTGCCGCTCTGGCGGCAGAGGAATATACTAGTGAAATGGATGGCAGACCATTGGCGGAGCGTATGCGGCCGGAGCAACTGGACGATGTACTCGGGCAGGAGCACCTTGTCGGCGCGGGCAAAATTATCCGCGAGATGGTCAGCCGCAAACAGCCGACTAGCTTGATCCTGTGGGGGCCGCCCGGTAGTGGCAAGACGACACTGGCGCGCATCATCGCGCGCGAAACGGGCGCCGACTTCGTGGAACTAAGCGCCGTCACCGCCGGCAAGGCGGATGTGATGAAAGTAATCGAACACGCCGAAACCAATCGCCGCCTGGGCATGATGACGATATTATTTGTCGATGAGATACATAGGTTCAATAAAGCTCAGCAGGACGCCTTCCTGCCCTATGTCGAGAATGGCACAATCGTGCTGATCGGCGCGACAACGGAGAACCCAAGCTTCGAGGTTATCACGCCGCTACTGTCCCGCTCGCGCGTCTTGGTTCTGGAGCCACTAAGCAAGAACGAGATTACGCGCATTATCGAGAAGGCCGCGAAAGCGGAGAAGCTAACCGTGAAAAGGTTGCCCGCCAAAAGCATCGACATGCTCGCAGAGCTGAGCGGCGGCGACGCGCGCGTGGCACTCGGCAACATGGAGCTCGCAGCGCAACTAGCCGGCAGCAAACCCATTACGCCGGAGATCGTGCAGGCTGCAGCTCAGAAGCGCGTGCCCGGCTATGACAAGGCCGGCGAAGCGCACTACAACCTTATCAGTGCGTTCATCAAATCCATGCGGGCAAGCGACGCGACGGCCGCGCTGTACTACATGGCGCGCATATTGCAGGCAGGCGAAGACCCGAAGTTTGTTGCGCGCCGGATGGTCGTCTTTGCCAGTGAAGACATCGGTTTGAGCGCGCCGGCTGCATTGAACCTTGCTATATCCACCTTCCTGACAGTGGAGCGTGTTGGCATGCCGGAGTGCCAATACGCCCTCTACCAATGCGCGAGCGTACTTGCGAAATCGCCCAAGTCACGCGCAGTTACCGGTGCTATGCGCCAGGCACAGCAGGCAGCAAGAGAGTATCCCGACCTGCCCGTGCCATTGCACCTACGCAACGCGCCGACGAAGCTCATGCGCAACCTCGGCTACAACGAAGGCTATGAATGGAAAGCCGGCTTCCAACACGAAGCGGGCAACCTGCCGCCGGAGCTACAGGGTTCAGATTATTTCACAGACAATCCGTAGCCATCCATGGATTAATCTAGAAGTACTGTTGCATTTGTGAAGGAGGATACATTATGGATGGTGACATGAAGTTTGAGCTGAGCAGTCCGGCGTTTGCCGAAGGTGATGAAATACCTGCGAGGTATACCTGCCAGGGCGAGAACTTCAGCCCACCGCTCATCATTAGCGGCACCCCCAAAGGTACCGCCCGGCTGGCACTAGTCATGCACGATCCTGATGCGCCGAACGGTGATTTTCTGCATTGGACACTCTGGCATCTAAACCCGAACATACGTGAGATATCGGAGAATACCGTACCAGACGACGCGTTGCAGGGCATGAATAGCACCGGTAGCGTCGGCTATATGGGCCCTTGTCCGCCATCCGGTACGCACCACTATATCTTCAACCTGTATGCGCTCGATACGACGATGAACTTGCCCGAGGGAACAAGGCGCGACGAACTAATGAAAGCACTTGATAACCACGTTGTCGCCCAGACGGCGCTTAGCGGCACATTCAGCATCTGATACACAAAAGACGCACACGGGTTGCAGTGCGCCTTATGCGTCCTAGGCAAACAAAGTGGCGATACTATGCCTTGGCCGGATCCTTCTGGCCTGCTCCTTTCTTCACCTTGTCACCTTCGCTCAACCCATTGTACGTCGCGGCCGCGACAGACAGTTTCTTTTTCTTGCCGCTATCCAGCCGCACCTGGACAGTCGGTACCTTCGTGACATTGCCATCCTCATCAGAATACGAAGCTATCCATTTTTTAACGACCGTGCCGGTCCAGGCCTCGGCTAGCCGCTTGCTATTGCTACGCTTTGCCCACATCACACCACCTGCAATCACCACCACCATAATGACGATGCCCAGAGCTACGTCCATGTTGCCTCTCCTTTTAGTTGCCTTAGGCTCATCATAGTCGCATGCTTGAGACTGCGTCAACATTCCCGGCTAAAGTGAAATACCTACTACAAGGCATCTTGCAACACGACCGCCTGGTTGTGCGCTTCGTCGTGGGCGGAGTACAGCAGTGTTATATGGGAATGTTTGTGCACGATTTGCCGCAGCTCGACGAATGCCGGGTTACTGGCGAGTTCTTTCTCGTAACGCTTTTTGAACTCGTCGTACTTTGCGGGGTCGTGACCGAACCATGTGCGAAGCTCGTCGGATGGCCCGACTTCCTTCAACCATAGGTCCAACTTAGCTTTTTCTTTGCTAATGCCGCGCGGCCATAGCCGGTCCACGAGCACGCGGTAGCCATCCGCAGAGTTTACTTCTTCGTATACACGTTTTATCTGTACCATACTGCCATTATAGCCCCGTGCTTCTACTTGAAACTGTGCTTTCCTTCTGAATTATTAGGGCGCATAAACCCTGCATCGGTTTATCCGAAGTTGTTGTTCTTTTACAAGTGAGAGAGGTGAAATCCATGGACGCTTCGCCGCACGCATGGTTCCCGCTACTGCTAAACCGTCAGCCGCGAAAGGCCATTCTGCGCAATGTGAGTCGCTATGGCCCGCTTGTTACGGGGGTTCTGTCGTTCCTATTCTTCCCGCGTATTGAGTAGCTGGTCGCTTGCGGCCATTCTCATGGTAGCGTTGCTTGTGCACGAATACGGCCACTATGTTGTCGCTCGCCGGCTCGGCATCAAAGTATCCGGCCCGTACTTCATAGCCGCACTGGGCGCATTCGTAAAACTCGACCAGGATATGAAGCTACGACGAGACGAGACCTATCTCGCCTTGGCGAGACCGTTCGCGGGAAGCATCATGACACTCGCATTTGCCATGGGGTTCGCACTAACTCAGAGTCCGTACCTCGCGGTTATCGCGTTCATAGCAGGAGTCGTCAATATCCTGCAAATGGTACCTATGCTACCGCTCGACGGCGGACGGGCGCTGTGGGGGGTCGTATTCTCGATCCACCCGTATCTCGGCATTGCCGTCTCGGCTGTGATCATACTCACGCCTGTAGCGTTCGCAGTCCTGGGCAGCCCCATTATCTTCCTGATCTTCGTTCCTTTTATGATTCCAGAGATCGTTTGGCAGATCAAAGCGGTACGCAGGCATAAGCCATTGCAAGTACCGATGAGCAAGCGAGACATCCTCCTGAGCTCGCTAGCTTGCGTGGCTATTACCGTCGGCCTAGGCGTGATGATAGCCGTACGTTGTCTTGAACGCCGATGGCATCAGCGCGCTCGACACCCTCGCACACTTTTAGAGGAAGACAACGGCCTGCGGCACTACAACAAGTCTCACCGCAAACGGTGGTTCTCGACTTCTGCCGCAGGCCTTCTTCATGCCTGGACGCTACCCACCAGAATTGCCGTTTGCATGATAACGCGCTTATACTTACTCTTAATGGCAGATAACCTCCTCGTGCTGGACAAGCTGAGCAAACGCTACGCGGGCACACGCTTGTTAGCACTCGATAGCATTAGCCTGCATGTTGCGCCCGGCGAAGTCTACGGCTTCCTCGGCGCAAACGGCGCTGGCAAGTCCACCACCATTCGCACACTACTCAACTTCATTCAACCCACGAGCGGCACGGCCACTATTTGCGGTAATGACATCGTCAAAAATTCCGTCGCGGTTAAACGCCATGCTGGTTACCTGGCAGGCGAGATCGCCCTCTACGACCGTATGACCGGCAAGGAGTTCCTGAGCTATATGGCGGCGCTACAGCCACTGAAGACGAAGGGCTACACGGCAGAGCTCGTAAAGCGCTTTGAAGCCGATACCCGCAAGCCGCTCGGCACACTCAGCAAGGGTAATCGGCAGAAATTCGGCCTTATCCAGGCGGTCATGCACGAACCAGACGTCCTCATACTCGACGAGCCGACAAGTGGGCTGGACCCGCTCATGCAGGAAGAGTTCTTCAAGCTCATGCACGAGTCGAAGGAGCGCGGCGCGGCGGTGTTCGTGAGCAGCCATAACTTTGCCGAAGTGCAGCGCATGTGCGACCGCATCGGTTTTATCCGCGGAGGCAAGTTGGTTGCCGAGCAAACATTGGCCGCCCTGGCGAACCGGGCCGCTCATACGTTCACCCTTACCTTCACGGATACTGTGCCTTTGCGCGAACTCCGCACCTTGTCGCACGCCCATGTCACCTCGCACGACGAGCACCGCGTAACTATATCGCTCGAGGGTGAGCTGACACCGTTCTTCGTAATCCTGGCTAAGCATCATGTTGTCCGACTGGAGCAACAAGAGGTAAACCTGGAGGAAGAGTTCATGCGGCTGTACAAGCCGACAGGAGAGACAAATGCGTAATCCGCTTTTGGTGATCGTGGGGCACGAGCTGCGCCGGCGAAAACTATACATCGTGTGGTGGAGCCTGGGCATTATCGCGCTAATTGCGCTAACCGTGCTCGCGTACGGCAGCATCAAGGGCCAGGCGGAGCAACTGAATAAAGCATTCGGAAGTTTATCATCAAGCATCAGCGGATTTGTCGGCACGAGCGACATGTTCTCGCCCGTCGGTTACCTAAACTCGCAGCTGTATTACATAACGCTTCCTATATTATTCATTATCCTGACCGTGACACTCGCTGGTAGCCTGCTCTACAAGGAGGAGCGCAGTGGCACACTGGAGTTACTGTTGGCGCGTCCCGTCGGACGAAGCCGGTTATTGCTCGCCAAATCGCTGGCCGGCACGGCAGTCGCGACCATTATCGGCGCAGTGGTAACCGTTGCTACATTGCTCTGCTGCCTTGCGATCCATCTAAATGTACCAGCCGGCCATATCGTATTCGCCTCCATCTGGATGGTGCTGTTCTCTGGCGCCTTCGGCGCCATCGCCTTCATGCTCTATGCCACCAGTACGCTCACACAACACCTGGCTGCAGCAGCGGCAATCGCCCTAAGCCTGGGCGGCTACATCCTGACGTCACTCGGCGGCATGGTACACGGGCTGTCAGGCGTTGCCAAACTGCTGCCGTATCACTATTACGACCCGGGCGCTATCTTGAACGGGAAAGTCTCGGGTGGCCTGGTCATCTATGTCGCCGCAATTTACGCCATCTCGCTAGCAGTCGCATTGCTCGGCTTCCGGCGTCGCGACATCGGCTGATGTTGCCTCGCCACAATCTGTTCCCAAGGCAAATCCGGCTTGCCAAAATGTCCATAAGCGCTCGTCTGGCTATAAATAGGCCGCCGCAAATCGAGCGTCTCGATTATGCCCCGCACGCTCGTATCGATCAGCGAATCCTTGAATGCATGTAGCGTGGTTTCGTCGACGACGGCCGTACCGAACGTTTCAATCGTCTGCATGAGCGGTTCCGGCTGGCCGATAACATAGGCGAGACCCACCTCGCATTTCGTCGCCAAACCCGCCGCAACAATATTTTTGGCAATGTAGCGCGCCGCGTAGGCGCCAGAGCGGTCGACTTTGCTCGGGTCCTTCCCACTGAACGCGCCGCCGCCCACTCGAGCATAACCGCCGTACGTATCGACGACGATCTTTCGCCCGGTTAGGCCGGCATCGCTTTCCGGGCCTGGAATGTGCCACAGCCCAGTACCATTGATAACAATGTTTTCGTCCGCCGGCAGATTGAAGCGGTAGCGGGCAAGGACCGGCCCGATGACTGCCGTAATCGTTTCCGCCCGTACCTGGCTAGCCGGCACCGCTTCGCTATGCGCAACCGCGGCGACAACCTTCTCCACCCCTACTGGCTTGCCGTGTTCGTAGCGTACCGTTACCTGTGCCTTACCGTCTGGACGAAGCCAGGGCAATTCCCCTCGTTCTCGTGCTTCGTCAATCCGCCGCGCCAAGGCATGCGCCAAGGTAATGGGCAGCGGCATCAGCTCCGGCGTCTCATCGCACGCGTAGCCGAACATCATCCCCTGGTCGCCCGCACCGTCCTGGTCGACGCCCAGTGCAATATCCGGTGACTGCAAGTGCAAGTCGCTGCTAAATTCCGATTCCGCACCGAACCCCCATGCCGGCTCTGTGTAGCCGAGCTGCCGCACCTTATCGCGCGCAATCTGCTCGAAGTTGAGCTTAGCGGTCGTCTTTATTTCGCCGAAAAGAGCGATTCGGTTTGCACCCGCCACCGTCTCGACCCCCGTCCGCGCATGCGGATCCACCGCCAATGCCGCGTCCAGGATAGCGTCGCTGATCGCGTCGCAAATTTTGTCCGGGTGCCCCGCACACACCGACTCGCTCGTGAACAAGTAGCCCTTCGACGCTCCCGTTAGATCTTTGAGCATAAAAATATCCTTTCTGCAGATGCTAGAAAGGATAAAGATACTATCGACATCCTCCCCGCGCCTGCGGGCTAGTTGGAGCACCTTATCCGTCATACAACGGACAGGTTGCTGGTAGGTCATCGAGCTAGAACTCTCGCTACACTCTGTATATCTTTAGTTGTTAAGTTTCTCTATTGTACCACCCTTGACTCCTAAGATGCTATGATGGGGCGTAAGCATGAGCACGTTCAGCGACGGTATCGACAGCTATATCAGCGGCAAGAAATGGTACTGGTACCTGCCGCCGTGGCTGTTGGGGCTGTACATGTACGTCGAACTATTCGAGTTCAATATGGTCAAGCAGCAGATGCCGCTGATCTGGCTTGTGCCGTATTCGTTCGACTTTCTCTTGCACGAGATCGCACACATCGCGACGGCCTTTTTGCCGCCTGTTCTCACTGCATCTGCCGGGTCAGGCTCGGAGGTATTGCTCGGTACCTTGCTCATCGCCATGGCTGTTTGGCAGCGCAGCTACTTTGCAAGCCTGTTCTGCTTCTTGTGGTTCGCCCTTGCTTGTGACAGCGCTGGGCAGTACATGGCCGATGCCGTGCCGCAACGCTTGCAACTCGTCTCGCTCGGCGGCGCGCTCAGCGGCCAGGATCCGCTGCACGACTGGCACTTTGTCTTCGGGCAGCTGCACCTACTCGGCGCAAGTGCGTTCATCGGCAATTCCCTGCGCGCCATCGGCTTTATCGTCGGGCTACTCGGTGTCACATTCACCGCATGGCTGCTATACAAGATGGCTGCAAGCGGACAAGCCGAAGCCCGACAACAACACTTGCAGAATCTCGCCAGCAAGCTTGCAGATGTGAAGGGCCAGGATAATACTAGGAACTCGCTCTATCCGGAAGCTACGAAGGGACAGTTTGTCAGCAGCCCTGGCGACACTTCTAGCAATAACTCGGCTAGGTAAACAGTAAAACTATGTCGTTACCGGTACCGGTTGCTGCCGCCCGGCAGGCGGATAGGCCATGTACGGCATGAGGGCAATCCAGATACCGCAAAGCAGCAGGTAATAATCCTGCGACAGATAAGCCGGCCCCGGCGTGAAGAAAAACACCAAGCTTAGAATGCCGGAAATCACCCACATTGTGATCATACCGCGCATAATCCAGCTCGTGTGACGCTTATGATGCATGCGCCAAGCGAGTACCCCGCTGATAAAGAGGAATACCGCGCTACCTATACTCGCGATACCATGTAGAATAAGCATCGGCTGCGACGTCCAGCTCGGGCAAACTGTCACCGACGGCTCACACGGCATCGGCAACAAGGCGTCGGCAATAGTAAGTATCCCGAATAGCGCGAAAGACCCGAGCGCCCACCGGCTTAATCTGCTCCTATGATGCCGCCACAACAATACGACCACCGCTGCAACCAATACGCCCGTAACGACGTCCAGCAGGACAAATACCCAATTATAGGGTTGGTGCATACCCTCTAGTTCGCTAGCCAAGCCACCGCCATAACTTACCCGCGGATTCAGCCAGAAGCCGAGCGGCCAGGAATTATACGCAACTGCAGCCAGCACGGCGATCCCTGTCGCCCACCACGTCGCTTTGACATGCCGAAGTCGCCACATGGTCTCATTATATAGCCGCCCTACCCTGGAAATAGCTGAGATTTTCCGCTATAATGCCCACGCGTAGCGGGGACCCCAGCATTGGGATGAGAACCGCCAGCAGCCGTTCACAAGGGCAATTTTTCCTTGAAAACTTGTTTTCAAGGTTGAGGTTGCGGGCCCACGGGACACGAGTCGAATCCCTGCAATTAACAACTCGAATGTATCTTTCCTGGCTCCTAATGGGGATTGGCCAAGTGGTAAGGCACTGGGTTCTGGTCCCAGGATCGGGGGTTCGAATCCCTCATCCCCAGCCAGGAAAAATGCATTCGAACTGCCCCAATCAAGACATTCCTGCTCAAGGCTTTCCCAAAACGTTCTGCTATACTGCCGCATATGCATGCGGATAATCTAGCGCGCAAGGCAAAACTCCTTAAGGCAAGTGACCATTTTATCAACCACACGGAGCTCGCTCCGCTCATCGAGAAGCAATCGATATTCCTCGTACTAGCGGGCAAGAAACCCGCGTCACAGGCTACCAGCAGCAAATGGGTCAAAGCTGACCACACCGCTCATGCGGAGCCAGATGATCCACGCCAACTACGGGAGCTTCTTGACTCCCTTGACCTTGCGTACCGCCTCAGCGCGGACGATTATGCGACAAATGTACTCGTTTCACTTGAGTCTGGAAAGATTGATGATTATATTGCCGCGGGAGAGGCTGATGACATGGCTGCCATAGGCCGACTATTCGGTTACCCCCAGACGGCTATAGAGGCGTTCGTGCGGGATGATTGTATGGAGCCAAATGTGCAGGACGAGCTCATGGAGGCAGCAGGAATATCAGCCGTGATACCTTCCTTCCGCTTTTCCAAAACTCACGCCCAACAGGAGCTCGCCGTCCTAAAGGACTGGTATCAGACACTGAGACAACACGGCCTATCCTAGGCAACTATTTGCGACGCAAGAATAGAAGATAAAAAACTACAAATACGAGTACAGCAACTACGTTAGCCACCAGACGTTTCTCGATCTGATATCTGAAAAATAGCAGGTCCATGGCGATCACAACGATTACCATGAGCACGCCGTAAAGCACTAAAATTGTATTTTTGCCCATCTCGACTCCTCAGTTTGTTACAGGTGCTGAACACCGCTTAACCATAAGTGTATTATAGACCGGCAATCGTATATCTTACTCCACGTTCTCGATTACAGGACTGACTATGACGATGAAGCCATGAAAATGCCCCCGGTATTTTGCGTGCATGCACGCATATCCCAGGGGGCGGGTAGTCATTTCTTTTCCTGAAAGGTTCGGAAGCAGCGAAGCTTCACTAGAGCTACCGAGGCCAAGACACTTACCGTAATACCGGTAACTATGAAGCCTGCTGCCAGGCTCGTGCGGTCAACAAGCAGCCCGAGCAGCGGACCGGCAGCAGAGTACAGCAAGCGCTGCACTAAGTTGACAAGGCTATTCATGGTCGCACGAAACTCGTGTTCCATGTGCTCGTTCAGCTTTGCCGTGATCGGCTGGCTTTGCAACGCCTGTACCACATCGTGGCCAAGCACTGTCCATAGCAGCCATAGCTGTCCACTCGCCATTGCCAGATACGTAAGCCCAGCAAGGATCGTATAAACAGCCATATTGCGCCCGACATGCCGCTCCTGCGTAACACGGTGTGAGAGCCACGCCTTCCAGAGGCTTCTGGCCGCCAAGATGGCACTGAACAACACGACCGGTATACCCAGTGAGGTGTAGTATGGCGCCGACAGCCAGAAAGCCAGGTAGGTAGATGCGCTCAGCACGGAGCCGAGCAGGACGAGCCAGCGGGCTTCGCCGTTGAAGGCCAGCTGCTTCATAGCATGCCAGGCGGACAAACGCATTGCCTCCTGGCCGCCGTTAAAACGCGGTGCCTCGGCAAGCTTGAATGCGAAAACCATGCCGACCGCCGTCAGCAACCCATCGGCAACAAGTGTCGACCGGATACTAACGAACTGTACGAGTACAATCGCTATGGGCACGCCCAGGGCCGAAGCGGCGAAACCGGCAGCGTTGATGCGCTGGCTCAACTTCACATACTCCTTCTCCCTGCCGTCCGCCTTCAGCGAATCGAGTAATAGCGCCGTATCGACACCACTGACCAGACTGTTGGCCACAGCCAACAGCAACTCCCAGACAACGAATTGCCAGAAAGCAGTGCTAAAGCCGTAGGCTGTCAGGGCGATAAACGCGATCGGCGTGCTCAGCTTGATACTGAAGGCGCGGCCGAACCGGTCGGCGATGTAGCCACCCGGCAGTTCCCACAACAAGAATGCGACCGAAAAGATCGACTGCAGCAGAAAAACCTGAGCCAGGCTGAGCCCGTTCTGTTCAAAGAACGGCGTCAAGTACGCAGCACTGATGGAGAGCGCCCGAAACGGCGCAAAGCACGCGAGCCACTTGGCATTGTGACGGTAGCGATCCATGGATAGGACCCTTTCTTGTTAAAGAAATGACAAAGTGGATCTTGATTTCTTAAGACCCGATCCGCCTCCGAGGTACCAACATGAGTGGTGAAGAGCCTGAAACGAAAAACGCCCCCTCCGGAGGCGTACCGCGAACTACGAAATGTCTGTTTTACATCAAGAGATCCGATACACCCATGTACTGGCCGACCGTGGACAGGCCGCACATAGCAACGCCGCCGCCATTCTTCGTGGCAGTAGCGATAGCACGCTGGTTTGGGCTATATCGTTTCATAGCGAAAGCCAGTATAGCACTTCCATGTAATTTGTAAATAGTAATGTTTCATTTCGTAATATACATACCATAAAATGACAGCTCCTGTCTCCCCGCTATACTATTAAGGACAGTGAAAGCAGAATTACCGATTACTGCCCAGCGACCGTACATGACCGCCCTCTGGCACCACCCGTGGGTAATTAAGAACCTTCTGGGTATGCATGGCAGCCCGGAAGATTTCCTACACGCAGTACCAACTCCGGAGGGGTTCAACCAAATACGCGGCATGGTCCGCTTCGCCGGCAAAAGTGTGCTCGAGCAGTGGGATGTTCTAGATGAGCAGCAACGCGGCAACCGGCCCGTCGTCGAGCTCATCGTGCCAGCAGCAAGCGCCCACAGCCAACTCATTGCCAAGTTCTTTAAGATGCAGTTCGAACGAAGACAGCAAGATAAGACCATAGATCCCGGGATCAAGCTCATCCAGCACGATTCAAAGCGTATCGCCAGTATTCCTGCCGGTTGGCTCCACGATAATCCGGACGAATTGACCCCCAGGCGGCGGGCCGCGGTAGCCAGGTTCAACATGGGGTTTGCCGCCTGGAAACACGGCGAGCTGCCAGAGATGCCGAGAGTACCAGGTGGCCCTATGCACCCGCGACAACATCTAGTACGGGTCATTGAGGGTGAGTACGATCTTGCGCAAAATCATGTTGGACAGTTCGTGGTACAGGTACTCACTACTTCTGCCTGTCATGCCAGCTTGGTTGCCCTTGAGATCAAAGATAACGTCCCACTACGAGCACTGGCCCATGGAGAGGTACCCTACCCCTATATACCCGCACCACCGCATGGATCAGCGCATCTGTACCAGATTAGCCAGAGCCCGCCGGAACGGCTCACCGAGCAGCCCGTAGTCCTAACCATGCCACCCGAAATGGACCTGCCGAGCGCTAACCAGCCAGACGCTTAGGTGTTGGCCTGAGTGACCGCTTCGCAGAGCATAGAGAAATACGGGGCGCCGTACGGTACATACAGCTTCATTTCTCCAGTTGTTTCCGCTTGTATAGCATCGAGCACCCGCCACACGACAGACTCTACTTCGTGCGTTGGCACGTTGACGGGCGGGTTAGCAACTTTATGCATATAGACCCACTGGTACTCGTTTTCGATCAAATCCGTCCCTGAGACCGGCGAGTACCAGCGGTGGACGCCGACAAACTGTAATTGCTCCGGCACTAGCTCCAGATTCAATTCGCCGTGCGCCTTACGCAGTGCCGTGTGCAGGGGAGACTCCTCGTATAGAATATGCCCGCCAGCCGACTTGTCGTATCGCCCGGGCCAGTTGATCTTGCCCGAAGCGCGCTTCTGTAACAGCAGTTCCGGTTTGCCCTCATGCATACGCCACAACCAGAGGTGAGCGGAGCCGTGTAGCAACCCTTGTAGGATAGCCTGCAGCTTTGGTGCGCCGCCGTCGAGCTTGGGATAACCCTGCTCGTCATATAATTGCCAGACATGCTTTACCATTATAGTTAATTATACCTTTCAAGAGCCCCGCCTCCTAACTACTCATAAAAAGCCGCCCGAACGGGAGGTACGTACCTTATGGTTTCGTTGTCGCAAGACATTGCGGCAAGTGAAACATTAGCGTAATATGCCAGTATTAGCTTGAGCAGGCACAATACCATAATGGCGCAGGCGCATCGCAACCACCGACAATGGGACAGAAGCCGGGGCGATACTATCGTCGAGGTTATTATTACCATAACCGTCATCAGCGTTGTCCTCGTTGGTAGCTTTATAACGGTCAACCGCAGTACGGCTGCTATACGTGATTCAGAAGAGCATTCTGAGGCCCTTACGCTCTTACAGGGCCAGGTAGAGGCAGTACGCGGCCTTGGCTCAAGCGCCACATCCCCCGTGTATACAAATCAATTTTTCTGCGTGAATTCGTCCGGCACTGTCGTGCCGTTTACTGGTGTTACCACACTCCCCTCCCTGAATAGTGATCTTGCAGCCAACTTCTCGGAGTACCCGGCCACATGTAAAAATGTCTCTAGCCTTTACAATATGCTTGTCAATTACAATAGCGGCATATTCACGTTCTTTGCACGCTGGAACCGACTGGGCGGTGGAGGCGATGAAGTCAGTCTCGTCTATAAAATGTCCCCTGGGTTGTAACCCCTTCATTGGCAGGGCTGCAGTAGCACCAAACCCACTACGAGGGTAGGGATGTTGTGGTAATCGGCTCAGATCCTTGCGATCGATTGCCCGGTTTGAGGATATTATCAACAACCTGGTCAATCTGATCGTTCGACAGATTGGCTTTGACCGCGTAGCCTTCGATGCCTTGTTCACGCAACCCTGGTGGCGCATCCGCTTCGTTGAGGTTCGAGATAACATACACCTTGATATCTTTGCCCCATTCGGTTGAACGCATCAGCGACAAGATCTGGTCACCGGCGACTTTCGGCAACATGAGGTCAAGCAACACCAGACTTGGGCGCTCTTTCTCAATAAGGGTAATGGCTTCGATACCATCCCGTGCGACAAAACAGATATAACCAAGAAGCTCCAGGCGCGTCTTATAAATTTCAGCCAGCGCCGTATCATCTTCGACGATTACTATCTTGGCCCAGGAGCCGTATTGATCCATACGCTGATTCTACTGCACTACCGCGCATTTGTGTACAACTTTCTAAAATGCCGTTGACAGGCCATACACGGCCGCGTACACTCGCCCTTTGGGAAATAAAGCATGAGCAATATACCCAAGACGAGAATAGCAATAGTAATAAGGTGAGAGCCCCGAAATGGGGCTCTTTTTTTATGCAAAGGAGGCATATGCAAACAACAACAAAGCCAACGGCACGAAAGGTACGCCACTCATTCAACGACCACTTCGCGGCACTCGTGAAGATAAACCAAGCCATGCAACAGGGAGCTGCAGATAATTACCGCAAGCGCGGCCTCACCTATGTGGACGTACCGGAGATTGTCGGCATCACCGGTGCCTGCGAGAACGTCGACACGCTATTTAAAATAGGCAACCGGCAAGGCCTGTCACTATTCTTCTCGCAGACCGGCCAGCTGTCCCTGGAACAAGCACTGCAGTCCTTCCCTGCCGTATGGACCATCATTCACTCCGGACGCGACGAAGAAGAGGAAGATACACGACACCTGCGGCAATTCCGCCTCACCGAGGAAGAGTTCGACTCGACAACCGTCGGCATGACACGCGACAC